>CEWJ01051598.1_pt1 | contig 13861 bp, 13 predicted proteins | sample 350291 | NCBI WGS metagenome assembly CEWJ01 (sample SAMEA2622923, study PRJEB7988) | marine metagenome | isolation source: saline water (ENVO:00002010), including | reverse complement strand
TTTTTCAATGTGGCCAGCTCAACCTCGCTCAGACGCCGTTCGTCGAGGAATTTGCCGTGCCCATCCACCGGGTGCCACGGCGGCATGTAGCGATCCTCCGTCACCTTCGCGATGAGCCGGGCGCGTTTCTTGACGTTGGCGTAGTTGGTCAACTCAAATGGCGCCGCCTGCCCGGAACGGTGACACTCGGTGCAGTTGTTGAAAATGATCGAGGCAACATCCTCGGTGAATGTTGGCTTGGCCTTGGCCGCAGCCTCGGCTGTACTCGGTAGCAGGGCCACTCCTGCCAACGCCCATCCAGCGAACAGCAGTTTACTTGTCTTTGTTTTTGTCATTGGAAAAATCGATGTAGCAGCCCACCGCCTCGGTAGTCCGCTTGGACAAGCGCTCGCCGGCGAGCATCGCATCGAGCGTGTCGCGCAGATCGCGCTTGGTCGGTTTAAAACGTTTTTTGCCGAAACCGGCGTAGAGATTATCGATGCGCCCACGATAAACCAAGCGCCCCTTGGCATCGAACACAGCCGCCTCCGGGGTGACCTCCGCCTCGGCCAGGCGCGTGAGTTTGTGATCGTGATCCAGCACCACCGGCGCGATCAACTTGTACTCCTTCGCGTGAGCGATGGCGGACTTGGCGTTGGTGTCCCTGTCGGGGTGCACGAGGTAAAGTGCCACACCCTTGGCCGAGTACTCCTTGTGGATACGCGTCAGTTCCGGTGCATAGACGTTCGACACGGGACAGTCACGAAGCATGAAAACAAAGACCACGGCCTTGGTTTTATCAGACTTGAATGGAGCGTGTTGCTTGCCCTTCACATCGGTGAGCACTGGCTTGGCCTGCGGCTTGGCAGCGGCGACTGCGCTTGGCCAAGCGCAAAGCGCCGCCACAAGGGCGGTCATCCAAAACAGTTGTCGAACAGATTTCATCCCACGCAAAAAGCGTACTATTGATACGACAAAGCCTAGCGGCAGGTTACATCGAGCCCGACGGTTGAAACAAGCCACGATAATTGGTTTCGCTTGCCTCGCGGGACGGGTTCTCTACTCTCCAGCGTATGGATTCTCTTTTTCATTTTCGTAGAGTGGTTTTCGCTGTGCACTTTCCTTGGTGCCGGTTTTTCCTGTTCAGGCTGAGGATAAGCCAGTTTTCTTCAAGGTGACGGTGGACCTTGGAATTGTGGTCTCGGACCTGAACAAGGCTGCCAAGTTTTATACCGAGGTCATCGGACTGACTGAGGTCAAAGGGTTCAGTGTGTCGGGCGAGCGTACAGCAGAGTTTGGCTTGGCAGACAACCAACCGATAACCGTGCGGCGTTTCGTTTTGAACGATGGGAAAAACGGCTCCAGCTTGAAGATAATGGCCTTCCCCGATGCCCCCGGAAAGAAGGCCGATCAAAAATTCATTCACTCCTCGCTGGGGTTCAGCTACCTCACGATCTTTGTGAACGACATGGACGCCGCCGTGGCACGCGCCAAGAAGGCCGGCGTGAAGATGCTGGGCAAGACGCCGTCAAAACTCGGTGGCAGCAATTACCTCACCGTCTACCGTGACCCTGACGGAAACTTTATCGAGTTAATTGGCCCGATGAAGGAACAGCTCAGGCCAACCACCTATTTTCGGAAGTAGCAGACTATTTCTGCTGATTCTTTTTTTGCTGAGCGGCCTTGCGTTTGGCCTGAGACTCGGCGCGTTTTCGCTGCTGTTCGGCGACATACTTGGCAACGAGTGACGGATCGTATTCGCCGCCGTACTCATCGCGCAATTCGTCGCAGCGTTTACGCATACGCTTGAGCACTTTGGCGTACTCCGCATCGTTTGCCAGATTTTTTAACTGATCCGGATCCTCCCTCAGGTCGTGCAAGTACTCGTAGCGCGGCTTTTGCTGGAAGTAACGGGCATAGACATAACGCCGGCTGCGGACGCCTTCCCACTTGGGGATGGTGGCGTTTTCCATGAGGTGCTCACAAAATGTGTCCCTGCGCCAGTCCTTTGGTTTTTCACCACTCATGATCGGGCGCAGGCTCCGGCCCTGATAATGACCGGGCAGTTTCACGCCGGCATAGCCAAGGATGGTCGGGGCAATGTCGGTGTTAAGCGCCATCGGCTTGGCGACCTTGCCGCGACGTTTTTTGTCGGCACGGGGATCGTAGATGATCAGCGGCACACGCAGTGACTCCTCGTAGTGCGACCACTTGCCGGCGAAGCCTCGCTGGCCCTCGTAGTAGCCGTTGTCTCCGGAGAAGATGATGATGGTGTTGTCGGCCACGCCCGCTTTTTCCAAGTGCTTCGCGACTCGGCCTATGACGCCATCGATGCCGGTAATCATGCGGTAGTAGGCGCGGAGGTTGGTGGCGTATTTTTCCGGGGTATCCCAGCGCCAGAAAAAGCGGATGCGGTTCATCGACTTTTTCATGAACTCGGGGTGGCTCTCAAAAATCTTCGGGTCGGACAGGAGCGGCGCCTTAATCGGAACATCCTCGTAAAGCCCATCGACCGCCTTGGGCCAGGGGAAATGCCCGATGCCGGGGCGCTTGTCGCCGTCCTCAGCGTGGGCGGCGTTAAAACTCACGGAGAGACAAAACGGGCCGCTGCCCTTGTGTTGGTCGATGAACTCGATCGCCCGGTCGCCGGCCAACTCGCTCTCGTGACGGAGTGAGCCGTCCGATTGTTTTTTGAAAAAAGGCGCGCGGCCGATCGGCTGGAAGAAGTCGAACATCGCCTCCCGATCCTGTTGCTGCACGTTGACACCGAACTTGCCGATGAAACCGGTCTTGTAGCCGGCCTTGCGCAGCAGCACCGGATAACTCGACTGACTGAACCGGCTGTCGATCGGGCGAGTGCGGAAGGTGAACTGATGCGTACGCTCGTAAAGGCCGGTCAGGATCGTGGCCCGGCTGGCAGCACAGATCGAAGTAGTCACGAACATATTGCTGAACCGGACGCCCTCCTTGGCCAAGCGGTCGAGGGTCGACGTTTTCAAAAATGGATGACCGGCACTGCCAAGACGATCCCAGCGGTGGTCGTCGGACAGGAAGAAAATGATGTTGGGTTGTTTTTCCGCCTTGGCCAAGGGCTTGGCCGGGGCAAGCGCGAGGACGGCAACGACGGCCATGAGCCATGATAGTGGAGTTTTCATGCGGGCGGGACTATACTGTCGCACTGCCGCTTGGCCAAGCGATTGGCCTGTTTTTGGGCGAAAATGGCCAGAAAACGCGGATTTTGACTAAGCGCCCGTTTTCACCAATAAATTAGGCGAAAAAAGGCTGAAACGGAGGTTGACAGGCTACCCCCATTCTGGTTCTCTTCCCGCCCTTTTTGGAAATGTACGCTGTAGTTCAAACGGGAGGCAAACAATATAAGGTGACCGAGGGTGACACGATCGAGGTCAACCGCGTGAGCGGTGACGCCGGGAGTGCCCTGACGATCGACACCGTGTTGATGGTCAATCAGGACGGCTCCGTGAAGATCGGCTCCCCGACGATCGATGGCGCCAAGGTCGAGGCTGAGGTGGTCAAACACACCCGCGGCCCGAAGCTCATCATATGGAAGATGAAACGCCGCAAGGGTTACCGCAACAAGAACGGTCACCGGCAGGATCTCTCCGTACTCAAGATCAACAAGATTAGCGCATAAGTCATGGCACATAAGAAAGGACAAGGCAGCTCCCGCAACGGTCGCGACAGTGAAAGCAAGCGTCTCGGCGTGAAGAAGTTTGGCGGACAATCCGTCATCGCCGGCAACATCCTCGTTCGCCAGCGCGGCACCAAGTTCACCCCCGGCCGCAACGTCGGCCTCGGTCGTGACTGGACACTCTTCGCCCTGACCGATGGCCGTGTGCAGTTCGACAAAAACGGCCGCCGCGTGAACGTGGTTCAGGAAGAAGCAGCCGCTGCTAACTAAGCAGCCGCAAGGAGAATTTCGAATGGCGGGGCACTTGGCCTCGCCATTTTTGTTTTAAGCCACCCCGCAAACGGGGATTCGTCACTCGATGTTCGTCGACACAGTCAAGGTTCAAGTCAGGGCCGGCAAGGGCGGAAACGGTTGCATCGCCTTTTCGCATGAACCGTTCAAGCCCAAGGGCGGCCCGTGCGGCGGCGACGGCGGCAAGGGTGGCGACGTGATTCTGCAGGCAGACCACGATATCAACAACCTCATCGCGCAGTACTACTCCCCGCACCTTCACGCCAAGGACGGCCGCCCCGGTGAGGGCAAAGGCAAGACCGGGCGCGGCGGAAAAAAGCTCATCGTCAAGGTGCCTTGCGGCACGCTCGTCTGGAAACTGCCCACACCCAAGCCGCCCCCGGAGGAGGCTGACGTGGCTGTTTTTCGAAAAGCAGGCAGCGCGGAGGCGCTGGAAATCAATTTCGAGGCGCAGCCGGAAGAGGAGCCCGAGCCGGAACTGCTTGAGCCGGAGGTTATCGCGGACCTCACCGAGGACGGACAACAGTTCATCCTCTGCGCCGGCGGCCGGGGGGGAAAGGGCAACATGCACTTCACCTCATCCGTCCGACAGGCTCCGCGTTTTGCACAGGAAGGTGAGGATGGCGAAGAGGGCACGTACCGACTGGAGTTGCGAATGCTGGCGGAGATCGGGCTGGTCGGCTACCCGAACGCCGGCAAATCCACCCTGCTATCGGCGATCTCCTCCGCCCGTCCGAAGATTGCCGCATACCCCTTCACGACACTCCATCCGAATATCGGGATTGTTGAGTTTGTCGATTACTCACGGCTGACTGTTTGTGACATTCCTGGGATCATTGAAGGGGCTCACAACAACGTCGGGCTGGGCCACGCGTTTTTGAGGCACGTACTCCGCTGCCACGTCCTGGTGTTCATGATCGACATGGCCGGCACGGACAACCGCGAGCCGTGGGATGATTTCCGGCAACTTTTGACCGAGCTGGAAATGTACAATCCCGAGTTGCTGAACCGCCCCCGGCTCGTCGCTGCGAACAAGATGGACGAGGAACCGGCCGCGGAAAAAATCAAACAATTTCAAAAAGAAGTCGGCCTGGTCGATGTGGTGGAGATTTCTGCGGCGTTCGATCTCGGCCTTGAAGATTTAAAAATCAAAATGCAGCAAATCGTTGCCGCACAACCTATCGAATAATATATGCTGAGAGCCGGAATCGTCGGCTTGCCCAATGTCGGCAAGTCCACCTTGTTTAACGCCGTTACCCGCACGCGAAAAGCGGAGTCGGCGAATTATCCGTTTTGCACCATCGACCCCAATGTCGGTGTCGTCAGCGTTCCCGACAAGCGACTGGATGAACTGGCAGCGATCTCGAGTTCGCAGGAGATCATCCCCGCAGCGGTGGAGTTCGTCGATATCGCCGGGCTGGTCAAGGGCGCCTCGGCGGGGGAAGGGTTGGGCAACCAGTTTCTGAGCCACATCCGTGAGGTCGATGCGATCGTGCACGTGGTGCGCTGTTTTGAGGACAGCGACATTCACCATGTCGAGGGAAGCATCGACCCAATCCGTGACATTGAGACAATCGCGACCGAGTTGATCATAGCCGACCTCGACGCCGTTCAGAGGCGGCAGGAAAAACTCAACAAGGAAGCCAAACGCGGCGACAAGGCGGCGGCGGCATTGATGGACATCATTGCCAAGATCGAGCCGCACATTGGCGAAGGTAAACCGGCAATCACCTGCGAGCTCACGCCCGACGAGGCCGCCTTGGCCAAACAGTTGTACTTGCTTTCAAGCAAACCGACTTTGTTCGCGGCAAACGTGAAGGACTCCGAGCTTGCCGAGGCGGAAAACAACCCGTTCGTGGCCAAGGTCCGCGAGTACGCCGCCAAACATCACGGATGCGAGACTGTCGTGATTAGCGCACAGATTGAGAGCGAGTTGATCGACCTGTCCGACGAGGAGGCCGGCGAATTTCTATCCGAGATGGGTGTGAAGGAAAGTGGCGTCGGGCAGCTGATTCAAAAATCGTACTCGCTGCTTGGCCTGCAAACCTATTTCACGACCGGCGAAAAAGAGTCGCGCGCGTGGACAATTCGCAAGGGAGACACCGCTCCCAAGGCGGCCGGCGTCATTCATGGCGATTTTGAGCGTGGCTTCATCAAAGCTGAGACGGTCGCCTACACGGATTTGATTGAGTGTGGCTCGATTGCTGCTGCCCGGGACCGTGGCTTGTACCGGATGGAGGGCAAGGAGTACGTTGTGCAGGAGGGCGACGTAATGCTGTTTAAATTCAACGTGTAACAGGCCAAGCGCTTGGCCAAGCGATGAGCGAACAACGACTGGTTTATTTGGATAACAACGCCACGACACGGGTTGCGCCCGAGGTCGTCGAGGCGATGTTACCCTGCCTCACTGAGCATTGGGGCAATCCGTCAAGCGCCTATTCGCTCGCCGCAGAGCCGGCACGGCTGATCGAGGAGGCGCGCGAACACGTGGCTCGGCTGATTGGCACCAACTCTCGCAATATCGTCTTCACCAGTTGCGGCACGGAAAGCAATAACGCCGCACTGCAGGGAGCGACCCTCGCTAACCCGGCCAAGCAACATGTCGTGACGACCGCCGTGGAGCACTCGGCCAACATCAAGTTTTGCCGGCAGCTCGAAAAACGAGGCTACGAGGTGACCCACCTGCCGGTCGACCTCGACGGAGCGATCGACCTCTGCGACTTGCAGGCCGCCATCCGGCAGGACACCGCCATCGTGTCCATCATGTGGGCGAATAACGAAACAGGCGTGCTGTTTCCTATCGAGGAAATCGCAGCCATCTGCCGGAGTCATGGCGTTTTGTTTCACACGGACGCAGTGCAGGTCGCCGGGAAGGTTCCCATCGACGTTCGGGAATTGGGTGTCGATTTCCTCTCACTCTCCGCACACAAGCTGCGTGCGCCGAAAGGCATCGGCGTGCTCTACGTGAAAACTGGCGTGCCGTTCCAACCGTACATCGTGGGTGGCGGACAGGAACGCGGCCAACGGGGCGGAACGGAAAACGTGGCGAACATAGTCGCCTTTGGCAGGGCTGCTGAATTGGCCCTGAGCCATCTCGACGACGAAAACACTCGCGTCAGGGCACTGCGCGATAAACTGGAGAACGGAATTTTCAAGGCCATCAAGGGATCCGTCCGCAACGGGGGAGGCGAGCCAAGGCTGCCGAACACAACGAACATCGGGTTCGACGGCGTCGAGGCTGAGGCGGCGTTGCTGCTGCTGGATCGCGAAGGCATCTGCGCCTCGAGCGGCTCGGCCTGCACCACCGGTTCCATCGAGCCATCCCACGTACTCGCTGCGATGAACGTGCCCCTCTCCCGGTCGAAGGGTTCGCTGAGGTTCAGCCTCGGCATCGAAAATACAGAGGAGGATGTCGATCGGTTGCTGGAGAAACTCCCACCAATCATAGAGCGACTCCGCGACGTCTCACCCGAAGCGCTTGGCCAAGCGGGGGAACCGCTCGCCGCTGCCTACTAGCCAAGCGCGGCGATGGTTGCCTTCATCGCTTCCTCGTTTTCGAGCATGCGTTCCACCAGCTTGAATTGAACCCGAGCCCGGTCGAGGTTTTGCCCTTCGCGATGCACCCGGAAATAGGTGTCGCCGTTTAAGTGGTCAGTGAGGAACCGCACGCCCAGTTGAAATGTGATCACCTTGCCGGCCTGGGCGAGATAACCTTTCTCTGCTTCACTCAAAAAATCGTTGGCTTCACTGAGGTAGCCCTTGGCTAAGGCGTCGAAAAAATCCATTCGCATAGTCACCTTATCGAGGTCGCGCTCGTCCTCGTCGGCTGGGCTGGTCAGCGTCCGCACCATGTCGCCAAAGTCGTAGTGGATGAGCCCCGGCATTACGGTGTCGAGATCGACGATGCACATCACTTCATCGGTGTCCTGATCAAGCAGCACGTTGTCGATCTTGGTGTCGTTGTGCGTGATACGCTGCGGCAGTTCGCCCTTGGCCTGAGCGTCGGCAAAAATCTGGACGATGCCCCGGTTGGTCTGACAAAATTCAATCTCCGGTTTTGTTGCCTCAACCCGGTTTTGTTTGTCTTCCCTAACCGCCTTTTCCAGTGCGTCGATTCGTAAAACACCGTTGTGAAACTGTGGAATGGTTTCCTGGATTCGTTCCGTCGGCAGGTCGGCAAGTCGTTTTTGAAATAATCCAAACGCCCGCCCCACCTGCTCCGCCTGCTCAGGTTTCTCGGCAACGTGACTGGATTTGACGCGTTCAATGAACACATAGGCACGCCAGTAGTTGCCAGCACTGTCCATGTAATAAGACGCCCCACCCCGGGTGGGAACCAGCGTCATTGTGCGGCGGGTCAGGTCAGCGGAACTTTCCGAGGCAATTTTTTTTCGAAGGTGCTGGGTGGCTTCCTTGACGTTTTGCATCACCACCGCTGGCTGCTGGAAAACGTGATGGTTGATGCGCTGCAGGATGTAACGGATCGGGCTCCCTCCCTGTCGACAATTGATGATGTAGGTGTCGTTGATGTGCCCCTTGGTCCACGCATACCCATCAACAAACTCAGCCACGATTTGGAACTGGCCGACCAGCTTCTCAAGGTTGTACCCGTTTACCTCACTCACGTCCCCGTTGATTCGTCTGTTTTATTGACCAGTTCAAGCGGTTTTTTCCGCTTGGCCAAGCGCTTGGCCAAGTTCAGGAACAGCCGAGGCTCTCGCCGCAGTTGAGACACTTGAAACAGGCGCCGTTGCGCACGGTGACATTGCCGCAGGTTGGGCAGGTCGGCGCGTCCTCCATGAAATGCGCCACCGATTGGCTGATGGCCGAGCTGTCATGGGAATGCGTGGCCGCGTGCGCGATGGATTCCCCGTCGCTGCCGGATACCGGCAACTCCACCACCGGCTTGTTGACCCGCTTGGCCTCCTGCTCCTGCAGACCCGGGATGTTCAATTCCTGTTGCCCAACGCCGATGCCCCGGGATTTCTCGATGAAGCCCGGAATAAACTGCGACCCCATCCAGCGAAATACATAGTCGATGATCGACGAGGCCCGTCCAATCTGGGGGTTCTTCGTGAATCCAGACGGTTCAAATCGCTGGTGGCTAAACTTGCGAACGAGAGCATCGAGCGGGACGCCGTACTGCAGTGAAATGCTCGTCAACGCCGCCACGCTGTCCATGAGGCCACCAATAGTGGAGCCTTCCTTGGCCATGGTGATGAACATCTCACCGGGTGTGCCGTCCTCAAACAGGCCGATGGTGAGGTAACCCTCGTGGCCCGCGATGTCGAATTTGTGAGTGACCGCTGTTCGCGTCTCGGGAAGCCGTCGCCGGAGAGGTTGGTCGATCTGCTTTTGCAGACCGACCAACTGTTCCTCCAGTTCCTGGATCCGCTCGTCCACCGCCGGGGCGGAATCCTGTTCGGTTCCCTCTCCGGTTTTCGCGGTGTTGAGCGGCTGGGATCGCTTCGATCCGTCACGATAAATCGCAACGCATTTCAGCCCCAGCTTCCACGCCTGCACATAGGCATCGGTGATGTCCTCCACCGTGCATTCCTTGGGCAGATTCACGGTCTTGGATATCGCGCCGCTGATGAACGGCTGGGCAGCGGCCATCATCTTGAGATGTGCCATGTAATGAATGCTGCGTTCGCCGCGGAACGGCTTGAACGCGCAGTCAAACACATCCAGATGCTCGGGCTTGAGCCCGCTTTGTCGGGTTTCCCCGTCCTCCTTGACGTCCTCGATGGTGTCAAATTTTTCCACGTGCGCGACGATGTTCCTGATTTCATCGTCACTGTAGCCGAGCCGGTTCAACGCATCCGGCACAGTGCGGTTCACGATCTTCAACGTTCCCCCGCCGGCAAGCAGCTTGTACTTCACCAGCGCGATGTCCGGCTCGATGCCGGTCGTGTCGCAGTCCATCAAAAACGCGATTGTGCCGGTGGGTGCCAGCACGGATACCTGCGCATTGCGGTAGCCGTTCTCGTCGCCCCTGGCCAACGCGGCCTCCCAGCATTCTCGAGCGGCGTCCTTCAGGTAGCCAAACTCGTCGCTGGACTGAATCTCCTCGACCGCATCGCGGTGCAGTTGCATCACGCCGCGCATCGACTCCACATTGTCCTTGGCCAACGGCTTGGCCACGTTGACGCAGCGGGAATCCTTGTATCCGGGAAACGCCCCATTGGCCCCGGCCAACTCGGCTGATTGCTCGTAGGCGTGGCCGGTCATGATGGACGTGATGGCTCCGGCCAGCGCCCGGCCCTCATCAGAGTCATACGACAAGCCATAGCTCATCACCAGCGAACCAAGGTTCGCGTAACCCAAGCCAAGCGTCCGGAAAATATGGGAGTTCTCCGCAATGAGTTGGGTTGGATAACTGGCGTTGTCGACGAGAATTTCCTGTGCGGTGATGAACACCCGCACGGCCGCCTTGAACCGCTTGACATCGAACCCGCCGTCCTCGCGCTTGAACCGCATCAAGTTTAGCGACGCCAGATTGCACGCGGTGTTGTTGAGAAAAACGTATTCCGAGCACGGGTTGGTCGAGTGGATCGGCTCAGTGCCCTTGCATGTGTGCCACTTTTGAATCGCGCCGTCGTACTGCACGCCGGGATCACCGCACACCCAGGTGCCCTCGGAGATTTTATTGAGCAAATCGCCGGCCTCCTTCTTTTCAAGTTTGTCGCCGGTGGTCACGGCGCGGGTCCACCAGTCGCCCCCGTCGAGGGCAGACTCCATGAACTCATCACTCACTCGCACGGAGAGGTTTTCGTTCTGGTACATCACGCTCCCGTAGGCGTCGCCGTTGTATGAGCCGTCGTAACCCTGCTCGATCAGAGCCCATGCCTTCTTTTCCTCGATCTGCTTGGCGTCGATGAACTCCTCAATGTCGCCGTGCCAGTCGCGGATGGTGTTCATCTTGGCGGCGCGACGCGTTTTGCCGCCGGACTTCACGACGTTGGCCACCTGGTCGTAGATGCGGAGGAACGCCATCGGGCCGCTGGGCGTGCCGCCGCCGCTGACGGTCTCGCGTTGCGAGCGGATGGGCGTGAGGTCGGTGCCAGTGCCGGAGCCAAACTTAAACAGCATTCCCTCGCTGTGAGCGAGTTGCAGGATGGACTCCATGTCGTCGTTGACCGACTGGATGAAACAGGCGCTGCCCTGCGGAAACTCGTACTGCGACGTGGCGCGTTCCGCTTGGCCAAGCGCTTGGTTGTAATGCCAGTTACCCTTGGCTGAGGTGCTGCCTGCGCCGTACTCGTGATGAAGGCCAACATTAAACCAGACCGGTGAGTTGAATGCCCCGTGCTGGTTCAGGCAAAGCCACGAGAGTTCGTCGTAAAAAATCTCACCATCCTTTTTGCTGAAGTACCCATCCTTGACGCCCCAGTCGGCAATCGTGCGGGCCACGCGATGGATGAGTTGGCGAACAGAGGTTTCCCGCTCGGGCGTACCTTGTTCACCATAAAAATATTTTGAAACCACCACCTTGGTCGCAAGCTGCGACCAGTCGGCCGGCACCTCGACGTTTTCCTGCTTGAAGATGACGTTGCCGCCCTCGTCGGTGATTTCCGCCGTGCGCAGATCCCATTCCTTTTCGTCGTACGGATTCGTTTTCGCGTTGCTGAACACCCGATCGACCTTGACGCCTTTCCGCTTTTTGCCCTTGGCCAAGCCGCCGCGCTTGGGCGTGGCCACGCTTGGCTTGGTGGAGCGACGCGGGGCACGCGAAGTGGGGACCGTGGAGGAGTCGTTGGTGTCAATCATGGGTAGTTTCAGTCGCTTAGGTTGTAACGCGCAAAAACCTCACTCCAAGGAGATTTTTTGGGCCAACCACCTTCGAAAGCTCGGTTGAGCTGGGCAAACGACCGACTGTTACCACAATTTGTAGTGGTATCAAGTTTTTAAACCACAAATTATTGTGTTTTTTATGACGAAACCGAAAAACTGGGCCGATTTGCGCTTGGCCAAGGTTGACCCTTGCTCCGCAAGTGCCTGAGCCTCAAACTGTTCCGTGCCATGGCAAATTATTTGATCGAACAACTGGACGAGATCGAGCCGACGCCCTGCCCCTGCGGCTTGGCCAAGCGGGCGTTCGCCGGTGAGCCGGGGGCGGTGGCCAGTCTGCACGAAGTCGAGATCAAGCAGGACTCCAAGGTTCACTACCATAAGCGGATGGCAGAGATTTATCTCGTGCTCGAGGGTGAGGGGCATCTGGAACTGGATGGGGAACTCGTGCCAGTGCGGCCGATGACCACGGTTTACATCAAGCCCGGTTGCCGGCATCGGGCGGTGGGGCGGCTGAAAATCATCAACATCCCGGTGCCCGCGTTCGACCCGGAGGATGAATGGTTTGATGCGTGATGCATGGTTTCGGCTTGCCGCCGGGTTGGCTTGCCGATTGAATCCCTCGCCCCGCGAAATGCGGTTCCTGTCAACTTAGCAGTGCATACTCTGATTCTAGTTTTATTGGGCCTGACCTCGGTGATCAGCTTGACGTTTATCATTGAGAGGGGCTGGGCGCTGCGGCGGAGCATCATCCTGCCGCAGCCGTTGGTGGACAGTCTCGACCACTGCCACACACGCGCGGACGTCAACACGGTGTTGCGGTTTGCGGAGCACCACAAGGAGACCCCGCTGGCCCGGTTGACCACGACAGCAGTCGAGCACCTCGAGTGGGCCAAGCCGGACAACGTGGAGGCGCTGCAGTCGCGTGCCCGGCATGAGGTGAGCCAGATGGAGCGGGGCCTGGTCGTGCTGGAGATCATCACCGGTGTCGCCCCGTTGCTGGGGCTGGTCGGTACGGTGGTCGGGCTCATCGAGATTTTCGGCACCATGGCCGACGGGGCAACCGAGGCATCAAAATTCGCTGATGGCATCTCGACAGCGCTGTGGGCCACGCTCTCCGGGTTGAGCATCGCCATCCCGTCGCTCGTCGCTTGGAGTATTTACAACAAGCGCGTGGAAACGTTTGCCATCGAGATGGAGACACAGCTCGATGTGTTCCTCCGCAGGCAGTACCCCAACGAAAACGGGAACTGATCTCCATGCGATTCCTGCCGCGCAAACATCGTAAGCCGCCCACCGTCATCGTGGTGGCGCTGATCGATGTGCTGATGGTGGTGTTGATCTTCATGGTGGTCTCCACGACATTCAAAAATCAGGCCGCCGTGCGTCTCGCGTTGCCAGAGTCGTCCCAGGCACAACGGGAGGCGGCGGTGAGTAAGGCACTGGTCATCACCGTAGCTAAGGAGGCTCCTCATTTTTATTTCGGGACTGAGCCAGTCGAGGAGGCGGCGCTGGAGGCCGAGCTGAAAAAAGCGATGGAGGGAAACCCCGAGCGCGGACTATCCATCCGCTCCGACACCGACGCGCCGTTCGGAAAAATCATCAAGGTGATGGATGCCGCGAAGGCGGCGGGGGTCAAGGGAGTGAAGGCATTCACCAAGGAAGCCGGCGGCGGATGAGCAGCGACACTCCATCCGACATCCCTCCTCCCGACAGCATGCACCTCTCCTCAGCCACCGGCTGGATGCAGCTGGGGAACACCGCCGAGGCGCTGGCTGACCTGGAAAAAATCTCCGAGACGCATCGCGCCCACTTCGAGGTACTGCACCTCGAGTGGCACATTCACGCACAGAAGAAAGATTGGGATCGCTGCGTGGAACTGGGCGGCTATATGGTGGAGCGGCACCCGACAAACCCCGCCGGTTGGATCAACCAGGCCAATGCCCTGTTTTATCTCCAACGCGGGCACGATGCGTTTCAAATGCTGGAACCGGTGGCTGAGCATTTCCCAGAAAACGAGGCGATCCCCTACAACCTCGCCTGCTACGCCTGCCAGTTTGGAGACCTCGAGCTGGCACTCGACTGGTATCGCGTTGCGGAAAAAGTGGGTGAACCGGAGAAAATACAAGAGGTCGCACTGATGGACCCGGA
>CEWJ01143894.1_pt1 | contig 13864 bp, 12 predicted proteins | sample 350291 | NCBI WGS metagenome assembly CEWJ01 (sample SAMEA2622923, study PRJEB7988) | marine metagenome | isolation source: saline water (ENVO:00002010), including | reverse complement strand
AGCAGGGTCCCGAGCTCGATCGCGCCGGCGAGCCGCTCGCCGTCGTGTCCTCGATCGCCAGCGCCCGCCGCTTCCAGCTCACGGTCGAGGGCGAAGCCCGCCACGCCGGCGGCACTCCCTACGACATGCGCCGGGATGCGCTGCTCGGCGCGAGCGAGGCGGCCCTCGCTGTGGAACGCATCTGCCGCAGCGAGCACCACATCATCGGCACCGTCGGCCAGCTCGAGGCGTTCCCCGGCGCAGTCAACGTCGTCCCCGGCGAGGCTCACCTGAGCGTCGACCTGCGCGGCGAGCTCGACGGCGAACGAGACCGGGTCTGGGACGAGATCAGCCGCGAGCTCGATGACATCATGGGCCGCCGGGGATTGCGTTGGCAGGCGCGGGAGGTGCACAACGCCCCGGCGGTCCGGTGCGGTCTGCTGCTGCAGGACGTCGTGCGTGAGGGCATCGTCCACGCCGTGGAGCGCCGCAGCGACGAGCCGCCTGTCATCTTCAGTCGCGCAGGCCACGACGCCATGGCGATCGGCTCGATCACGGATGTCGGGATGCTGTTCCTGCGGAACCCCGACGGCGTGAGTCACCACCCCGACGAAGCGGTTTCGGCCGCAGACGTTGCCCTCGGCATCCGTGCCCTCACCGAATCCGTGCTCCAGCTGGCAGCCGACCGTCTCTGACGTGCGGAGCATTACGTTCGGTCGCGCCTTGTTGTGGGTCCCATGAGCATGCACCCGCACATCGGCGCGACTGAACTTCGTCGGGCGGTCGTTGGGGTGGTGTCCCCTGGTTCGGTCGCGCCTCGTTGCGGGTCTGTCGGGTGTCACCCCGCATTTCGGCGCGACTGAAGCTGGGCCAGCATTTTCGGTCGCGCCTTCGTGCGGGTCCCGTGAGCGTGCACCCGCATTTCGGCGCGACTGAAGCGAAGGTCACCACGCTTCTTGTTTCTCCTCGCCGCACGAGACCTGGGCAGACTCTTCGTTCGGTCGCGCCTTGTTGTGGGTCCCGTCGGTGCAACCTCGCACTTCGGCGCGACTGAATTTCGTGGCGAGGTCGTTGGGGTGGTTGCCCCACAGTTCGGTCGCGCCTTGTTGTGGGTAGCTCCGGTGTCATCTGCATTTGGGCGCGACCGAAGAAGCGCGATTGAGTAGACCAGTCATCGGGCAGCGTCGATGGCGCGACGGATGCGGGCCACGAGAAGCTCGGGTGGTCCGAACAGGTCTGACTGTGTCACTCGCATGACGCGCCAGCCGAGTTCGATCAAGCGCTCCATCCGCGCAATGTCCTTTGCCCACTGCACGGGGTCGGTGAGGTGGTGCTCGCCCTCGTACTCCAGCGCAAGCCGGATGCGGGGAAGCGCGAAGTCGACCTGCGCGATCCACACACCTCCGTCCAATACATCGAAGTTCGGCAAGAACCCACCGAGGCCAGCCCGACCGAGCAGAAGACGCATCAGGGTCTCCGGACGCGACCGCGATCGGGGGTGAGCCAGGGGCAAGGCGTTGCGAAGAACATCGCCGCCGATCCGTCGACCAGCGTCAGCGGCGGCCTCGAGTTCAGCGAGCCCGGCAAGCGGCGGCGGATCGTCCGGATGCATCTGCTCGCGAATGATCGCGTCCGCCGCGACGACGGCATCATCGACCCACTGGTAGTGGGAAGACAGCATCGCCCAGGTCGACGCCGGTGATGACACGGCGACTCCCAGCACCGGATGCTGCACCAGCTCGCACATCCACGGTCGCAGTGCGTGCCCGCGCACGCCTCGTCCGGCCGGTGCGCGACGCGGCCAGATCACTGAGACGTCAAGAACTCCCGCGCGCAGCATCCGTCGCGGAAGCGGCACGCCCCAGGCGACCGCGGCGGAGATATGACTGAAGAACTCGTGCTCGGTCATCCGCTGCGCGTAGGCGTCCAGCGACTCGAGCAGAAGCGACTCGCCACGGTCGGGGCTGTCGGCGGGGGGCTCGAGGCGCTGCCGCCGAACCGCGCGGAACGGCATCTCAAGGTCGGATGCCCGAAGCCGAGACGACGTCACACCACGTTCGCGGGCGCGCTGGACGGAGAACGTTCGTCCGAGGTCTGCGGGAAGCTCTCGGGGCTGCACTCCTCCACCGTGAACGCGCGGCGCTTGCCGAGCGGACGCTGGGACAGAACCGGGGACAACTGCCCGTCGGCGCCAGCGGGGGAGAAGCGGCCGGCCGAGACATCCGTCACGATGCTCGCGGGGTTTGGACGGGTCACCTTTCGTTCGGTCGCGCCATATTGCGGGTTCTGGGGAAGGGCACTCGCAACAAGGCGCGACTGAACTGAGCTGCACTCACGAGAAGGTGCGACCCTGTCCGGTTCGGTCGCGCCGTGAGGTCGGACTTGGCACACAGCACCCGCAATATGACGCGACTGAACAGAGAGGGCTGGCGGATCGAGGTCCAAAGCGCGCGGGAGCCCCTGGCGTAGCAGCAGCGAAACATGGGAGCGGTAGCGTTGCGAGACCCTCGCACCACCGGAGAACTTATGGCATCCCTGCTCGTTATCAACGCTCGTCTTATTACGGTCGCCGCCGGCGCCGACGACCTCGGCTACCTCGATGAGGGCTGGATGCTGGTCGAAGACGGCATCATCGCCGCGACCGGAGCAGGTCAGCCTCCCGCGGGCACGACCGCCGACGAGACCCTCGACGTCGCCGGCGCGTTCGTTGCGCCCGGGTTCATCTCCAGCCACAGCCACCTGTTCACGAGCGGTCTGCGCGGGCTCGGCGCGAACGAGACCCTCTACGGCTGGTGCGACTCGATGCTCGGGTTCACCGCGAACCTCAGCCCCGACGACATGTACTGGTCGACCCTGCACGGGTCGCTCGACTTCCTCGCGAACGGCGTCACGACCGCCTACAACTTCACCGATCCGCTGCAGGCGTGGGAGTCGATGGTCGACGGCAAGCGCCTCGGCGGCAACGCACCGCTGCGGCCCGTCGAGTACCACACGCGTCAGGCCGACGGATGCCGCGACGCCGGCCTCCGGTTCGTCGACGCGATCGGCATGGATGTCTCCACCGGCACCGATGACGAGATCTTCGACCGCTTCGCCGCGGAGGTAGCGCACACCCGCGCCATGGACCCCGCGCTCGCGCTCGGCGCCTCGATCATGGGCCAGGTGCAGTGGTCGCCGCGCCCCGAGGCCGCCGAGCTCGAGGTCGAAGCGATGCGCCGGTTCGGCGTGACCAACCAGGCCCACTTCCTCGAGTCTCCCGAAGCGGTTCCGGTGCAGCAGGCCAAGTTCGCGATGTATCGGGATGCCGGAGCGCTCGGCCCCGACATGATGTTCGGCCACTTCATCCAGACGACTCCCGAGATCATCCGGGCCACCGCCGAGGGCGGCGCGTCGATGTCGTGGCAGCCGGCGTCCAACGGACGCCTCGCGTCGGGCGTCGCGCTCGTTCCCGAGATGCTCGAGCTCGGCATCCGTGTCGGGATGGGCCTCGACGACCAGGCCTGCACCGACCTCGCCGATCCGTGGGGCAACATGCGTGCGGGGATCTTCATGCAGCGCGCCCGCACCAAGGACCCGCTGTCGATGACGCCCGAGACGGTGCTGCGCCTGCACACCCTCGGTGGCGCCGAGATCTTGGGCGTCGCCGACCGGGTCGGCAGTCTCGAGGTCGGCAAGTTCGCCGACTTCGTCGTCGTCGACCCACGGGTGCCGGATGTCGGACCGCTCTGGCACCCGGTGCGCACCTACGTGCTGTCGATGAGCCTGCGCAACCTGAAGCAGGTCTATGTCGGCGGGGTGCTCGCGAGCGAGAACGGCGTCTCGACCAACCCCCTGGCTGCCGAGGCGTCAGCCCGCGTGCACACCGACCTGCCGGCGCGCGCAGCGCAGTTCGGCCACCCGCGCTGAGTCACGCGCGCTGGGCCGACGCACAGGGGACGCACATCGTCGCCGTCGGCCTGACCTCGAGCCGCGCCGCCGGAATCGGCTGCCCGCACCTGACGCAGATGCCATAGGTGCCCGCGTCCACGCGCGCCAGCGCATCGACCACCGCCGCGTGGTCGCGCAGGGCCGCATCCCGAAGCGCCTCGACCCGCTGCCACTCGCCCGAGAGCGTCGAGCCTTCGGGGTCGTGCTCGTCATCGGCAGTCGCGGCAGCGCGGTCGGCGCGCAGCGATGCGGCGTCAGCGTCCAGCCGCGCGAGCTGATCATCCAGCCCGCGCAGGCGCTCGGTCAGCACGGTGCGGTTCACGTCCCGAGGCTACGCCCCGCCACCGACGTCCGGGCCGGCGTTCTGCTCGAGACGGCTGTCGCAATCTCGAAGAAACACCCGGATGATAGGCAGGAGTCCGGGAGGTGAGCATGCGAGAGATTCTTGATCCGGCCGCGGCCTGGGTCGCCGAGGAGCGTCAGTTCGCGCTCGCGGTGCTCGTCTCGGCGCAGGCGAGCTCGCCGCGCGAACTCGGCGCGGCGATGATCGTGGATGCCGACGGCGTCGTCTTCGGCAACGTTTCGGCCGGCTGCGTCGACGGTGACGTGCACGATCTGTGCCTCCAGGCGATCGAGTCCGGCGAATCGACCCGCGTTCGCTACGGCATCTCCGATGAGACCGCGTTCGAGGCGGGCCTTAGCTGCGGCGGCGTCATCGACGTGCTCGTCCTCCCTGTCCTCCGCGGCACGTCGGCCGCGGCAGCGATCGCCGACCTCCGCGCCGCGATCCTTCGTCGCGAACCGTGCGCGCTCGGCGTCGTCACTGCCGGGCGCAGCCGCGGCACCCTCGTCCTCGCTCGAGACGGCGCGGATGCCGAGACCGACGTCCCCGCGACGGCCGATGACGGCATCCGCTCCGCACTCACCGCTGACCTCGAGCGCCTCCGCACCGATGCCCACGCGCTCACGCTGCGCTACGGAACCGACGTCGACGCGATGGAGGTGCTCGGCCTGCCGTTTCCCCACGCGCCGCGCCTGATCATCATCGGTGCCGTCGAGTTCTCGGTCGCTCTGAGCAGGCTCGGGGCGGCATCCGGATTCGAGGTCACGGTCTGCGACCCGCGGGAGGCCTTCGCTTCGCCCGCGCGTTTCCCCGACGCCCACGAGGTCGTGCACGAATGGCCGCACGACTACCTCGCGCGCACGCCGATCGATGCGCGCACCGCGATCTGCGTGCTCACGCATGATCCTCGGTTCGACGTCCCCGCGCTCGCTGTCGCGCTGCGCAGCCCGGCTGGGTATGTGGGTGCGATGGGCAGCAGGCGCACGCACGACGACCGAGCTCGCCGACTCGCCGACGCGGGGCTGACGGATGCCGAAACCCAGCGACTCCGCTCGCCGATCGGCCTGGCACTCGGGGGTCGCACCCCTGAGGAGACCGCGCTGTCGATCCTGGCCGAGATCGTCATGGTGCGGTCGGGGGGACGCGGCGGTGCTCTGCGAGACACGACCGGTCCGGTGCATCCCGCAGTGTCGACCCCTCGCGAGCTGACGGTGCAGCCGGGCGCAGAAGAGGGCATCTCCTGTGCCCCCGGCGCCGGCGTTCCGCGCTGACCGCGCCGCCCGCTTTGCGGGATCCGACGCTCGTCGCATCCGACATTCGGTAACGCAGACGAAACAGTCCGGCGAGTGTTCATGAAATCTACATCTCATAGCGTCGGACTCGACGACCCGACGAGTCCCGCAGTCGCGCGTCACCGAGTGTCCCATTCACCCGCGATCAGGAGACGCAGCAAACATGACATCTCTTTCCTCTCGAATCGTGCGCCGGTCAGCCATGGCCGTCGCAGCCGTCGCCGTGTCGGCGCTCGCCCTGAGCGCCTGCGCCAGCGGTGGCGAGTCCACCCCGGCTGAGTCCACCAGCGGCGACGCTGCGGAGGGCTTCGGCACGCTTGCCGTTCAGCTCAGCTGGATCAAGAATGAAGAGTTCGCCGGCGACTTCTTCGCCATGGAGAACGGCTACTACACCGAGGCCGGGTTCGACGAGGTCACCCTCACGCCTGGTCCGACGACTGGTGCCGCCGAGCTCATCTCGGGCACGGCTGACATCGCCTTCTCGGACGCGGTCTCGATCGGCTCAGTCGTGGCAGCCGAGGGCGCCCCGCTGAAGATCATCGGCGCGGTCTACCAGAAGAACCCGTTCACGATCCTCTCGCTGGCTGACGGCGGCAACATCACCACGCCCGAAGACCTCAAGGGCAAGAAGATCGGTGTTCAGGACTCCAACACCGCGCTGTTCAAGGCTCTGCTCGCCGCCAACGGCATCGACGAGTCCGAACTCGAGATCGTGCCCGTGCAGTACGACCCGGCACCGCTGACCAACGGCGAGGTCGATGGCTTCATGGCGTACCTGACCAACGAGTCGATCACCGTCGCCGCAGCCGGCTTCGAGGTCGCCAACCTGCCGTTCGCCGACAACGGTCTGCCGTTCGTTGCCGAGACCATTACGACGACTGACGACATGATCGCCAACGACCGCGAGAAGCTCAAGGCGTACCTGGTCGCTGAGATCAAGGGCTGGACCGATGCGGTCAACGACCCCGAAGAGGGCGCTCGCCTGGCATACGAGATCTACGGAGCAGACCTCGACCTGATCCCCGAGAACTCGATCGCTGGGTCCATCGCTCAGTCCGAGGAGCTCGTCGTCTCGGCTGACACCGAGGAGTTCGGCCTCTTCTGGATCACTCCGGAACTGCAGGAAGCGACCATCGCGAGCCTCGCCGGTGCCGGTATCACCCTCACCGCAGCCGACCTGTTCGACCTGTCGCTGCTCGAAGAGGTCTACGCCGAGAACCCCGACCTGGTCGCCTACGCGGGCTGATCAGAAACACGCAAGGAGAATCCATCGTGACCGAACCCACCGCATCCGGTTCAGTACTCACGACGGGCTCTGCAACGACCGGTGCCCAGGGCGAGTCCCTGGGCACCGGCCTGCAGATCTCCGGACTGAACAAGGTCTTCACCACCGGAAGAAAGACCGTCACGGCGCTCCAAGACGCCAACCTACACACCGAGCAGGGCACCTTCCTGTCCCTCCTCGGACCCTCAGGATGCGGAAAGTCGACGATCCTGCGCATCCTCGCCGGTCTCGAGCAGCCCACCAGCGGCACGACCCGCGTGGACGGGAAGAGCCCGAAAGAGTTGCGCAAAGAGAACAAGCTCGGCATCGCCTTCCAGGACTCGGCACTGCTTCCCTGGCGCAGCGTGGTCTCCAACATCCGTCTCCCCTTCGAGATCGCTGGCGCGTCGGTCGACAAGGCGTATGTCGACGAGATGATCGCCCTCGTGGGACTCAAGGGCTTCGAGAAAGCCAAGCCTGCGCAGTTGTCGGGTGGCATGCGGCAGCGTGTGTCCATCGCGCGATCGCTGATCATGAAGCCCGAGGTGCTGCTCTTCGACGAGCCCTTCGGCGCGCTGGACGACATGACGCGCCAGAAGCTCAACCTCGAGCTCCTGCGCATCTGGACTGAGAAGCCCGCGACGACACTGCTGGTGACGCACGGCATCTCGGAGGCGATCTTCCTCTCTGACCAGGTGGCAGTCATGAGCCCGCGCCCGGGCCGGATCAAGGAGGTCATGACGATCGACCTCCCGCGCCCCCGTACCCCCGAGATGATGCGCACCCCCGAATTCCACGCCTACGTCGACCAGGCATCCGAGCTGCTGTTCGGTGTCGGAGGAGCAGCGGCGGATGACCACTGAGAGCCCCACGCGCGGTCGCGCGATCGAGTGGGAAGACTTCCGTCTCCCGCCGTGGCTGATCGGTGTCATCGGCGGTATCGGCATCATCCTGCTGTGGTGGATCCTCGCTGCCACCGTGTTCTCCAATGTCGGTCCCTCGGGTGCCAGCGCGATTCCCACCCCGTTCCAGGTCGTTCAGATCATGGTCGAGACGGGCCCGCAGTACTACATCAACAACTTCGCCGTCACTCTCGCTGAGGCCGGTATCGGCTACCTGTGGGGGAACGGCCTGGCGCTTCTGCTTTCGGGGTTCGTGCTCCTCGCACCGCGCCTGGAGGGGGTCGCCATGCAGCTCGCGATCCTCACGTACTGCATCCCGATCGTTGCCATCGGCATGCTCGCGGTCATCGTCATCACCCCTCCCAAGGTCGGTGAGCCCAGTGGCACAGCTATCGTGCTGGCCGCGCTGTCGGTGTTCTTCACGACGGTCGTCGGCGCGCTTCTCGGCCTCAAATCAGCTGACAAGTCGAGCCTTGACCTGGTCACGGTCTACGGCGGATCGAAGTTCACACAGCTCATCAAGGTGCGGCTGATCGCGGCCCTTCCCGCGACGCTCAGCGCGCTGCAGATCGCTGTTCCCGCTGCCTTCCTCGGTGCCGTCCTCGGTGAGTTCTTCGGCAAGATCGAGGTCGGGGTGGGGCTTGCGATGATCCTCGCGCAGCAGGCGTCGAACGGGCCACAGGTATGGGCGCTGGCGCTTCTGAGCGGGGGCGTCGCGCTTCTCGGTTTCGCGCTCGTCGGGTGGATCGCCAAGGCGATCGCCCCCTGGTCGAAGGGACGTTGACGATGGCGCAGATCACGCTCACCGGAGCCACCGACATCCAGGCGGAAACAGCGAAGCTCACCGCCAAGCTGCGCACCCAATCCACCCGCGCCGTACTGCGTGCGCTCGGCTGGTCGACGCTCACCCTCGTGCTCACCATCGTCGCCGTTCTGGTGATCTGGGTGGGCCTGCTGTGGGCGCTTCAGCTCTCGCCCCTGATCGCCAAGGGGCCTATCGACGTCTGGAACTGGCTGTTCACCGTTCCGGCTGCCGAGGCCAACCGCACGATGTTGCTGGGGAACCTCATGGTCACGCTGGGCGACGCCGCGATCGGCTTCGTCGCAGGCCTCGTCGTCGCTCTCCTTGCCGCCCTCGCGTTCGAGCTGAACAAGGGCATCGAACACGCCCTCATGCCGGTGGCGATGCTCCTGCGTTCGGTGCCGCTGATCGCGATGGCTCCGGTCATCATCCTGATCTTCGGTCGCGACTTCTGGACGGTAGCCGTCATCGGTGGCATCGTCGTTCTCTTCCCGGCTCTCGTGAACATTTCGTTCGGACTCAAGTCCGCGCCGCCGATGATGAACGACCTCGTGGATGTCTACGGCGGCGGAGCGTTGACGAAGCTTCGCAAGGTGGCGTTCCCCTCCTCACTTCCCGCCTTCTTCGCCGCGGTGCGCATCTCGGTTCCCGGTGCCATCACCGGAGCCCTGCTCGCAGAATGGCTCGCGGTCGGCGGCGGAATCGGTGGCTCGATCGGCGGATTCGTCCCGCAGGCGCAATTCGCGGCACTGTGGGCATCGGTCGTGGCCGTCACCGGCGCATCCCTGGTGCTCTACAACCTCATCCAGATCGTCGAAGATGTCGTGCTGGCCCGCATGGCGATGCATCCGCAGAAGGGCGTTTGAGCGCACCATGGCACCGTCTGAGCTGGCGAGCTTTGCCCGCGGGCTTCCCAAGGCCGAGCTGCACCTGCACCTGGAGGGCACACTCGAGCCCGACATGATGTTCGCGCTCGCGCAGCGCAACGGGCTGACCCTGCCCTACAGCGATGTCGCAGCGGTGAAGGCTGCCTATGACTTCACTGACCTGACGAGCTTTCTGGCGGTCTACTACCCGGCGATGGGTGTGCTCCAGACCGCGGATGACTTCCATGACCTTGCCTGGGCGTACCTGCTTCGGGCGAAGGAGCAGGGCGTCGTGCACGCCGAGCTGTTCTTCGATCCGCAGGCGCACACCGGTCGCGGCATCCCGTTCGCGACCGTGATCGGCGGCTATCGCCGCGCGGTCGTGCGGGCTCAGGCCGAGCTCGGGATCTCGGCCGAGCTGATCCTGTGCTTCCTGCGGGACCTCTCGGCCGAGCACGCGATGTCGACGCTGCTCGAGGCACTGCCGTACCGTCACTGGATCGTCGGCGTGGGCCTTGACTCCGATGAGCGCGACAACCCGCCCGCGAAGTTCGCCGCGGTCTTTGAGAGGGCGCGCGCTGAGGGGTTCCTGGTCACGATGCACTGCGACATCGACCAGCCCGGGTCTATCGACCACATCCGTCAGGCGCTCGAGTTCGGCGTCGACCGGATCGACCACGGCACCAACATCGTCGAAGATCCCGACCTCGTCGCTCTCGTGGTCGAACGCGGGATCGGGCTGACCTGCTGCCCGGTGTCCAACTCTTTCGTCACCGAGCAGATGAAATCCGACGAGATCGTCTCGCTGCTGCGCGCAGGCGTCCGCGTGACCATCAACTCCGACGACCCGGCCTACTTCGGCGGTTACGTCGGTGACAACTACGTGGCGCTCGCCGAGCAGGCGGGGCTCTCGGCATCCGATCTGGTCGAGCTTGCCCGCAACTCGTTCCACGCCTCGTGGCTCACCCCCGCGCGCCGAGCCGCCTACCTCGAGCTGGTGGACGAGTACGCGATCGCGGCCGGGGTACGCTCGGCCGCATGAGCGTGCCCGACGGTCTCGACGAGCGTGCCGCAGGCGCTCGCCTGGGAAGCCACATCCGGATGCTGCGCAAGACCCGCGGGCTGACCCTCGTGCAACTGGCCGAGCGCACTGAGCTCTCGCATCCGTTCCTCAGCCAGCTCGAGCGCGGGCTCGCGCAGCCGAGCCTGGGGTCCCTGCGCCGTATCGCGATCGCGCTCGAGACCAGTCCCATCGAGCTCATCGCCGCCGCTGACGCACCGGAGGAGTCCGGATCATTCGTCGAGGTCAGCCGCCCCGGCGAGGGGGAGATCCCCGACGGTTTCGCCTCGGGAACGGCACGGATGCTGGCGCAGCGCGCGCGCACGTTCCACCCGATGGAGGTCGTGGCAGACAGCCTCGAGCCGGGTGAGCGATTCGTCCACGCCGAAGACGAGTTTCTGTATGTGATCGAAGGCCAGGTGCGCATCGAACTCGGCGATCAGACGTGCGATCTCGAGCCGGGGGCATCGGTCTACTACACCGGCGGCACCACCCACCGGTGGTGGTCGGCCGACGGGAAGCCGTATCGACTGCTCGTCGTGAAACAGGTTCCGGGGCGATCCCCGCCTCGCGCTTCCGGACAGGTGACCGCGTGATCTCGTACGCCGACTATCTGCGCCTGCTGCCCAAGACCGAGTTGCACTGCCACTTCGCGTCGACGATGAGCGCCGAACTGTTCATCGAACTGGCAGCCAAGCACGGAGTCGAGCTGCCGACCACCGACCCTGACGAGCTGTTCGACTTCGCTCACCTGGTCGACTTTCTGGTCGCATTCCGTTTCGCGCATGATGTGCTGCGCGACCCCGAGGACTTCGAACGCGTTGCGTACGACGGGGTCGCTTCCGCCGTCGCCGACGGGAATCTGCGGTACCGCGAGTACTACGTCAATCCGCAATACTTCGCCGAGCGCGGCCTGTCATACACCGACGTGATTGACCCGATCATCGCGGGGCTGGCACGGGCCGAGAAGGACTTCGGCGTCGGATTCCGGGTCGTCGTGGCGATCAACCGGCGGGCTGACGCGGCATCCGCCGTCGATCTCGTGCGCGAGATGATCGCGCATCCGCGCCCCGAGGTGGTGGGGCTCGGTCAGGACGATCTGACCCCCGAGAACACGGAAGATCCGGGACGGTTCGTCGAGGCTTACGAACTGGCTCGCGAGCACGGCTTTCTGTTGACGGCGCACGTCGGTGAGACCGACCATGCGACCCCGGATGCCGTCCGCGTCGCCATCGAAGAACTGGGCTGCGACCGGCTCGACCATGGGTATCGCATTGTGGACGACCCGGAGATCGTCGCGCTGGCCCGCGACCGCGGTATCGGGTTCGCTGCGACGCCGCTGTCGACGACGATCTGCTCGGGGTGGACGATCGACACCGATCACCGCATCCGTCGCATGATCGATGCGGGGCTCGCGGTGAACGTCTCGACCGACGACGCGATGTTCTTTCGCACCGACATCGGCCGGGAGTACACCGAGGGGCTCCGCCTCATGGGGGTGACGGCAGACGAAGCCAAGCAGATCGCCCTCAACGGCATCGATGCGGCCTTCTGCGACGACGCTCAGAAGGCGCGGTTGCGGGCGGACTTCCGCGCTGCCTTCCGGGCGCTGGATGCCGCTCTGGAACCTTAGGCAGCCCAGCGGATAGACGAGGCCTGGTCGTTCATGGCGCTTCCGACATACGACGAGTTCGTGTAGTAGCCGCAGGACGATCCGCCGTAGTTCGTGTTCGCGAAGATGGCTGTCCGGCAGTTTGAGTACGACCGGAACGATGAGATCCGGTTGTCCCAGCCGATCGAGCCGAGGTTCGTGTAGCCGTGTGAGTACCCGTAGCATCCGTTTGGCTGACGCTGGCGACGTACGAGGCACCGTCGTAGCCGGAGTTCTCGTAGAAGATCCCGATGACGGTGCTCGCGAGAGCGACGACCCCCGCGCGGGCATCGCGCGTGGCCTGCCGCTTGACGTCCGATCCCACCGCGCCGTCGGGAGTCGAGATCGCGATGCCGTAGGCGTCGTAGACGGCATTCGCGAGGTCGGCGGATGCCGCGACACACAGCGATCGTCCGGTGTCGAGCTCTTGCCAGCAGCTCTGGGTGCGGTCGGGGGTGCCGGCGCTGGCGGCAGATGCGGTGAGGGCTACGCTGCCTAACACGAACAGGGCGGTGGCGACGGCGCCAAGTGACTTTCTCATGTCGGTGGCTCTTTCTCGGGTGCGACGGATGATGGAGCCAGGTTCCCAGGAATTGCGGTCGGCGCACCAGAGCGCTTTTTGCTGGTAAGGCCGGACCTCTCCCGCACCACCAGCGAATGGGAACCCGCCGCGGGGGAGAATAGGACGCGTTTGATCGGTGCGCATCGTCGGAAGGAGCCTCGAGTGGTCGATTCCGCACAGGCCTTCCCCAGTGCGTGGGGACGCTGGTCGGGCGACTACCCCCGTGACGACACCGCCCTCCTCGACCGGCTGCGAGCCGGCGACGATTCAGCGCTGAGTGCGCTGCACGAACGGCATGTGCGCGTGGTGCACGGCGTCGTCACCGACCTCGTTGCGGCACAGCCCGACGCCGAGGAGGTGACCCACGACGCGTTCTTGACGCTCTGGCGCAAGAGCCGGCGGATCACGTTCGTCGGCGCCTCATGCTTGCCATGGCTGGTGGTGACAGCCGATACTCGTGCCAGGGAACTCGCGCACCCTGACCGGTCTAGCCGGAGACACCGCGCCGCCGTCGACACGCTAGATCGCGCGGGTGAGCTCGCCGATTCTCGGGGGTCGGATGGATGGCGGGAAGTTCAGCGGATCGTCGCGACGCTGAGCTGGCCCGATCGGGAGGTATTTCGGCTCTGCGCCGTCGACGGGCTCAGCTATCGACAGGCCGTACGGCGGGTGTCGGACTCTGTGGGGGATCGGAGGGGGCGATGACGGCAACGGGGCCGGACTTCGACCGGATGCGGACAGTGCTCATGCACGACGTCCAGCGTCTTCGTGTGCGGTCCCGCGTCCGCAAGAAGGTCGGCGTCTTCGTGGGAGCCGGTGTGCTCGTTGCCGCGACCACCGCGGGGACGCTGCTCGCCCTGGCTTCAACGGAGTTGCGTCAGAACTCGGCATCCTGCTTCGAGGCGGCATCCCTCGACAGCGTCGTGCAACAGGTGGGCGACCCCTCGGCTGCGGGGGAAGATCGGGTCTCTCGGGCGATCGACCTCTGCGCATCCGTCTGGAGCATCGGCCTCATCGGTGCCGGGCTCGACGGGCCCCCACCGAACGACGGGCAGACCTACCCGGTGCCAGACCTGTTCGTCTGCGTACAGCGGGATGACACGCTAGCGGTGTTTCCCGAGACCGCGGGTGTGACCTGCGACGACCTCGGACTTCGGGCGGCCGACTGACTCGACCGAGCGCGCGTCAGGCTTCTTCGGTCGCGCCTTCGCGCGGG
>CEWJ01036990.1_pt1 | contig 13894 bp, 13 predicted proteins | sample 350291 | NCBI WGS metagenome assembly CEWJ01 (sample SAMEA2622923, study PRJEB7988) | marine metagenome | isolation source: saline water (ENVO:00002010), including | reverse complement strand
TTTATTAGAGTGGAAGCTGATGAGGTTACTTACAACCTGCACATCATGTTAAGATATGAGTTAGAAAAGAAAATATTCAATGATAATCTCTCTGTTGAAGATATCCCACAAGCTTGGAATCAAATGTTCGAAGAATGGTTTTCGATGAAGGTTCCAGAGGATCGGCTCGGTTGTTTACAAGATATTCACTGGTCGATGGCGGCATTCGGATACTTCCCAACCTATACTCTTGGAAATCTATATGCTGCGCAGTTACTAGATGCAATGGGTGATGAGCTTGGTGATATTAACGCCATTGTTGAAAGTGGCAATTGGCTACCAATGTTGGACTGGCTACGGACCAATATCCATCAAAATGGTAGTAAATACACGCCTAGTGAACTAATCAAATTAGCCACTGGCATACCACCAACTCCCCAACCATTCATCAACTATGTAGAGAAGAAATATGGCGAGTTATACAATTTGTAAACTCATTCCTCAGAATCTTTCCCGGTAGTCATGGCAACTAATTTGTCTAGTCGGGCAGTCAATTCGCCGATCGCATCCATCAAATCGTTTGTGCGGTCATCTTCATGCTCCGTGCCAAAGGAAATTCCCAGCAGGGTAATCATTCCACCAGCAAGCATTGTTAGTGCCGGCCAGTATACATCTGCCGCAGTCATGTTACCGTCTGCTTCAATACCACCCCAAAACGCACCAAGGATAAACACCACAAATCCGATTATAATCTGCTGATAGCCACTGCCAAAGGTATCTTCTAAACCACTCATAAATTATCTCCTAACGTGAAATTGTTAGGAATAGTATTTATTCTTATGTCACAAAAAACTGCGTTTTTGACCAATTAAGCCTAGTTCCATGGTTCCATCAGCAGCGGTTTTCCAACTGAACCCGGCTCAACTAATAGTCGGCCTTTCTGGCCGGTTCCATCCGAGCGCTCGAATACTGGTATCCCCTCAACCACGGTTAATACGGGCCATCCAGTCAACTCTCGACCGTGAAAAGGATTCCATTTTACCCTAGCCCAGGAGTTCTTATCTTCAACAACTGCACTATGATTCATATCGACGAGCACGACATCACCATCGTAGCCAACCTCTAATTTTCCTTTACCAATCATGCGATAACAATCAGCAACATTTGTTGACATCCAACGGACAACGTCTTCTATGCTACATCTTCCCTGATTTACATAATCCAACATTACTGGTAGTGAGGTCTCTACTCCAGGCATACCGCTGGGGGCGTTGGGAAATCCCTTTTGCTTTGCCTCGAGAGTATGTGGGGCATGGTCAGTAGCAATGCATTGAATAGTTCCGTCAAAAAGGCGTTTCCAAAGGATTTCTCGATCTGCAGTATACCTAATTGGGGGATTCATTTGCAATCTAACTCCATGTTCATTAACATCATTTTCATCAAAAGTGAGGTGCTGTGGTAATACCTCGGTAGTGATTATTGGATGACCTTCAGCCTTTGATGGTAACACACAGTGGTCGACCAAATAATCAGCTTCGATTCCCGAGGTTAGATGTAAAATGTGCAATCGATGGCCGGTTTTGTGCGCCATTTCTACGGCAAACTTAGTCGCTAGAAGGGCAGTTATATCATCTCGGTAATAGGCATGCGCTGCGACATCGGTTCGCCCCTCAATTAGCTTTTTTCGTTCATTCATGCGGTCTTGATCTTCAGCGTGAACTGCAATTAATCCGGCAGTTTCAGTAAATATCCGTTCAAGAGCCGTTTTGTTGGAAACCAATAACGGACCCACCGACATGCTCATGAAAATTTTGATGCCACAAATACCTGGTATTGCGATTGGATTCTCTTTAGTACCAACTGCATCTTGTAGGTCTTTCACATTGTCCTCAGTTGCTCCAATAAAGAATCCGTAATTACTGACGCATAGATTTGCCGCCGTGTCTAGTTTCCTTTGCATTCCTTCGAGGGTTGTGATTGATGGAACGTTGTTTGGCATATCAAGGAATGAGGTTATACCACCACTAACTCCTGCTGCTGAGCCACTACCGAGGTCTTCTTTTTCTGGTTGCCCAGGATCTCGAAAATGTACTTGCGGGTCGATACAGCCAGGCAACAAATGCAATCCTGTCCCATCAACAAACATTTCATCATCAAGGTTCTCAAGGGTGCCAACTTCTCCTATTTCGGTAATGATGCCACCAGCAATTCTCAAGTCACCGGTTCTAGTTGCTCCGGGTAGCACCATCATTGCGCCACTAATCAATAAATTGCCGTTATGTTCCATGTTATCATTAACCATGGGGCGCGAGTCAATGAATGAACTTTGAGGTGATTTATCGACGTCTTGCATTCTTGGGTCTGAAAGCATCGCAGATGGAATCAACCATGTCGATGTATGGCCCGCCGATTAAATCAACACAATATGGCACAGCCTTCCATATTTCATCTATGGTTTCTCGAATGGCTTTAGGTCGGCCAGGTAGATTAAAAATCAAGCATTTGCCCCTTACTCCACCAACTTGCCTAGAAAGAATAGCTGTTGGTACATAACGTAGCGAGACAGCTCGCATTTGCTCACCGAATCCCGGTAGTATCTGATCACAAACTGCCGTTGTTGCTTCTGGAGTGACATCGCGTGTTGCTGGGCCAGTGCCGCCGGTTGTCACGATAACTGAGCAACCATGTTTATCTGACATCTGAATGAGTTGAGCACTAATTTGTGACAATTCATCAGGAACACAGACGTAGTGAACCTTGACTGGACTGGCGACTCCCTCTTTCAGAAATTCAAGAATCGCCGGGCCACCTTCATCTTGATATTCGCCCGTGCTGGCGCGGTCGCTTACCGTCACAATTCCGATGCTGCATATCTCACCGCAGGTATCAGAGTTGCCGTCGATGTGAGTTATGCTATCCACTAGCACCACCACTCAGTGCTCACCGTATTTAGCAACAACGTCAGCGTGGAAGTTGTCTAACATGGTGTCTTCGAATAATTCAGTTTGCCTTCGTACTTTAGTTGAGCGTATGTGAAGGAACGCAGCACCAACAAATACGATTATCATTAGTGGAATTACCGCTTCAAGCTTGTATTGGTGCATAAATTTCACAATACCTTCGGCGGTATATGCCCAAGTTACGGATGCAGCAGCACCGCCAATGAAAGTAGCGGCTAACACTCTTGTGAACTGCATTCTTGATAGAAGCCCTAGCATTGCCCCAACTAAAACTCCTGACGCCATAAATGGAATCCAGACGAAGACAATTAGCCCCCAAAATCCCCACTTGTTGATCATTTCGCGTTTTTCATTAGCCATATACTCGACTGTCGAGAGGGTATTGCCGATAAAGTTGGTTTGCAGCATTTTGCCACCCAAACCATCCTGCTTGGCCACTGCGACAATTCGATCATCACTTTTGTTGGCACTTTCAACTCTACCCGCACCTGAACGGTCTGCTAGAGTCGAAACTTGATTCCTAGCTTTTACTATTAGTTCTTGGCTACCGAGTAGGTCATCGTTACGTTCTGAAATGTAGCGGTATAATTCAACCTCAACTTCGTCAGTAGTTTTCTTAAATCTGAAGAACGCAAATCGTTGGGTTGGTTTGTAAATAACGGAAACAAAAATCACCCGATCATCACTGGTTACTACTGCACCTTCCATCCTTACATCACTGCGCCGTGCAAAGAACAAATCCAGACTGTCGCGTACTTCTTCTTCAACTCTAGACAGAGTATGTAATTCCGAGAAGAAACTAGCATAATCTTGTTCCTCGACTAAGTCTGCACCTTCAGCCCCAGCGCCTACACCGACGCCGCTTTCGAAATCAATGGCCTGATTTACGCCAATGGTCTTTACCGTCAGTTGAACCGGCTTAAAGACGCGGAAAATTGCGAATTCTTCAAGAATCTCACGGAGAATCTCCGCTCTTATATCCTTACTATCGGAGAGCGTTCCATCGGTATTCTTGTACGGTACCATTATGTCAATAGATAATTCTCTGGATTCTAGTTTATACAATTCCCAGTCTATATCTATGTGCAATCGTTTAGAGGTTTTACCAAGTATGTCCTCAACAACTCTCGCAATGTGGTTTCTAGACAGAATGTCATCAGTGTCTTGGTGGTAGATTTTATACATCACAGGATAGATTACTAACAAGGTAACGGCAGAGAGTGATAGAGAGATAAACGCCATCCACCAAGCAGGTATTCCAGCAGTGCCTCCGGTCAGCATAGCTGTTTCACGCCCGCCCCCTAGTTCGGCAGCCATCAAGATATAGCCCCAGTCGCCGAGGTCTTTGGTCGTCCAACAGGTTCTCGGTCCAGGTTCGGTTATGCGGACTTCACGGTGTGAATCCGAGTCAACAAATGGAAGGAAAGAGAAAAACCCACCACTGTTTATCTCTAGTTCAAAATCGATTTCTTTGGCTAGAGTGTTCCAATCCTCGACTAGCGTTGCGTTGTCCAAGTCAAATCCTTGATCGTAGATATCAACAGAAAAAACGATGCGATATTCACCAACATTTAGCTCATCAAACGAGGCCTGCATTGAAGATTTTTTCCCGGAAACTTGGCTTATTGACTCCTCTGAGACAACTAGTGTTTCGACGCTATCTGATAATTCGTATATGCTGTAATTCATCAGAGCATATCCCGAGGGAAGATTTCTGCCAGATAGGTCAAGATATTCAGCATCATTTTCTGGGAATATAAGTATCCAAGGGTCATCTTCGATATTCAGACACTCATCTCCAGTGTCTAAGAACGTTTCAGAAGCTTTGTGGTCAAGCGTGGTTGATGACCCAAAGATTCCGCTAGACATGCCAATCAACAGTGCGGCAAAGAGAATCCCATAACCGATACCTGCGAACAACACATAATCTTCCATATTAGTTAGGAAACGACGTTTACTGGTCTTGGTCTTCCTGCGTCGAATTTCTTCGAGTTCTTTGCCGATTTTGTCCTTCACTTTTTCCTCGACATCATCATCGACGATGGGCTCATCAACCTCCTCAATCTCCTCGCCCATGACATGCATAAAACGGTCTAGCAAATTAATGCATTGTTTACAATTTTAATCAGGTTAAAATTGTCACCTGTGGCTTGCGCAGGTTGTGCGATTTAGTGGTGGGTAGGGCCGGACTTGAACCGGCGACCTCAGCATCTTCAGTGCTGCGCTCTCCCAGCTAAGCTACCTACCCGCAAGTTACCCCGGTGTTATTTGACATTTCAACTCTTCCAATCAACTAACCTCTAGTTGATACCATCAAGAATTGCTGCTTGAACTTCAAACAAAGCGTCTAGACCAGCATCTGCTTGAGCAATCAAAGCAAACATCTCCTCTTGAGAAAATGTTGACTCTTCGCCAGTTCCTTGAAGTTCAACATATTTTCCGTCACTGGTTTTTACCACATTCATGTCAACATCGGCATTTGAGTCTAACACATAATCTAGGTCGAGATACACCTCTCCGTCAATCAAACCAACAGAAATTGCCGCTAAATCATGTGGTATGACTCGATTTTCGTGTGCTAATTTTTGTTCGTCAGACAACTCCGGCGGTCGCCAGCCAGACTTTCGCTGCTCTTCTGTAGGCCGCTGTTCTAGTGGCAGACATTGACCGTTAGCAATTAATCTTCGTACTGCGAGCCTAAGGGCAAGATTAGCTGCAGTTATTGATGCACACCTAGTTCCACCATCAGCATTGAGGATGTCGCAATCAACATTTAATGCAACAGGACCTAACTGCTCAAGATCGACTGCGGCTCTAAGAGAGCGAGCAATCAAGCGTTCAATCTCTTGGGTTCTGCCCTTAGCGCCTCTGCGTTCACGTCTGAATCTCGAGTCGGTCGACCCGGGGAGCAGTGAATATTCAGCGTGGACCCAGCCCTTGGTAGAGTCACGAGGGAACCATCCTGGAAGCCTTGCTTCCTTAGTACAGCATGCTAACACAACAGTGTCACCTTGACGATATAAGATAGAGGCAAGCGCGTTTGATGTGAAATCTATCTCAACCTCAACATGTCTCATTTGGTCTTGGTTCCTATCAGTCTTAAAGTCGGTTTTGAACTTGGCCATGCTGATGCCAACACTTTCCTTTCATCAAATCTTCTCAAGAATTGTAACAACAGAGCAACAAGCAAATTGAAAATAGGGTTCAATGTCGGGTAACTATGAGCCAGCCAAGAGCGGTCATTTGTGGCGTTGCAAGGACGCCAATTGGCAGCTTCATGGGCTCACTTTCATCGATGACGGCGGTTGAACTCGGCACTGCGACAATCAAAGAATTATGCCGTAGAACTGGTCTCGACGCGGCAAGTGGTATCGTTGATGAAGTGTTATTCGGTCAGGTATTACAAGCCGGTTGTGGGCAAAACCCGGCCCGGCAGGTTGCTTTGGGTGCGGGGCTTCCGGTCACTACATCTGCTGCGACAATAAACAAGGTTTGCGGCAGTTCATTAGAAGCAGCAATGATGGCTGCCAATAGTATTGCTGCAGGTAAATCAAAAGTTATCATTGCTGGGGGCATGGAGAGCATGTCTAATGCACCTCAGTTATTGAGCGGCCAACGTCGCGGTAAGAAGATGGGTGACTCAAAACTGGTTGATTCAATGATACACGACGGCCTGTGGGACGTTTACAATGACATTCATATGGGCAATACTGGGGAAACTGTTGCCCAAGAATCTGACATTTCTAGGCTTGAATCAGACGAATTTGCTGTTCGTAGTCATCTAAGGGCTGCTCAAGCATGGGAAAATGGTTGGTTTGATTGGGAAACTTTCTCCCTCACTATAGCAAAAAAACGCGGTGATAATTTAGTATTCAATATGGACGAGGGCATTAAACCCAATTCAGATGTTCAAACACTTGGTACATTGCGTCCCGTTTTCAACAAGGATGGACAAGTCACTGCCGGTAATGCTAGCACATTGAATGATGGCGCCAGTGCAATTTTAATCGCCGAAGAATCCACTGCGAAGCAGAATGGCTGGGAAGTAATTGCCTTCATCGAGGACTATTGCACCAGCGGTGTAGAACCTCACCGGGTAATGAGTGCACCGATACCGGCGATCCAAACCTTACTTGAAAGAAATGGGCTAAGCGTACTCGATGTTGATATTTATGAGCACAACGAAGCATTCGCCTCTGCATCATGTGCAGTCGCTAAGGAATTAGGTATCCCCCACGACCGCCTCAATCTTCATGGGGGAGCAATATCACTCGGTCATCCATTAGGCAGTAGCGGCACTAGATGTCTGATAACGATGATTGGGGTAATGCGCCGGGTTGCTGCCAAAACCGGTATTGTCACCTTGTGTCTGGGTGGCGGTAATGCCGTTGCTATGTTGGTAAGAACACCATAACGGCGTTCGCACTAACCTAGTCATGTAGGCATATTGTTGCCGTTACTTACTATGGGTATCAAATACAGTCGCTCGACGCCTTATCATGTTGGCTATGGTTTCGTTTGCCGATTTGGGAGTTTCACGCGAACTTGTCAGAGCACTTGCTGCTCAAGGTATTAACAAACCGTTCGAGGTTCAAACAGAATCAATACCCGATGGAATGCTTGGCAATGATTTGTGTTGTCGTGCACCCACTGGGTCAGGTAAGACATTGGCCTTTGGCCTACCGTTAATCGAGCGGACTAGACCTGCTGAGCCTGGCTTTCCTACCTCACTAATTCTCACTCCGACCAGAGAGCTAGCGGAACAGATATTCCAAGTTCTTGACCCATTGTCTAGGGTGTTGGGCCTCTACACCTATGCCGTATATGGTGGCGTATCATACAATAAACAGTTCAAAGCTTTGGACCGTGGAGTTGATATTTTGGTTGCTTGCCCTGGTAGATTAATCGACTTACTAGAGCGCGGTTCAATCTCACTTGAGGATGTTGATACCGTCGTTCTTGATGAGGCGGATAGAATGGCTGATATGGGCTTTATGCAACCCGTATGCCAAATTTTAGATGAGTGCAATAGAGACCGTCAGACAATTTTGTTTAGCGCGACACTCGATGAGGAAGTCGCAGACTTAGTTCGTGATTATCAAACCAATCCTGTAACTATTGAAGTCGGTCCAAAAGAGGTCTCAATGGACAGTATGACACATTACTTTTGGTTGATGCCTAACTCAAAAAAATCGATAATTTCAAGCGAAATTATCAGGAAATGCGGCCGTAGCATCGTTTTTTGCCGCACCCGGGCGGGGGCAGACCGTGTCGGTAGTGACCTCGAACATGATGGTTTAGCTGCTCAAGTTCTTCACGGTGGTTTATCACAGAAGCAGCGGGACCGAGCGATGGCAAAATTCCAGAATGGCGAGTGCATGGCTTTGATAGCCACAGATGTTGCTGCCCGCGGGATAGATATTGACGGCGTTAATTGTGTGATTCATTATGATCCACCTGAGAATGGTAAAGCGTACAAACATCGCAGTGGCCGCACTGCACGAGGTGGCTCCTCTGGAATCATAGTTTCTTTAATCCAAAAACCACAACGAAAAACCGTTAGTAAAATTCAGCGCGAGGTAGGAATTAATGTTGAATTTACCCCTCCTGACTTCGGAGGCTTACCAGAATTTGAAGTTGAGTTCATTGGTGCTGAACGCCGCAGAAGTTTTGGCAGTAGAAATCGAAATCAGTCAAATAGTAGGCATTATGGTAACCGCAATCGTCCACATGGGCGCAATTCCCAAACTAGACAAAATGCCATACCCGGCCATCAACCCAGAGAAAAGCGCGCCTATAATAAGAAAAAGCCTCGCAACACTCATCATAGGCCGAATCGTGGGAAAAAATCACGGCCCCAAAATCAGAACCAACGGTCGAGTGGCCGGAAGCGCAGCGGTGGAAGAGGTCAGGGTAGGCGACGCAACAATTAGGATAATTAACTGAGATTAAGTGCGAAATATATGGTAGAAATCTCTCAAATACTCGGTCCCCTTTTTGGTTTCATAATGCTGGGATATGTCGGATATTGTTTTTCTAAAGAAGGAACCCACTCCAGAGGTTATGGATGGCGCACTAAACAGGAAGCGCCTAAGACATTCATTATCAATCAAACATTATACATCATTTTCTCTGTATTCTTAATTTTGAGCCCTCTTGTTACTGCCTATGTCAAAAAAACCTAAGCTACTGAGCATTGAGCAAGTATGCTAGATTGATTAAACCAGCAAAACTGACCCATGCAATGTAGGGCCAAACAAGCAGTGCCGCGCTCTTCGCTGAGTCGTACAACATGTATGCATAGATCACAGTCATGCTAACCATCATGACAATCATCAGTAGTGAAATTAAGTATTCCGCAGAATTAAACACACTAGGCCACATTAGATTTATCGCTAACTGGAAAATAAACAAAGTAACAGCAATACTGTGGTTATTTATCTCATTACGTTTTGACAGGGTGATGAATAAACTCATCGCTAGCATAGTATACAGAATTAACCATATTGGGCCGATAATAAAGCCAGGTGGTTGAAACCATGGTTCGTATTCAGAGTCGAAAGTCATACAAACATCCCTAGGGGCATAATTGTTGGTAAAAAAAATTCGCAATTGTTTATCGGGGAGCAGGTTAGTTCTATTTTATGGTAGTTTTATACCATTATTTCCCGAATTGTGGAATATAGCAAACCTGAGTTTGCGCTTAACTTAAGTGTTTAATGCCTAACGGGTTACCATGTCGCTAGCACCAGTTGATTATGACTTTGGAGTAGAGTCCAATTACGCATTTGCACAGGATATCACTTGCTCCAACGATGAAGCCCGAAAAATGTATGTTGAAGCCTTCGGCCACATGCTAAATTACAACCACGAACAAGCTATTGCTTGCTTTACCAAGTGTACTGAATTAGACCCAAACTGTGCCATGGCATGGTGGGGAATCGCTTACTGCGTTTCCTCAAACTACAATTGGTCACCCGGCCTAGGCCCAGGTTATGATGCAATACAACAAGCAGTTTCGCTAAAAGATGGCTGCACTGAATTAGAGCAAGATCTAATCATGGCGCTTTCAACCAGACACTCAAAAGAAGCCAGAGACAATGCAAACCCTGCCGTGCTAAACATGGGCAATTCCCCGGAATTGAATCAAGCCTTCGCTGAAGCAATGGCTCCGCTCTATGAAAAATACCGAGGCAATCTCGACGTTGCGGCAATTTATGTCGAAGCGTTGATGAATCTAAATCCATGGACACTATGGAACAAAGACGCGGCAACGGGTGAGATAACTCCGGTGGATGACAGCACCTTGTTACTCATTGAAATTATGGAAGACGCCTTCGAAAATGTCCCTGGTGCCAAAGAGCATCCTGCACTTTGCCATCTGTATTGCCACGCGCTTGAATTATCACCCTATCCAGAGCGAGCGCTTCCTGCCGCTGACGTACTTAGAACTCTGATGCCGGGCTGTGGCCATTTGGTCCATATGCCATCACACATCGACGCTTGGGTTGGTCAATGGAAAGAAGCAATCGACTGTAACATTGCGGCAGTTGAGGCTGATGACAAGTATGTCGAATTAACTGGTAATGAGTCGCAGTTTTACAAATTCTATCGCATGCACAACCATCATTTCGTTGTTTGGTGCGCTATGTTCGATGGACAATACGAGACTGCGTTGAAGTATGCTAGAAAAGCTGTCGATACACTTCCAGCAGGAGATGCTAATCATGGTGCTCAGTTTATGCTCGCTGGCATTATCCCCATGGGAGCGATTTTCCTAGAATCATACGTTACAATGCCTTGGCACGTTATGATTAGGTTCGGTAAGTGGGACGAAATACTTGCCGAGCCAATGTATACTGACAAAGATGTATTCCCCGCCACCATCGCGACCCAGCATTACGCACGTGGTGTTGCATATGCATCCAAGGGCATGGTTCCGGAGGCCGAGGCAGAGCAAGCACTGTTCAAGGAAGCTCTAGCAAACCCTGCCCTTGCTGGTCGGATGATGCATAACAACTTCATGTATCAAGACCCAGCAGAAGGCCCTTCAATTCTCAACGTCAACGCGGCTATTCTTGAGGCAGAAATTGAATACCGTAGGCAATTCCTGGCCAAGGCTGCTGGAGAAGCATATGACTTCACTGCGGCATTTGATGAGTTACGTCGTGGTGTCGATCTCTCTCTCAATCTGGCTTACAATGAGCCATGGGGACAAATGCAACCAGTGCGACATATTCTTGGTGCTTTGTTATTTGAGCAAGGCCATGTTGAGGAAGCAGAAGAGGTCTATCGAGCTGATATCAAGTTGTGGAAGGATAACATGTGGGGCCTACTCGGTCTGAAATTGTGTTTAGAAGCAAGAGGCGATGCTCCTGAAGAACTTGCCGAAGTTACCAAGTTGTTCAATGAGCGATCCTCGAGAGCCGATATCGTTCCAGCCAAAACTTGCTTTTGTGCGCAAGACGCACTGGCTAAGAGTTGCTGTGATTGAAATCAAAATACGGTTAATTTGTTAAATTTTAGTGGCTAGGTCGATTCATGCTGAGCAGAGCACGCGTTTGGCTAATGCTCTGTTTGCTGATGTCCATGTCACTGGCAGGTTGTTTAACCACGGAGATTTCATCAACCGAAATTATCCTTGGGGAGAGTGAACAAAGCACCGACCCATGCTTAGTTCCCTCACAACCAATTACTCAAACGACAGTGCTTATCCTAGTTAACGACGGGATGCGCGAGTTTAGGCTATCAGTTCCATCATCAGAGGTGGGGACAAAACTGCCCCTCATTATTGCTTTTCACGGGGGCGGAGGCGCTGAGGAAGATTTCCAGCAACAGGACGAATTTGACCAGTTGGGTGAGCAGGAGAAATTCATCATGGTTTATGCGGTTGCAGAGGACGGCCGAAGCAGCGCAGAAGGTGAATGGTTTCTCAACACTGCAGCAACATCTTTCGAGGATAACGATTTTACCGAGGCTATCGTCGATAATCTGTCATCACAATACTGCTTAGATCAAGACAGGTTGTATGCTATAGGCTATTCGCTTGGTTCGATGTATACCTATGAGATTGCGTGTCAACTTAATCATCGCTTCGCCGCTGTTGCCTCATTTGCCGGCACGATGCCGGTCGATCCTGAAACGTGTGATTTAATTGGCAACATGGGAATATTACACATACACGGTAAATTGGATTACATTATTGATTATGATGATGACTGGGATTGGAAAGATGGCGAACATGAAGGTGTCGGAACTATGAGCAATGTGCCGGGGATGATCGAAGCGTGGTCGATGAGAGCAAATTGCTTATCCAGTGATACTGACGCAGATCTGTTCTTAGAGCACATAACCCACAACGAGTGCTTTGGTGAGGTTAGAGTAGAGCACTATGGCATGGAGTTCTGGGAACATACTTGGCCAAACGAAGTTGATGGTACGCCAACTTATGAGTTAATGTGGGAGTTTCTTAGCGACTTCACCAACATTGTGGCATGAAGCCATCTTGACTAACGACGATATCGTCACCAGCGAGAATTAGTTGAGCATTGCTTACAATAGGTCTACTCTGACCGGGTTGACCGCAACATCGCTTTCTGCTTCGGTCACGCTCTTGTGGGATGCATAGAGCAGGTAGCAGAGCGTGGCACAAACCATTGGGGCAAATAGCAGTGGTAGTAAAACTGTCAGTGATTGCATAATAAAGAATGCACTCAGGCTCACAAAGCCGAGTATTAAGCCAATAAAATTCGCAAGTGGAAAAGCACCAAAATCGTCCATATTTTTGCGCAGCATAAGTGTTAGAAAACTTCCGAGGTTTATATCGTTGTGTTTTTCAATTGTCCGTAGATAGTGGCGATAAATCAAAATCCACAACGCTTCAGTAGGGCACTTTTGGGGATGGGAATATGAAATCTTGAGTGCTCACTGAGAATATTTGGAACCGTTGACGAAGATTAAATTTAACAGAAATTGGAAAATTAAAAACCACACCGTTCCGGCTGCAATAATGTATAACAGTGATGGATCCTCTCCTCCAGAGACAATTGAATACGCGATTATGACCATTGCTAAACCAACAGCAAAGAACACGCGATAGAATATCGTCGCCGCAATACTGGCTTTTGTCGACAAAGCTTTCCAACCGTTGAAACCAAACCAGGTTTGAATGAAACCCATGTTTTTCGCAACACAAGTGTGTATATTACTGCATCCGTTAAAAATGACTTTGCAATCATTGCAGGGTTTGTTAAACGATGGATCAGCAATTTTCATTCATGCAGCCATATGCTTTCTTTGGGCAATTCAAGTTTTTCTGCATGCCAACCAGAGAAGTGGATTGTCGGTGCGGGCAACATGACATCCTGGGATTTTGCGTCAAGGTAGAACTGAATTAGTGAATCAAAACCGTGATTTGGCAGGGGGTCGTTGACTGCTACATTCGGTGCTAATGACCAGAATAATTCGGGCACTAGGCCACCAATCATTGATGAAACCCCGACCATTTTTGACTCCATAAGATTGATTTCAGAATCTTGAATGCACATCAGATATACTTCGATGGGAGGATATTTTTCCAGTATTGGTGCGAGTGATTCGATTGCGCTGGCCAATTTTTCTCGATACTGAATATACTCATTTACGGAAGAGCAAAGCCGTTGATTGGCGAATTTCGTTGATATTCCAAATGCTTGCAAAACGGTTTCTAAATCCCAGCCATATGTTATTGATGCCATTTTCTAGACTCGTGGTTTGTGGTATATATGCTAGATTTAGGCCGACGCCATTGAAAGTGAAAGTGAACCAACTTAATGTTGTTAATTTACAATAAGGGTTACAATTAACCAAATCATGAGTATAATCTCAGGTATTATTAACACTTTCCAAAGCTGTTTGTTTAGGTAAGGTTCGGTGTTTCTATGTTGTATTATTTTCACATCATCTTGCTTATTTCG
>CEWJ01022795.1_pt1 | contig 13895 bp, 15 predicted proteins | sample 350291 | NCBI WGS metagenome assembly CEWJ01 (sample SAMEA2622923, study PRJEB7988) | marine metagenome | isolation source: saline water (ENVO:00002010), including | reverse complement strand
TCGGCTTTCATCTGGCGATAAAACTCAACCATTTCGGCGCTCGTCTCAAGGTAGCACAGCGGCTCCGGCTCGACTCCCAAATGCAGGTCTTTGCCGGTTCGCTCGCTCAAATCATCGATGTAGTCAACCACCTCCCAAAGGTTGCGACGCATCGCTGCCACCTGCTCGCCGCTCGTGATGAATTCCTTATACGAACAGGGCACCGTACTGACACTCCCACCGGAATCAGCTGGCGCAATTGCCGCCAAGATATCGAACAATCGTTTGGTGTACTCAACGCGCTCGGAAGTGGTCCAATCAGGCTTGTAGACGTCCTCCTTCACGCGCGTGCCGTGAAAATCGCCGAAGGGGAAGCCGTTCACAGTGAAGACGTAGCAACGGTTCTCCTCTAGCCAAGCGCGGAAGGCATCCAGTTCATCCGCTTGGCCAAGCTGACGGGAGGCAGTGTCACCCAGACGCAACCCTATGGCATACGGATCATCGGGACTCACCCGATCGCGGACTCGAAGCGTGTGTTCCCTAAGCGACTGAAACGTTTCCGGCCAATCGCCTCCGCGATGAATGTTGGTGCAGTACGCGAGATGAATTCCGTGGCTCAGTCTCATGACGCTTGGCTGAAATTCAAACGCCTTCCGGCTCGGAAAAACGCGGGCTTTGGCTCATGAATGCAATCGGATTCTGGTACGCAACCTGATCCACATACGAGGCGTTCTTGCCGCGCCTCTTCATTTCCTGCATCGCCTTGGGCACAGCCAACGGCACGCTGTTTCCCCAGTCGCACGCACTGTTCATCCAGATCCGCTCCGTGCCATAAACCTCGAGAATATCGATCGCTCGATTGGAGGTGCACTTGGTCTCCGGGTAAAGCGTCATACCGGCCCAAAAACCGTCATCAAGCACCATGCGCACCGTGTGTTCCTCGACATGATCGATGATGCAGCGTTCCGGCTTGATTCGGCTATCAGCCTTGAGCATGTCGAGGATCAGCTGCGTTCCCTTCCGCTTGTCCTCCAGATGCGGCGTATGCACTAGAATCAACTGATCGTTGCTCGCCGCGAGGTCAATATGTTTTTCCAAAACAGCAATCTCGTTGCGGCTGTTTTTATTGAGCCCGATTTCCCCGATGCCCAGGACGTTTGGGCTTTTCATGAACTCGGGGATGATCGCAAGCACCTCCTCCGCCAGCCCGACGTCTTCCGATTCCTTTGGGTTGATGCAAAGCCAGGTGTAATGCGGCAGCCCAAACATAGAGGCACGACGCGGCTCGTGTTGGGTCAACTGGCAAAAGTAATCGTAAAAGCCCTGCGCAGAGCTGCGATCGAAGCCGGCCCAAAACGCCGGCTCACACACCGCCTGACAGCCTGCCATGACCATCGCCTGATAATCATCCGTCGTCCGGCTGACCATGTGGCCGTGAGGTTCGATATATCGCATCGTGGCAATCAGTCGCTGTTCGCCTCGCCCGGCCAGGCACCGCAGGCCGCCTTGGTGGTCGCCACCGGTATCGGCTCATCCGTCGGGTCGCTAAACGCTAAGAGGACGTTCTCTGCACGGTTCGGTTGATCGCTCTCGAGTGCCTTTAGGGCGTCCTGGAACTGATCGTAACGAAAATCCGTTTCGCCCTCAGCCCGGTTGACACGATCCATGAATGCCGCGATGTCGATCAGCCTAGCTCGGGCATCCAAAAAATACAGGTCGAGTATGTTCTTTCGGTCAGCCATGTGTCCTTGAAACGGCCAAATAAACACCGGAAACGGCTCATTGGCAATTCTATTGCTTTGGATTGCCATTGGATTTAATACGCCATAAACCTGCTGCAATGCTGCCCAGAATACAGTGAGTAACGGCACTGACAGCGCACGGAACCGGCGCCAGCGGCAACGCTACGAAATGCTTTGTCGCCAACGCCGTGCCCAAGCCGCTGTTCTGCATACCCACCTCGATCGAAACCGTCCGACTCGACTGCTCGTCAAAACGAAACAACCGGGCCAAGCCGTAACCCAGCCCAAACCCACCTACGTGCAGCAACAGGACCGCGGCAACCAATACACGCCAGTTTTCCATGATCGATTCCCGATTTTGCGAGAGAATGTACCCAACGATCAGAATAATGAATACCACCGAAACAAATGGTGACACCGCATTCAATCTTTTGGCCGCCTTACCGAAAAAATGGTTGATCACAATTCCTGCGGTGACCGGTAAAATGACAATGATCAAAATACTCTGCAACAACCCCCACGCATCAACCGGCACTCGTTCCCCGACATAAAACTTGGTTAACAATGGAGTCAGTACCACCGCCAACGTGGTTGAAATTGCCGTCATACTGACCGACAACGCGACATTCGCCCGGGCGAGAAACGCGACCACATTCGAGGCCGTACCGCCCGGGCAACAGGAGACCAAAACCAAGCCAACCGCCATATCCCGAGACAGATTCATCCAGTGACCAATCCCCCAGCCAAGAAATGGCATGACCACAAACTGAAGCCCCACCCCACCAAGCAATGCCAGAGGAACTAGGAAAACCCGCTTAAAATCATCCAGCGTCAACGTCAGGCCCATCCCCAACATGATGATACCAAGACCAACTTGAATCATCGGCCCCGAGAACCAATCGAATGTGCTTGGCCAAGCGAGGGCCACAACGGCCACCAATACCGACCAAAGCGGGAACAAATTGGTCAGCCATTTGAAAAACGTCTTCACGGCGCGGATTGAGACCGCTTGGCCAAGCGGCGACAACATAAAAATCTACCGGCAACGGGCTTGGGCTTGTCTTGGCCAAGCACCCGATTTAGCTTGGCGCCATGAAGTTCTTGGTTCGCTTTTCCCTCGCGCTTGGGCTGGTTGGCACGGTCCCCACATCCGCGCTCCATGCCCAAGGGAGTTCCCTCGAGACCCGTGCCTTGAAGGAAAATGTCAACAGACTCCAGAGCCAACTGGAGGATTTGATGCTCTCCTACACAGCCCTGAAAAAAGAGGTCGATTCCTTGCGAAGTGAACTGAGGAAGGTCCGCGCCCAATCCGCTCAAAAAGACCCCGGTGCCGCCACGCGCGGTGATATCGAAAATCTGGCCAAGACCATTCGCGAGGTCGACCGCAAACGTTCCGCCGACAAGGAACTGATTCTCAAGGAGATGAAAAGCCTCGTCCGAAACATCCCCAAGAGTCGACCCAACACGACTCCTCCGGCAGCCACGCCGCGTTCCGAAAAAGGATTTGAGCATTCCGTGCAGGGCGGTGAAACCATTTCGGCAATCATCGCCGCCTACAACGACGTTTTGAAAAGTCAGGGAGCCAAAAAACGGATCACGCTAAAATCCGTCCTCGACGCCAACCCCAAACTCAACCCACGCTCCATCCAGATCGGGCAGATTTTGTTTATTCCGGATCCCCGCTAGGCGCACTCCACACTCTGTCTGACTGACCAAAACGATGCCCCCCCCATGGCAAATGATATTTTGGGCACTCCCGATGGGATGGGTTTTGTTCACTCTCGTTATATTTTGGGCAATGCCACGGATCGATTTTCGAGTGAACTCCTCGCACGTGGTTGTTGAATGGATGGGGATCGCCGTTCGCAAAGTTCCCATTTCAGACATTAACCGCATTTCGAAACGGCTGAAGGGTAAACCGGAGATTTGGCGCAACACCCTACGCGCAAACCATCGCATGCTGGTGATCTACCGAAAAAGCAACGCCCGCCCACTTTTGATCACGCCAAGCAATCGGTACGTGTTCCGAAACAAACTCGAGAATGCGATCGATCGAATGGACGCCTGAATCAAAGCGCCAACCCCTGACGTGCGTACAACGGACGGTATCCCCTAAAACGAGTCGCGAACCGGGTTTGCATCCCGATTGCGAGCTTGGCCCATTTCCCAAGGCGAATCGTCTTTCGCTCGTCGGAAAGAACATTGAAATCAATTCGCCGCATTTTCTGCAACAGACGCCAGTAAATTGCCGCCATCGCCTCGAGGATGAGCATGTCCCGTCGATGCTCGGGAGGCAGCGACTCCGCCGACAACTTGTAGTAAGCCCAAGCGCGGTCGGCCATCTCGCGGGCCACGTTTTCGAACCCCACGCTTGGCTCTCCGTCGAGGATGGATTGTTCGCTGACACCGTGTTTTTCGAGCAGCAATTGCGGTAGATAGATCCTGCCCCGTTCCGCGTCCTCGGCCACGTCCCGAAGGATGTTCGTCAGTTGTAGCGCTTGGCCAACGTTCTCCGCATAGGCATCCGCTTGGCCAAGCTCACAGCCAAGCACCCGAACCGTCAACAACCCCACCACTGAAGCTGCCCGGTAACAATATAGCCGAAGCTCCTCGAGGTTGGCATAACGCAGTTTGTCCAGGTCGGACTCCATCCCGGCGATCAATTCGTCGAACAGGTTGAACGGCAACTGGTGACGCTGGATGAACGGAGTCAGTTCACGGCAAATCTGATTTTCCGGCTCACCGCCATCACAGGCCAGTCGGATATCCTCCCGCCACAACTGAAGTCCCTCGGCGCGCTTGGCCAAGGGCATGTCATCATCATCTGCCACGTCGTCCACTTTGCGGCAGAAGGCATACAACGCAGTCATCGCCTCGCGCTTCGGCTTGGGCAACAGAACAAAAGCGGCTGCCAAGTTGGAACCGCTTTTTGCCGTGACCTGCTGACTCTGAACCGGCTCGCTCACGATTCCCCGGAGGCAGACGAACCGTCACCTGATTTTTTATCATCCCGCGGGGGCAGGCCACCGGTTTCGGACAAGGTAGGATTCCGCTTACGATGATCCCGCCGGCGGCGCTTGTGGCGCTTGCGTCTCTTTTTGCGTTCCCCCTCTTCTCCCGGTGCTTGAGGCTTGGACTTGGTCAGGCGATGCGTGGGACGGGACTTCGATGACCCTCCGCCGTCGTGGTGCATGGCTAGCACGATCAAAAGAATAATCACCCCAAGCGCAAGCGCGACGCCGACAATCAAAACCGGCCCGGCCAGCGAATCGAGAAAACCGCCCCCCCCACTCGGTGTGCCCGGGTTTAACAACCCCAAAATGTTGTGTGTTTTTTCCATTTACGATCTATTCATCGCCGGACTTGGGCGCGATTTTCAACCTGGTAATCCGGTAGCGCAGCGCGTGTCGGCTTATTTGCAATTTTTGAGCGGCCCGACTCAGGTTGTTGTCATTCCGAGCCAACTCGTTCTGGATCATGTTTCGCTCGAACGAAGCCAGCGCCTCTTCCAGGCCGAGACCGTCATAACTCATTTCAGAGTTGTCCTCCTTCCGCAATCGGGTCTCCAGTTGAAAATCAGGCAGATTGTTCGGATGAATCTCATTTGACGTGGCAAGGATCACCGCCCGTTCAATCGTGTTACGCAACTCCCGAACATTCCCCGGCCAATGGTGCGATGTCAGCACGTGTTTCACCTCGGTCGTGAAGGGGTCGAACAGCTTGTTCATCTTACGGCCGAACTTCGAAAGAAAATGTTCGGCCAGCAGCATCACATCGCCGTCTCGATCGCGAAGCGGCGTCACCCGCAACTGCACCACGTTCAAACGATGGTATAAATCCTCACGAAACTCACCCTCTTCGATCGCCTCGATGATGTCACGGTTCGTCGCCGCCACGATCCGTACTTCCACCTTGTGTTCCTCGGTTCCGCCCACCCGGACGAATGTTCCGTCCTCAAGAAAACGCAATAACTTGGCCTGCAAAGACCGCGACATTTCGCCGATTTCGTCGAGAAACAGCGTCCCGCCGTTTGCTTCCTCCACCTGCCCGATCTTTTGCTTGATCGCCCCGGTGAAGGCGCCCTTCTCATGCCCGAACAACTCGCTCTCGAGCAACGACTCCGGGATGGCCGCGCAGTTTAGTCGGACGTAATTTTCTTCGCGACGCTGACTGGCCTGATGGATTGCGCCGGCGATCAACTCCTTGCCTGTACCGCTTTCACCGAGAATTAACACGGTGGCCTCCGTAGGCCCGACCGTGCAGATCATCTGGCGCAATTCCTTCATGCTGTCGCAGTTGCCGATGATGTCGTCCAGTTGATAGCCAATATTCAACCGCGCCTTGAGGCTGGTGTTTTGGCGAATTAACTCGTGTCGCTCCGCGCAGCGATTGACGGAGTGGAGCAGTTCTTCCGGCTCAAACGGCTTGGAAAGGTAGTCCACCGCCCCATTCTGAATGGCCTCGACAGCCAGCTTCGGCGTGGCGTAGGCGGTAATCATCAACATCGGCAAGTCGGGCCAACGTTCGTGTGATTCACGCAAAAACTCGTATCCACTCATGCCGTCCAACCGTGCGTCGGTGATGACCATAAAGTAACTGTTCTGCGTTACCGACTTGAGCCCCTCCTCGGCGGATTCGACCGTATCCGCCTTGTAGCCGTGCGACTCCAAAACAATCTTGAGCGACTCACGCATGTTACGTTCGTCGTCAACGATCAGTAATTTGGGCAGCTTGGATTTCACGCTTGGAAGCGAATGGCGCTCCTCCCCGGGAACACTAGGTTGAATCGTGTGTATTTTCCAAGTTCGGAATCAATCGTCACGGTACCGCCGTAAAGCTCGGTATTGTGTTTCACGATGGCCAAGCCAAGCCCTGTCCCCTTTTCCTTGGTTGTGTAGTACGGCTCAAACAGCTTTTCAATCTGGTCGCTCGGAATTCCCGGGCCATTGTCTTCGATCGTGACCTTGAACGAGTAATCACCCCCGTAACTCGTCTTGACGTTGATTTCGCTATCCCTGACCAGCGCTTCTCGTGCATTCTGTAATATATTCACTAAAACCTCGCTGATGTGCCCGGGCTGCGCCAAAAGCGGAGGCAGCGCGATCCCGTAATTGCGCCGCACGCGGATACCAAATTTGTTGCCCTTGGGGAAAACATGGAGAATCGCCGCCTCAAGCACATCGTTAATGTCAAGCTTGGCCAAGCGGCCCTCGACCAACTGTGCGTAACCCATCAGCTTCGTGATCACTTGGTCGGCCCGGTTCACCTCTTCGCGAACCAGCTTGACCTGACTTTGTAGAGACTTGTTTTCCCCCGCCGCTTGGCCAAGCGCAAACACCGCGTTGTTGATGATGCCAAGCGGGTTTTTCACCTGATGCGCGATCTCAGCGGCCAACCGGCCGGACGCCTGCAACTGGCTTTGGCGCCGGTCAAACTCACCCTCCTCAGCGTCCATGCGCCGCTGCTTGTCGACCAACACTTGAAGCCCGTAGCAGCACGCCGTCATCAAAACCAGCAGCACGGCCCGCAACATCACCGGCTCCACCGTGAGCCCCTCCAGATCCTCAACCGATCTCGCCACAGCGATGTCAAATGCTCCCGCGCAAAGATAGATTACACTCACGCAGAGGTTGGCCATGATTTGCGTGGAGGCTACCGGCATACTTATGGCGTTGCGAATCTGCAACCCGAGGAATAGCCAAAACAGGAAGCTCTCAAATCCGCCGGTCAACTCGGTCATAATCGCCAGCAACACGGCATCAAAAAGACAGATGGAAAATACGACCTCCCGCAATGTCGCCGTGCTGAATTCATCCATCCGAATGAGCATGACCGCGATCGCCGTATTGACAATGAGGCAAAGGAAAAAGAACCATTGAATGGTGCGAAACAGTGTCCACCGAACCGTGTCCGGCTCCGACCAGTCGGAAAAATACAGGTAATAAATCAGAACAAGAAAATAGACCGCCTTGACCGGCAACATGGTGTGCCGCTCCATAAACCGGATTCGGATGCGCTGCTCACCCTCATCGGGTGCAACGGATCGAAACAACTGGGACAATCGCCACCAGCGGTCAGTTTCTGGATTGCCTCCTTCTGAGGCCATGGTCTTCAGTGGTTACTCGACTCCGCGCAGGAGTTCCAAGGTCCGGTCCGCTATCCCCTCCACCGGCCAAAGTCGGCCAACGCCCTCGTATCCGCACGACAACATTCCCTTGTCCGGCCCGATAAACTCGACTCGCCGTTCGCGTAACATCTGGACATTGGTCTGCGTCGCAGGGTGTTGCCACATTTTACCGTTCATCGCCGGGGCGACCAAAACAGGCACGCCCGGATTCAATGCCAGCGCAACACACCCCAATGCATCATCCGCGAAACCGTTCGCGAGTTTGGCGATGGTATTCGCCGTCGCCGGGGCGACCAGCATCAAGTCCGCATTGTCGGCAAATCGAATGTGTGTCACACCGGTTTCATCTTCATCGTACAAACTTGTGACGACCGGCCGACGCGTCAGCGTCCGAAACGGCAGCGACTTGACGAACTCCTGCGCGTCGCGAGTCAGCACCACATCGACTCTGTGCCCCCCCTTGGTCAACTGACTAGCCAAGTCGATCGCCTTGTGGGCGGCGATCGATCCACTCACGCCGAGCACGATGTTTTTCGATTCACTCATCGCTGGTTTTATTTTGCGGACGCCTGTTTCGCGCAGCCTCAATGATCGACAACATCTGTTCGAGATCCGCTTCGCGCGTGCCGCTGGTCAACGTATAGTCAAACAATCCGCTCTGGGCAATTTCATCCTTGGCGATTTCCAGTCGCCCCGCAATCACATCATCAGCATCAGTGCTACGCCCTCGAAGACGCTGTTCCAATTCCTCCAGACTGGGCGGCCTAAGAAATACCGTGATAAGCGCCTCCTTCAGGACGTCGTCACTCGCGGCGCGGTCCCGGATTGTCGCCGCACCCTGCACATCAATGTTGAGCAACACGTCCGCCCCCTCGGCCAGCTTCGCGCGCAACTCGGATTTCAAAACACCATAATGATTCCCGTGAACGACTGCGTTCTCGAGAAACTCTCCCCCCTCGACTCTCGCCAAAAACTCCTCCTCGCCGAGAAAATAGTAGTGAACTCCATCCTCCTCACCCTCGCGCGGATCGCGGGTTGTGCAGGTGACCGCCCGTCGAACACTCGGCAATGCCGACCGGACGTTATCGCAAAGGGTGGTTTTCCCGGCACCGGAGGGCGCGGAGATCACGACCAAAAGTGGCCGACTGATTTCACCGGCACTCATTCGACATTTTGCACCTGCTCGCGGATTTTTTCCAACTCGGTTTTCAGCGTGACCACTTCCTGTGAAATTTCACTGTCGTTGGCCTTGGAGCCGATAGTGTTAACTTCACGGAACATTTCCTGCGCTAGAAAATCGAGCTTGCGGCCGACCGGCTCATTCGAAATCAGGCATCCGCCAACTTGATCAAAATGACTCTCGAGTCGGGTCAATTCCTCTGAGATATCGGAACGGTCGGTAAAATAAACCACCTCACGGAGGAACCGTTCGTCATCCGCATCGGCCACGTCAATGTCCGCCTTGGCCAACCGCTCCAGCAACCGGGTACGATGATGCTCAACCACCTTCGGCGCCCGCTTAGCCACGCGCTTGGTGATGCGGCGAAGACTGGCCAGGCGCTTGGCCAAGTCCCGCCCAAGGTTGGCGCCCTCCTTGGAGCGCATGTCCTGCAATTGGCCAAGCGCTTGGCCAAGCGCCCGCTTTAGCGTCGGCAACATCGCAACCGGATCCACCTCATCTTCGCATGCCTCCATCACCCCGGGCAGACGTAAAATAGTTTCCAGCGACAGATCATCCCGCAGTCCCATCCCATCCGCCAGTTTGGCCAGGGCCTTTTTGTAGGCTTCAGCCTGCGCTTCGTTGATCAGGATCGGGCGGTTGGCTTTTCCCGAGGGACGCTGCAAGGTCACCCGGCCCGAGACTCGACCACGCGCCACTGATGCGAGGACGATTTTACGAAGGTCGGCCTCAAGCGAATCCAACTCGTTGGGCAGGCTCACGGCCACCTCGACCTGCCTGCGGTTGACGGAACTGATCTCGACCGCCAACTGAACGCCCTTAGCTGAGCTGTCGCCGCGCCCATAACCGGTCATTGATTTCATGTTTGCTGTAGCGAGCCTAACCGAGGCTCATGTAATAGGCGTCAACACGGTCAGCCACGTCCTTGTAGCCAATGTCCCGCTCGTAGATTTGTTTGAACTGCTCGATCGATTCCTCCTTCTTGTCCATCGAGTCGAGCACACATCCCAACTGGTAAAGTAGATCCATCTTCTCGTCGTCCATGACCTCTTTTTTATCGAGAGCATTTTGGAGGGTGCGTGCCGCCATGTCGTTCATGCCACGCTTGGAAAAACATTGGCCGAGATACGTCAGCGCCGCGATTTCCATGTGAGGATTTCCCTGTGCACGCTGGAAGGAGCGGATGGCCGACTGTACATCGCCGGATTCAAATTGCAGCACGCCCAGTTCAAATCTCAACGTCAGGTCGGACGGATAGGTGTCGGACAACTTTTGAATCTGCTCAATTTCGAACGCCTTGCGTTCTTCCGTGAGTTTATCCGCTTCCTCGCCGCTCACGGACTCAATCTGGTGATCGTACCGGCGCAGCTTGGTGTGGACGATGGCTCGATCCACCGCCGAGTCGGAGCGAAGGTTCGTTTTGTTGAACAACTCGTAATACTCGATCGATTTGTCGAACTCCTTCTTGCGATTGTACAACTCCGCAAGCGAGCGGATGAGTTTCAGGTTCTGAGGATCATCCTTCAGCCGCCCCTCATATTCCCGAATCAAACTTTCCGCCGTGGACTCCTGCTCGGATCGGCGGTTTTCCTGTTCCAGCAAAATCGCCTCGGCTTCATCTTTCAACACCGCACGATAATCCGCCTCGCCGGCCGTGACCTTGTCGTAGCCGCCCTGGGCCATCGTCACCCTAGCCGTCATGTTTTTCGAGAGCTGCAACACCTCAAGATCCTGCGGGTGTGCCTTGGCCAACTCGGTGATCACCTCATCCGCCTTGGTGAGTTCCCCAATGTTCACCAGTGCGTCGCAGTACTTGATCGTGCTCCCCTTGTCGCCCGGTTGCTGTTTCATCACGAGTTCCCACGCGAACAGCGCCGTCTTGTAAAACTCCGCGAGCGTGGCCGCCTCGCCGAGCAGCTTGTTCCCCATGACGCTGTAGGGATCCTCGTTGAGAATCTGTTCGGCCACCTCGATCGCCTCGATTGGGTTCTTGCGCAAGGCCAACTGCCCCTTCGGCAGTAGCGAGGAGGAGGTGGTTTTGCCGAAAATCTTGAAAAAACTCCCCTTCTTTTCCACGCGCTTGAACTGGTTCAATCGCAGCGCCTCGCGGCACTCGAAAAAACCGGGCTCCCGCTTGAGCGCCTGCTCAAACAGTTTCGTGGCGTAATCGAGATTATCCTTTCGAAGGGCGGCGATGCCCTTGTCGAAATATTCCCGTGCCTGTGGGTGAACCTCTCTTTTTGACTTTTCCGACATGCGATAAAAGCGGCCGCGAATCATACCTTCTATCCCGCCCGGATGCAATCCACCTCCCCGCATGGCCAAGCGCAGGATTCTACATTGTTGCCCTGTTTTTGTAGGTCGTGTAAAACGTCTCCGGCCGTTAGCGGCTACATCCATGAGCAAGGAAGTTAGTAACGAGGAAATCAACGACAAGGAATTGGAATCACCGGTAACAGATGAAACCGGGGAAAGCCGGGCCGATGAAGCGCCTGGCCAAGTGCTGGAAATCGAGGACGAAGAAACCACCACAGATGAACCGGAGGAGGAACTGCCGCCGCCCACCCCGGAGGAGCTAAATCAACTTCGCGCCGACGCAGCCAAAGCCGGCGAGTATTACGAGCGGCTCCTTCGCCAGGTGGCGGAGACGGATAACCTGCGCAAGCGCTTGGCCAAGGAGAAGCAGGATGCCATCCGCTATGCCAATGAATCATTGATCGAGCAACTGCTGCCCACGATGGACAGCTTCGACATGGCGATGATGGCTGTAAATTCCGCCGACGAAACTTCCATCGACTCACTCAAGACCGGCATCGAAATGGTGCACACGCAGCTCAAGCGCACCCTCGAGGAGGTCGGTCTCACCGAAATCGATGCCACCGGGCAGGATTTTGACCCGACCCTACATGAGGCCATGTCACGCAAGGAAACTGACGAAGCGAAGGAGGGAGCGATCCTCGAGCAAATTCGCAAGGGCTACAAACTCAAGGATCGCCTCGTGCGGCCGGCATCCGTCGTGGTTGCAACCGCGCCCGGCGAAAACAATGAGCCAGAGGAGAGCGAAGACGAATAATGGCCAAGGCCGATTACTACGAATTGCTCGGCGTCAAGAAAGGCGCCTCGGCGGATGAGATCAAAAAGGCCTACCGCAAACTGGCCATCAAGTATCATCCCGACAAAAATCCCGACGACAAGGCCGCCGAGGAAAAATTCAAGGAGATCAGCGAGGCCTACGAGGTGTTGAGCGATACTGAAAAACGCTCGACCTACGACCAGTTCGGCCATGCCGCGTTCGGATCCGGCTCGCGAGCCAGTCGCGGAGGAGGCGGATTCCACGATCCGTTTGATATTTTCAAGGAAGTCTTCGGTGCCGGCGGCGGAGGCGGGGGTGGAAGTATTTTTGAAGACCTGTTTGGCGGAGGCGGTCGACGTTCCGGCGGGCCATCACGCGGCTCTGATCTTCGTTACGACATGGAACTCACTTTTGAGGAAGCCGTGCACGGCTGTGAGAAGGTCATCAGTGTCAACAAACTCGACTCCTGCGACTCCTGCAACGGCAGTGGCGCGGCGGATGGGGGACGCAAAACAACCTGCAGCACCTGCAATGGCCAGGGCCAGGTGGTTCAGTCTCAGGGTTTTTTCAGCGTGGCGCAGACCTGCCACCGCTGCAAGGGAACCGGCAACAGCATCGACAAACCCTGCCGCAGTTGCAACGGCGAGGGACGCTTGAATAAATCAAGCAAAGTAACAATTCGCGTTCCTGCCGGAGTAGACTCTGGTGCTCGCCTCCGCTCCACCGGCAACGGCGAAGCCGGCATCAGCGGCGGCAAACCGGGCGACCTTTACTGCGTGCTTCACGTCCGCGACCACGAGATTTTCGAACGCGACGGAGACGACCTGCTATGCGAAGTGCCGATCAGTTTTGTACAAGCCACGCTGGGCTCCGAGATCGAAGTGCCAACGCTCAGCAGCAAGGCGCGAATCAACGTCCCCGCCGGCACACAGTCCGGTACCATCCTGCGCCTCCGGGGCAAGGGAGTGAAAAACGTGCAGGGCTACGGTCACGGCGACCTGCACGTCCGCGTCATCGTCGAAGTACCAACCCGTCTCAACTCCGAGCAAAAGGCCAAGCTCAATGAGTTCGGCGAACTGTGCGACGACCGGGTAAACCCCATGCGCGGTTCATTTTTCGAGAAGGCCAAAAAGTTTTTTAGCTGAACCCATCCATGCATCGATTTTTTATTCCGCCCCAGGAATGCCACAACACCCCTCTCCGCCTCGGAGAAGCCGAGGCCAAGCACGCCCGGTCCGTTCTCCGACTACGCGAGGGCGACCGGGTTGTTGTGCTGAATGGCGCCGGCAAGGAATTGCTCTGCCAAGCGGAGGAGGTTCGCAGCGACTCCACGACTCTAAAAATCATCCAAGAAAACAGCATCGCCCCCCTGCCCTTCGAGATTACGCTGTATCAGGCCGTGACCAAGGGCAAAACGATGGATCTCATTATCCAAAAGGCCACCGAGCTTGGCGCTCATCGCGTCGTGCCGGTTTTATCGGAGCGATCCGTCCCGGACTGGGACGAAGCCAAGGCCGCCGCCAAGGTGGAGAAGTGGCGCTCCGTTTGCATTGAGTCGATCAAGCAATGCGGCTCCGCTTGGCTGCCCACACTGGAGATGCCGATGACGCCAAGCGCGGCGATCGAGGATGCACGAGGCGCGGAAGTTTCGCTGATCGCCACGCTGCAATCCGACGCGAAACATCCCCGAACGCACATCGACGGCTACGAAGCAGAAAATGGCCAAGCACCAAAAAAGTTGGCCATCTGGGTTGGCCCGGAAGGCGACTACACCCCGGCTGAGATCAATCAGAT
>CEWJ01133552.1_pt1 | contig 13993 bp, 10 predicted proteins | sample 350291 | NCBI WGS metagenome assembly CEWJ01 (sample SAMEA2622923, study PRJEB7988) | marine metagenome | isolation source: saline water (ENVO:00002010), including | reverse complement strand
CTGGGTCTGTTCGGCATTGACAGCCGTGCCGACCGTGAAGCCCAACGTCAAGAGAGGCTTCGCCGAGCAGCCACCGCTACCCCCGTTACGGCCCAACGACCTGTCGCACCGATTCGACTGAACAAGGAACGGGATGAAGGCGAGGTGAACATGACTTCAATGAGCGACTCCGGCGGTGTTGAAACGGTGATGAGCACGTCAGGGCGGGTGGTTGACAGCACGACCACGGTTTCCAACGAAGCACAGCAACCCACACCCGTGGAGTCACTTGAAAGCATGGCCATGATGGGCATGAAACCTTCTTCTCTCCCCGGCTTGACGACCACAGGCCCTGTCTGCAGGGGGTGCGAGGCTCCAGTTGCTCCAAATTTGCGTTTCTGCCCGCATTGCGGGCTTGACCTTTGAATCGGAGGCGAGAGGTTCAAAACAGGTTTCATATCGTGCAAAGCGAGGACGGCAAGATGAGCGACAAACGAGACTACTACGAGGTCTTGGGCGTTGAGAAATCTGCAAGCTCGGGCGACCTGAAGAACGCCTTTCGACGGTTGGCTCGTAAGTACCATCCAGACCGCAGCACAGAACAGGATGCTGAGGAGAAATTCAAAGAAATTCAGGAGGCGTATGCCGTTTTGTCCGATGATCAAAAGCGGGCTCAGTACGACAGGTTTGGTCATAACGGCCCTCAAGGCTCTCCGTTTGGGGGTTTTGGTGGCGGTGGCTTCAACATCAACTTGGAAGACATCCTGGGTGGTGATTTTTTCTCCTCCTTTTTTGGTGGTGGCGGCCGAAGAAGGCGAACCAGCCGTGGTTCAGACATCCTCCTTCGGCATTCCATCGACATGAGAGACGTCTACCTTGGCGCTGAGCAAGAAGTGATTGTCGACCTTCCTGAGCCTTGCGATACGTGCCAGGGGACGGGCGCAAAAGATGGGAAATTGAAGACCTGTGCTACGTGCTCCGGTCAAGGTCAAGTGCGCGTTCGCCAGCAGGTTGGCCCCTTCATACAGGAAGCGGTTCAACCCTGTCGAGATTGCGGCGGTAAAGGAAAAACTGCGGACCAACCCTGCGCAGATTGCGACGGTATCGGTCGGCAGATGAAATCAAGCACGCTCAGGTTCAACGTCCCCGAGGGAGCGGAAAACGGCACAAGAATGCGTATGCGTGGAAAAGGGGAGCCTGCTCCGCAGGGGAACGGCGAGCCCGGAGACTTGTTCATCGAATTGGAGATCGAGCAGCACGAATGGTTTGAACGGTCGGGTTCAGACCTCATCATGTCGTTGCCGCTTGGATACGCAGACCTTGTTCTGGGCACGACGGTCGAACTTGAGCACCTTGATGGCAAAGCCCTCAGCATCAAAGTCCCACCTTATTCCAATTCCGGCGAGACCATCGAGATTCGTAAACGCGGCCTTCCCCGTCAACGCGGCGGAGGTCGGGGCGATGTGGTGGTCCTCCTGAAACTCCACATGCCGAAAAAAGTGGCAAAATCCGTACGAAAATCGCTTGACGATGTTCGCTCGGAGTTGGCACCGGGCGACACGCTGACCAGCATTCGTGATGATGCAGAGGAACGCCGACGCTCATGAATCGGCGCTAAGCGTTTCGGGAATTCTTGCGGCGAACGGCTGTCCGTCCATTCTTCCGTTGAACTCAATGTCCACTCTCGGTGCGGAACCCATCAAATCCACCAAGAGGTAGGTGTTTTGTCCCGGTCCCATGGTGTCTAGGAAAATCTCCTCTCCTTGGAACAAGAAACGTGGCTCGACATGAACCACTTCAAACGGTTCACCCTCAGGGGCGTCAAATCGGAGAGCGGCCAGGTCCCATTCGCCGTTGAGCACTTGTACGCCAACCACCACCGGCCAAGCACCCTCGTTCTTTGCGAGCCGCTTGTCCACGCTCCAAACCGCCAGAGCGAGGTCCTCCGTCCGATGCTCAATGCGTTTTGGACCCCATGCCTCAAGGCCGTCTTGCCAAGCCAGTTGCGAAACAGCATGGAGCGCTCTCGCGATGTCAACACGGGCTTCCTTGGCGCTGCTTTTTCCGCTGTTGAGCCTCTCGATGTACCAGGCCAGGCGGGCTTTTTTTGCAGCAACACCTTCAGCGAACGCTTTGGAACGCCGAATATGCACGCCCAAGTAAACAACAGGCGCCAGAAACATCAATCCCATGAACCACCGGGCAACGTTGCCCCAATAAACCGCGTCTTCGCTGGGAGGGAACCACGGTTCATCGCCTTCGTCCATCAACGTGTAACCCGGTTGAACGACATAACGCCGCTCATCCACGTCTTCACCCCACAGATGTTGGGTCACCTGCGTGGCGTTTTGGTAGCGAATTTGCAGGTAATGCGTCCCTCGCCCGATTTGCAAGCCAATTCTCAGCTCATCACCGATCGGGCGGGTGATGTCAGTCGCTAGGACTTCGCCACTGTTTTGGTCAATGTCCCACATTTGCGCTTCCAGTCCGGTGATTTCTCCATCGATGGTAAACTGAACAAAGTGGATCGATTCGGACCATCCATCAACAACGATGCGATAGGTATCCACCGTGTCGTGCACGGCCAGCGTAAATTCACCAGACATGGGGGCTGTAAGGTTGATTTCAGGCCAAGAGCTGTTGTCAACCTCGAGTTCCTTTGGCCAATATGAAGGCGCCTCGAGACCTGACAAATCAGAGAAATCATTTGTTGTGACCTCAACGGAAAAGACCGGTGTGTCTTGAACGCTGATACGACCGGCAACAACATCAGGATAAGGGTAAATCACCGCTTCTTCACCCTCCGAGAGGTTCATCGGTGTGCCAGCCACCCATGCACCGTTGAGAAGTTGGTCAACCGCAAAGTGAACGTCAGCGAGCGGTGAGTGCAGGGTCAATTGCTCGGTTTCGGACCAGTCAAAAGGGGCCGTTACGCTGTTGTGACCGAGGATTTCGGCACCTTCAGTCAGGTTAAGCCCAACGAGGGAATGAACCGTAGACTTTGGGTGCTGTATGATGTTTGCAGCCCAGACGGACCGGGCGGCCTCGGTCGAGGTCACCGCCACAAACCGACCGTTTTCCGGAGCGGTCCAATAGTGCGCTTCGGCGTCGCTCGAGTTGAGAACAGCGTGCCTTTCAGCAGAGGAATGCACGCCACTGAGCACCAGTTCATCCGTCTCGTTTTGGAAGTAGAATTGCACATGCGTGGTGCGGGACGATGCGAGCCATTGCCACTCCAAGGTGTCGCCTTCCGAGACGTCCATGGTCAGGTGGTGGTCGGACGTTGAAGTGGACACGCCGGTGTGAAGAAAGGCGGTTTGGTTTGTCGCTGGTGGTTGCGTGGCGAGTGTTCCGCTTTCAGCAAGCACGCAGGCACTCATCGTGTCGCAGGTGTTGACGAGGGTGGTTGAGACGACGCTACCGGGTGCGGGCCGGTTTGGCTGTTGTTCGGTGTTGATGCCTTTTACCGTCATCAATGCCATGGTTTGATCGAAGGTCGATGAGATGTTCAGGATGGCTTGACCGCCCGTGGAGGATTCAATTTCAACCATTGTTGGGCCGTGTGAGATAACGGACAATTCATTGGAACCCTCGTCAACTTGCAGCGTGCATTGGTTGCATTCCCACGCCAGTAATGTTGGCGATTCGGCGATTAAAGGCGTTGTGTAAACTTTCGTCTGGTTGGCCTCCAGGTGGAGGCTATGCACGACATCTCCAGCAGGAAGCGCTTCACTTTGCGCGACGGCATGAACCGGAAAAAGAACGAGCAGCAGCAGCAGGGCCAGACCCGAGGCCCGTCGCTGCCCTGCTGACCAACCCATGACCCTGCGTGCCGGCGGACGCTTTCAAATCCACCCTTTCTTTGGTTCAAACTCTTCAAGAAGCCACGCCCACACGAGGGTTCATGGCCGGTGCATTGGGACGTACAGTCTTGCATCGTGAGCGCTACGCTCGTATTTGGGGGTTGGGCGACAGGAAATCGCCGTCTTCAATCACGCCCGCTCTCATGCTTATGGAAGAGGACCCCGCTCTGGAGGTGGCACATGCTCCGTTTTCGTTTTCCACCACCGCATCCTTGCCTTCCACGCTGTCCGTCTCTTCCCGGGGTTGTTTTGTGCCGCCGTCCTTTGAAACGGTAGGGCCAGAATACGAGGTAAACCTGGGTCATGTGCTTCCGCCATCGTTGGAGGATGCGAACGCAGGTGAAGTGCAGGGCACCTCGCCCCTGCTACCTGTCTCATGGCAACGAATGAACCATGATGATGGGTTGACAGACCCTTCATTGTTGCCTGAAATCGTCGTGATCACGGACGCCTTGCAACTGGCCAGCCAACCGGGTAAACTGCCGAAGGCTGTGCTCACGCTCAAGCACCGTTTCCCCGGCGCCCTGCTTTGGGCTCCCGGTTTGTCTGGACCTGACAACGTCGCCGTTCTTGCCTCAATGGGTATCGACTTGTTTGACCTGACGCGCTGTCGCGAGGCAGCTGCCAACGATGTGTTGTTGACGGCCTGGGGTCCAAGATTGGCACACCCCCACGAGGACACGACGCTGGCGTCTCAAGTAAGGCACATGATTCAGTCCATCGAAGAAGTGCGGGCAGCGATACAAAGCGGACAGTTGAGAACGCTCGCTACCCGTCAGAGTCAGTCAAGCCCGAGGCTCGTGGAACATTTGCGCAGGCATCATGAGTTGATGCATCAGCACGACGGCAATTTGGCCTCGCATCGGCCTGCATCTACTGAATTCCCGTGCTACGCCCCACAAGCCCTGACGGATCCGCTCGTGGTTGATTGGGAATCGTTCATGGTTGAGCGGTACGAAACGCCGAGCCCCGTCCGAGAGGTGATGGTGCTGCTTCCGTGCTCGGCCAGAAAGCCATACAGGCTCTCAAAGTCCCACACACAATTCCTTCGGGCCATGGCTTCTACCGGCTGTCATGAGGTGATGATGACGTCACCTCTCGGCCTGGTCCCTCGCGACTTGGAAGACGTTTGGCCCGCTGCCAACTACGACGTTCCAGTGACGGGCGATTGGTCGGAGGATGAATTGGCTCGAGTTCGTCGCATGCTTCATGCGCTCGTCCAACGAACCGGTTATCGCCGCATCATCAATCACACAGAATTGAATCTTGACTTTCTCGAGACCGATGTGGTCAACACGAGGCAGGGGGACGGTGCCACCAGTCACGAGGCCCTCAATCGTCTGTCGCAGGCCGTTAAGGAGGCCAAAGCCGTGTTTTCCCTGCGCAATCAGAAGAACAATTTACGGTTGAAAGAACACTTCAAAAGCATTGCAAGAAAGACCACCCTAACGGATGCTTGGTGCGAAGATTTGGTTGTACGTGGCAAACTGCCAAGGTGGCGGTTGGAACTCAACGGTGTTCAAATCGCCGTTTGGTCGATCGATAGGAACGGGTTCTCGTTCTCAAAAAGTGCCATCGACCATCTTCACCAACACGCTGCCTTGCGAGCGGTGCACCTGAAGGACGATGCCGCTTGGAAAGGCGACGTCTTTGCTTCGCTGGTGAAAGTGGCCGATGCAGGCATTCGAACAGGGGACGATTTGCGGGTGCTTCAAAACGGCGAGTGCATCGGGCTTGCCAGAGCCGTTGCTTCGGGTTGGGAGTGGAAAGGTACGCCCGGCACCCTTGCAAAATCGCATCAGCGAAAGAAAAAATCCTGACCTTTCCGTACCTCTCTCTGGCGGAGTGGTTAAGAAGGGGAGATAAGTCGCAAAGTCGCTTGGTGAAGTGAAATGGCACGCATGTACAAGTCAAGGAAAGGCCAGAGTGGCTCAACACGACCGCACGTGACGGAGGCTCCTGAATGGTCCAACACCGACAAAGAAGCCGTTGAGGCCCTCGTTCTTGATCTCGCAAAATCCGGACTGTCCACCGCACAAATTGGAACGATTCTCCGAGACGAACACGCTGTCCCAAACGCACGCCTTGTGCTCGGAAAGCGAATTGGCCAGTACTTGGCTGAGCAAGACATGCTGGGTACCTACCCAGAGGACATGATGAACCTCATGCGCCAAGCCGTGGCCATCATCAACCACCTCGGTTCCGGTAACCACAAAGACATTCACAACAAGCGTGCTTTGGAAATCACCGAAGCGAAAATTCGTCGTCTCGCCTCCTACTACATCGGCGAGAAGCGATTGCCGAGCGATTGGCGCTACAAGCGAGACGAGTTGCGCCTCATGGTCGAGTGATTCAACTGTTGGAACGAACACCTTCTTGAGGCGGGTGTTCCTGCTACGCATGAACCAACATGCGAGATGTGCTTGCAACACCGGTCTTTGAATCGGTTGCCAATTTGCTTACCCAGTACGGTCCGAGATTGGTAGAAGCAGAGATGGTGCACATCACCGGTCCGGCCACGCTTGAGGGTGTTCTCGCCATCGGCCAGCTTGAAGCTGCCTGCCTCGATGTTGGCGTGAAATACAGGCGTCGTTTCTTCACACCACGTCACCATCTGCCGCGCGATGCAGACGAGGCTTGGGAAGTCAGCAGCAGCGGCTTGACGGTCGTGTTGGATGCTGAAGCGTCGACGTGGGAGGTTGGCGACTTGCAAGAACAGGCCCACGTCCATGTGGTTCCTCTTGCGACAACGGTTGAACTCGGTTCCGCGCAACGTCGCCTCGGCGGTGCGGTAGATACCGTTGCGCAGGCTGCCGCTATCGCAGCGTCGCTGGCGCCCAACGGCCGTCGCGTCCGAAAACTTCGGCCGTTCATCTCTCTCGGTTTGTGGTTGCGAGCGGGTCTCGACACGAACATGGACCCGATTCACACGCTGCTGGTCAATCATCTCAGAGACGAGGGGACGCTTCGTGTTGTTCCTCTACCGGAGGTTTCGAACCCCGCTGTTGAGATGATGCCGGGGTTGTCTCAGCGGCAATTGAATCGCCTGCGACGGGCATGGCCAACGATGGACGTGGAGCAGCGAAGCATGGCCCTGAGTGAACTCATACTGCCGTGCCTCACCGAACCCGAACTTTCCACCCCTCGACTTGAGGCTCTGGCTTGGCATCGCATGGTCGTTGGTGATGGCGAAAAGGATCTGGTCAGTCAGCTTCACGAAGTGAAAAAGGCTTGGCCCTCGGACGCCGACGCAGGTCGCGTGTTCGGTTCGACGCTGCTGGACACCTGGCTCCAGACCGGAGAATTATCGGTACCTGCTCAAGCGACGGATTGAAACCATAGAAGTGCGTCGACGCATCATGGCGATTGAGCGCTTGTTGACCGGCAGCATCCAGAACCAAATACAGGAATTGATGTCCACGGAAGATTTGGTCATCGAGGCTTTTCGAGATCTCGTGAAGGATGAACTCAAGAGTCACATAAGGGCCAAGGTCGAGGAGGACCCGGAGCTCAAAGCCGAGATAAAGGAAGCCGTGGCCTACTATTTCCACTCAAAAGCTCGAAGCATTTACGCCGAACTCAAGGCTACGAGAGCGGCAACGAGGCTTGGGCTTCGTCTTCTCCCTGATGAACTTCAGGGCGAGGTTGGTGAAGCCTTGGTGACCTTGTTCGAAAAGGAGCTCGGGGCACTTCTTGAGAAGGCACTTTGACCGGCAACCGCTCACGGCCATGAGTTCAAGTTATGAGCCGTTATGGTCTCGGGTAGATGAGCACAATGCGCCGAACCCTTCTCCTGTGTGCGGTTCTCATAGCAACCGTGCTCTCCCCGCTGATGGTTCCGGCGCAAGCGGCCTCAACGAACGACACCTTGGTCTGTTGCGAAGCCACGCCGGTTGAACTCTACCTCGTCGGCAGCGATAGCAACAAACGACTGACGCCCTCCACCTCCGACCTCGGCGAGGAACCGCAAAGTTTCGCTGTTGAAACATCCATCTCCTCACAAGAAAGCATAGGTCGTTGGCTTTTACCGGACACATGGGCGGGAGACGTCCCGTCGTCCACCTGGACCTTTGCCATCGATTACGAAGTATCCAACGCTGCGGGCGCTCGGGTTGACGCAACAGCGACGGTAAGCGTGGGCTCGAAGAGTTTTACCAAAGAGACAGAAAACACCTCCTCATTCTTGGCGCAAGGGGTGGGCACCCTGACGTTTGATATCGATGTTGAAGCCTTCACAACCGGAGGCTCATCCAACATAGAGGTCGAGTTGGCGGTGCAGACCGTTCTGTTTAGCGTGCCCGGTGCGGACGCAAAACTCGAATTTTTCTGGGGCGGAGAAGACAACCCTTCTTCGCTGGAAGCGACCATCCCCTTGATGGACATCTTCATGGTTGAGCCTGAGGTTGAAGGCTCTGATGTCTATCTAGCGGTTCGCTTGGATTCCCCATGGGGTCTCTCCACCCTTGCTATCGCCGAATCGATCGTGCTCAAGGTCAACGGTATCCCTGTTTCAGGCGATCCGATAGAAACGGCTGTTGGCGAGACCGTCCGCGTGACATGGACGTGGACCGACGCAGCGGGAGGGCAGGAAACCATCGGGGTTGAGGTTGAACTTCAATTCCAAACAGGGCAACCATCCTTGCGAGGGTCGAGCAATTACGACATTGAAACCTTCGACACCGGTGGCGGCACCGGGACCTACTACCCACCCGACGAACCCCTGCGCACCGACGGTGGCGGGAGCAAAATGGTGCTTGATATCGCCATGAACCTCAAGCGTCAAGACGGCGGTTTGGTGTTGGAGCGGGTGACGACCATCACCGTGGATGATGAATTAGCGTTTTGGATGCGGTGGGGCCTTGACCACATCGGCGATAACAACCCGTCCTTGTCAGCACCTCTACAGGCGTTTGATGCCGGTGCTGTCTCGGATGAGGACCGAGTTAGCAGGTTTGTTGAAGAGGTGGAGCAGGCTGAATTTGAGCGGCAAATGGTTCGACTTGGTCCTGTGTACATGAACACCGGTTTGGGATTGGATACGGATGAATTGCTCGGCGATTTCCGTGCTTTCAATGAAATAAAAGTTGAACTTGATCTCAACGGGCAAAGTGCGGTCATCAATCACCCCGTCACGCTACGATTTTCCACAACAGAACTTGTCGAGGACGGCAGCCGTCTGGATCTGCTGAGAAATTTCATTGTCGTCCAACCGTCGCCGTTGTGGAGCGAATATTCCCTCACGTTGGACGCCCGCTCGTCTTCACTGACGGCGCTCAGCAGCAGCATTGTTCGTGAATCTACGGCGTTTGATTTCTCTGTCTCGCGGATGCCATGGGGCGACCGAATCCAGATGTCAGGTGAAAACATTGACCAGAACGAGCAATTTTCACTTTCCACGTTGCCGACCGCCTCGATTGCTTACGCTCCGTTAACGCTGACGCTTCTCACCGTTGTGGGGTTGCTTGGAGCGTTCATGCTTAGCCTGCGCTTTACCAGGTCAAGAAGGCGGACCTACCTGTATGTTGAGTTGGTGCTTGCACCGATTGTTCTGCTCGTCTCCGTCTTTGGGTATCCAATAGCCTTCATTGGGATCGCGCTGGGGGCGGTAGCCGTCATCTGGGTGGTCACCGCCATTGCAAGCCCGCGTCTTGTCGGCGCCCCGCGTCGAACGTCGACGCCGACCTATCCCCAAATCGCCTGCCCAGCTTGCCAGACGATGGTGGACGTCACCACAGATGCACGTCCGCACCGGTTCAATTGCGCCGGTTGCGGTAGGGTCATCAAACTCGTTGCGTGATCAAAGGTTTAGGTTCTTGAGGTTGTCAACGAGCTGCACAGCCTCTTGGTAATCGCTCGGTGAAAAATACCCGATGAATTCCTCATCTTCGCTGACAGCAACAACGGCTTGGGGACTTCGCTCCTGCACCATAGCGAGCACTTCTTTCAGATTGTCATCCATACCAACCTGCATGAAATCCATTTCCATGTGCTGGTGGCATGGGGCCACGCTAGCATCAACACCGTCTCCAAGGGCCTTGATCAGTTGCCTTTGCCCCAAGACACCTTTGACTTTGGCATCGTCGTCAAGGACCACAACAATGCCGCCTGAGATGGTCAACAAGCGCTTTGCTGCCTCTTGGAGCGTGTCGTCCACGCCGACGGTCATGTGTTCATCATCAAGCGTTAGGTCCGACACCTTCTTGCCCATGGTGTTGGCAGTAGGCTTGCAGGTTTTGGTTCTTGCTTTCACAAATCGTCGGTCAAATCTTCATGGCAAAGCGTCAACGTCGATTCGTCGATCACCACGGCGTATCCAACACGCTCGAGTTGGACGATCGTCCCGACCTTGTGTTTGTGCCGCTCAAGCCGCCCTTCAATGTGGAAAATCGTGTTGTCCCTCGTGCCCGTGATGATGGCTTCCTTGCTGTTGTTCGTGGGTAACCAGTGCACGATGGGGCGTTTGTCGTTGCGCTCCATGCTCTCCACACGGGCCTCCCGGTCGTGGAGGGCAATGTTGGCAAACTCCTTCAATCGCAGGTCCATTTTATCCAGGTCATCGCTTTCGAGCCATATTTCGCCGTTCGTCAGGGTCCAGCGACGTTGACCCATGGTTGCATCGTTTGGGTGCAGCGGTAGAGCCAATTCTTTGGGGTAATCACCAACGAGTTGGAAGGCTGCAGGGTGACGGACGAACGCCAATCGTGGAGCAGTCTTGTCAATGACACTGACGTTGTGCGAGTACAAGGTGGCGAGCGGTACTGAAATGTCCTTCTGCGTGATGCCGAGTTCCAACCAAAATTGCCGCAGTGCCATGGCTTGTATGCCTCGCTTTCTCAACCCTGCCAAGGTGGGAAGTCGCGGGTCGTCCCAACCGTTGTATTGACCGGCTTCAATGTCCGCCCGCATCTGCGAAGTCGAGAAACCACCCCATTCGTGAACTTTCACACGACCCCAGTACATGGTTTCGGGGTATGTCCATCCAAAGTGCTCGTACAGGAGGGTCTGTTTCCTCGTTGAATCCATTAAGTCCTTTCCTCGAATGATGTGCGTTACACCTTGCAGATGGTCCTCGACGGCGCTTTGAAAATCAAGCAAGGGCCAAACCATGTAGCGAGAACCGATTTCCGGCCGTGGGTGCGGATGCTTCGCCGTGTCCTGCAAACGAAGTGCAGGCCAATCCCTCAGAGCGGGGTTCTTGAGCGTCATGTCGGTTTTAACGCGAACGACGGCCTCACCGGGTTTGAATTTTCCATCCAACATGCGCTTCCAGAGGATTTGGTTGTCCTGGGGTGATTGGGTCCGGCAAGGGCAACTTGATTTTGAGATTCGGTATTCTTTGAATTCGTCCGCCGTGCACCGACAGACATAACCGAAATTTTCCTCCAACATTCGCGTGGCGTGTTCGTAATAGATGTCGATTCGATCCGAAGCGTAGACAACCCGGTCCGGTTGGCGTCCGGTCAACCAAGCGGTTTCTTCTTGGATGGTTTCGTAGGCTTCCAGCATCGGCGGTTTTACTTTCGTATCCGTGTCGTCAAACCTCAGAATAAACTCGCCGTCGTACATGTCCCTGTAAGCGGCGTTGATGATGAGGCCTCTTGAGTGTCCAAAGGACAGAGGGCCGTTCGGGTTGGGTGCGAATCGGAGAACAACCTTCCCTTTCGTTGCGTTTTTCAATTCGGGCAGCCCTTCTCTGCGTGCCTTTGTTTCCCTCTTTTCCAAGAGATGGGGTGCTTCCCTCGCAAGTGTTTCCCTCAAGGCCTCCATACCTTCGCTCGCCGCCGTGGCGTTGGCGCTAGCAACGTGGGTCGCCACGAGGGCAGTGACCGCTTTTCCATGTTGCCTGAGGTCACCTCGCATGGCCATGATTCGGCCAATCACCGAGCCGACGGCTGCCTGGCCTTCGTATTCCAACGCGTTTTGGAGAGCGACATGGCGTATGAGGTCCTGGGTTGCTTCGTCAGGCTCCCAACTCATGTCGCTCACGCCGTGGTGGTGATGCCCCTTCAAGAAATGCGTGACTCATCTTCATGAAACAATCGCTGTTGCACCGATGATTTTCGCCCTCGAACCGGCACATCGCCCCGCCGGTTTTGTTTCCAGAACCGTTTCGTGGTCGCCCATTCCCAACGAACTTGCTCGTCAATCCCGTTCTGGAGAACAAGCCTGTGAAGTGCAGCCTTGGTTGTCGGGTCGCTTGGGTATCCTGATCCCACATTGAAACCGTGCGATTCGCTCATCTGAACCATGGCACGGTCTCGCTCTTCCTTCGCCAGAATACTCGCCATGGCCACCACCGGGTAGATTTCGTCAGCTTTGTGTTCAGAGACCAGGGTTGAGTTGTGCCATGGCCAGTCGCTCAATCCAGTCGCAATGCGTTGTGTGAACCGGTTGGCATCAACATCGCATGCGTCGGTTATGATTTCCGCACTTTCTGTTTTGGGCAGGTTTCCAATGGCCGTTTGAAAGGCTTCAACTTCCAGCCAATTCAGACCGCGGCCTTGCAGAGCTTCATCGATGCGCTTAGGCGTAATAACAACCGTTGCGCCGTACCACCCTGCGCTGGTTGCTTGATTCCAGAACCACCGTTCGATTTCTGCTCTTTTTTTTGATGAGAGATCCTTCGAATCCCTTACACCCTGTTCGACCAGCAAACCAACATCGTCCGTTGGTATGGCACAAATCCCTACCACAAGAGGCCCCAACACTGGACCTCGCCCCGCCTCGTCCACACCCACCGTCGTGTTCATGTTATCAAAACTCCAAGTCGTCGTCAGGGTAGTGTTTTCGAGGGTTTTCATCTTCGGTCATGTTGATTTTTCCAACCTTCGGTGAATCATTTGCATGAAGCAGGGCGTTGGCTTTGTCGATCGCCGCACTGCTTGCTGCGGCCTGTGGTGGTGAGTGGAACTCACGTTGCTGATTTACCTGGTACCCATGCATCTGTTTTGGAACGGCTGCTGCCATGTTGGTGGGTTGTTCGGGCTCCGTGTCTGTTTTCTTGAAACGTTCCATCCAGTCCTCAGACGTTTCTGACGATTCTTGGTAAGGCATGATGGCGCTGTTCGCCGCTCGCCTTTGCCGTGCTTTGATGGCTTGGAAAATGACGATTGAGGCAAACGCTACACTTGCGATCACACTCCACCAGGCTTTTGCCAAAAGAACCGCCGTTGATCCAAGTTCAGAAAGCACCGTTCCCCCATCTTCAGCCGAAGGTGCCGACCGGGATGCCCCGGTGTAATCAGCCGTTGTCGTGTGAACGAAGGCGGTCTCAGGTGCAAGTTGCGATGTCACCGTCGTGTTGATGTACACCGTTCCGTCCATCTGCTGGTCTTGTGGGAGTTGGACCCATGCCTCGATGGTGAAGTTTGAACCGAGCGGTATGCCACTCACGTCAAACGATCGAGGGTGTTTTACACCCGCTTCATAATTGGCCGACGAAGGAGGTACAAGGCCCATGTCAACGGCATGACTGGACCGAAGGTGTACCGTCAAGCCGTCCGCTACATTCCCGTTGTTGTGGGCCAGCATCGACAGCGACAGCCTCCCGTTTTCGTCAATGTTTTCTGAGATGCTCTGGAACGTCCAATTTATTTTTGCAGCAACAGCAAGAGCGACGACCGTTTGATCGACAATGTTTCCAGTATCGTCCAAGAGCTCTATTGTCAGGTTGTCTTGTGTGTAAGCGAGAGCACTTTCCGCAGCGAAGATGTTTGATGCAGTGAACGTTTTTGTCTCTCCGGGTTGCAAGAGGAGGGTCGCCTCGGTCAGTTCCAATTCAAATGCCTCAGCCGTCAGTTGCCCGTTCAGCCTGAAGGTGTTGTACGAATTGCCCGTGTTGGTAGCGGTTAGCTCAACAGCGCAAGATCCGCCTGGAGAGATTGATTGACATCCCTGTTGGCTGTGTTCGAGGAGTCCGGACGAAACTCGATCGATTCTTGCAACTGTTCTCGCCGTTTTCAGGCTGCTTTGTGCCCCGCTTGCGAAGACCTGCAATTCCACGTGCATCTCTCCGTCAAAGGTGTTGGGTGCTTGAAATCCTATTTCGATCAGCCTCGTTTCATTGGGTTCCAGAACAATGTCTTCCAACCCGCCAAACAACGCCACAACCCAGCCATTACTGTTGAAACGGTCTGAAGGTTCAGTGTCGG
>CEWJ01015983.1_pt1 | contig 14099 bp, 5 predicted proteins | sample 350291 | NCBI WGS metagenome assembly CEWJ01 (sample SAMEA2622923, study PRJEB7988) | marine metagenome | isolation source: saline water (ENVO:00002010), including | reverse complement strand
GTAACAGTCAAAGAGCGAGTGTGGTCTGCAACACTTAGTATAGGTGGTCGCGTTATGTTAAACCTCAGTGGAAAAACTGCGTTTGTCTTTGGAGTTGCAAGTGAAGATTCGATTGCATGGGCCATTTGTAAGATGTTAGCAGATAATGGCGTGAACCTCTACCTCGGTTATCAAAAGAGGTTTAGAAGCCGTATTTTTCAACTCAAAGACAAGCTACCTCAAATCGCTGGCTTCTATCCGTTAGATGTCTCAACAGATGAAGATACGAAAGAATTCTTTGATGCTTTTAGCAAAGAGAATCCAGGAAAAAAAGCTGACATTCTTATTCATGCCATCGGATTTGCACCGCGCACATGTTTTGATCGACCGATATTATTTGTCGAAGATCAAGATATCAATACGGCGATGACAATCTCAGCCAACTCACTCCAACGCTGTCTAAAGTTTGCCTTGCCTTATCTAAATCCTAATTCCTCAACTATTACTCTTACTTATGCTGCATCGAATAGGTATGTACCATCTTATGGTATTATGTCGATGGCTAAGGCCGCATTAGAATGTTGGACTAGAGAGCTTGCTTGTCATCTTGGACCAGAGGGTCACAGAGTAAATGCAATTTCCTCTGGGCCAATTAGAACAATAGCTGCATCTGGAATTCCGGGCTTTGAAAACATCTTAGATCATGTAGAAAAGAATGCGCCATTGAGAAGGAATGTAAACCAAGACGATGTTGCAGGAGCAACATTATGGCTAGCAAGCCCCATGTCGAGTGGAGTGACGGGACAATGCATCTATGTCGATGCAGGGTATTCAATTACGATGGTCCCGGAAACCATAATGAATAATTGAGGTGGAAATTTGAAACTTACAACAGCAGATGGGAAAGTTGCTGAAGGTTTGGAGCAGGCTCCGTTCGAACCAATAGCGGTGATTGGCCTTGGTGCATTGATGCCAGAGGCCAAAGATGTTGATGCCTTTTGGGAGAACATCAAACAAGGCAAGGTCAGTATAAAGGATGTTAAGCCGGAGAGATGGCCAGGAAGAATAGAAGACTTTTGGAAAACTGGAGGTCCTGGTGATATTGATGAAGGTTTTACCTATTCAAAAATAGGGGCATTTGTGGAAGATTTCGAGTTCAATTGGCGTCGCTGGCGTCAACCACCTGGGACGTTAGGACAAATAGACCCATGCCAGTTGTGGGCTGTCGAGGTCTCAGCAGCAGCACTTGCGCACTCCGGTTATGATGGGGAATCGAAAGAATTTGACCGCGCTAAATGCGGTGTCATATTTGCTAACGCGTTAGGTGGCGAAAATCGTAATCTATCAAACATTAGAGTGTGGTCTAACCACACGAAAAATGTGGCGCTACGGCATGGTTTACCCCAAGCAAATGCCGATGGCTTCTGCGCCGAACTGGTTGAGCATAGTCCACGAATTGATGAGGATACGATGCCAGGAGAACTAGCAAATGTTGTTTCTGGCAGAGTTGCTAATCTGTTGAATCTACAAGGCCCAAACTATGCCACAGATGCAGCATGCGCTTCATCTATGGCCGCGATTTTGGATGCTTGTAGGTTGCTGCAGAATCGGCAGGTCGACCTCATGCTTGCCGGTGCATCTGACCGCACAATGGATCCAGCAACTTTTGCTAAATTCAGCGCCATCGGAGCATTATCACCAAGCCATTCCACGCCTTTCGATGCCAAAGCAAATGGCTTTGTAATGGGTGAGGGAGCAGGCGCCTTAGTATTGAAGAGACTCGCTGATGCTATTGCTGATGGAGACATGGTTCATGCAGTAATTCGAGGAGTAGGCGGCTCGTCAGACGGCCGTGGCAAAGGAATCACGGCGCCAAGTCAAAGGGGGCAAATTCAAGCCATAGCAAGAGCATACCAGCAAGCTGGATATGAACCCTCTACAGTAGGATTGGTCGAGGCGCATGGAACCTCAACAAAAGTTGGGGATGCGACTGAGTTGTCATCGCTATCAACTCTGTGGACCGGCTTATCCGGCGGGGATCATGTTGCAGTTGGTTCAATTAAGTCGCAAATAGGTCATCTAAAAGCGGCGGCAGGGATTGCCGGAGTGATGAAAACGATACTCGCTCTACATAACAAGATTATTCCACCTTCGGCAGGTTTTGTCACGCCAAACCCAACAGTCGATTGGAGCAATATTCCGTTCTATGTGCCCACAAACGCCACCGAATGGGAAGATCCGCCAGAACACCCTAGGCGAGCTGGGATTTCCTCTTTTGGTTTTGGTGGCACTAACTTTCATATCGCTTTAGAAGCATACGAACCGAATTACCATGGTGAACTCGTCAACCAATGGTCAGCAAAATCACGTGATTCAACAGGAAAATCTGTTGAAATAGCATCAATATTCGATAACAATGCAAAACCAAGTTTGACTCATGATGAGCTAAAATCTATTGAAGGTGGGCTGTTATTGTTGTCATCAAATAATCTCGATGGGCTAATTTCAAAACTCGAAGGGATTTCTTTTGAGGGTCCATCATTTGATGAAGACCCCTGTGGTATAAGACTTTCAAGTGAACTATTCAAAGCATCTCAATACAATAAATCCGACTCACATAGGATGGCGATAGTTGCGACGAAATGGGAAGATTTCAACAAGCGAATAGGGTTAGCAATAAAGGCAATTGATGATAAAGCCAAATGGGGCTTTTTGCAGTCACAAGGCGTTATGATTACCGATGAGCCTATACTGCCATCCGAAGCTAAAATAGCTCACCTATATCCTGGACAAGGCAGCCAATATGTCGGTATGACATTTGATTTATTCAAACGCTATTCGTCTGTCAGGAAGGTATGGGAAAAATCCGACGAAACAATGGTGGATGTGCTTGACGGTGAGACACTATCAAGTTTCGTTTTGAGAACTAATCTCACCAAGGAAGAATTGATAGAATCCGAACATAAACTGAAGCAAACAGAATATACTCAACCAGCAATGCTGACCGCTGATTTAGCAATAGAGCGGCTATTGAATGCCCATGGCCAAAAGCCAGATATGGTGGCTGGCCATTCGCTGGGTGAGTATGCTGCATTGATGTCGTCAGGAATACTCAACATGGATGGAGCACTTCGGGCTTCGGCTGCTAGAGGGACAGAAATGGGCTCGGTTCAAATCGATGACAAGGGTCTGATGGCCAGTGTCACCGCTCCTTACTCAGAGGTTGCTAAGGTTCTAGAACAAACCGAAGGCTACGTCATTGCGGCCAACAAGAACTCACCAAAAATGACTGTTATCGCCGGAGAAAGTAAGCCGGTCAAGACTGCAATAAGCGCTTTTGAAGCGAAAGGTTTCTCGACCACGCAATTAGCTACCTCGCATGCATTCCATTCGCGAATAGTTGCGCCTGCTAATGAACCACTGCGCAGGTTCCTCGAGACTCTTGAGATTAATTGGCCGCAAATTCCGATTACCGCTAATTATGATGGAGCATTTTATGCCATGGATGGCAAAGATTCGAAGTCAGCAGTGCTTGAAAAACTCGCACCCCAGATGGCCTCACCCGTTGAGTGGACCTCACAGATGGAAAAGATGTATGATTCCGGTGCTAGGGTATTCGTTGAGGTTGGTCCTAAGCGTGCCTTGACTATGTTCGCTTCACAAATATTAGAAGGTAAACCGCATCTTCCAATAATGACTAATCATCCAAAACAAGGCGGAATTGCCTCATTCCTCAGCGCTTTGGCTGGAATTTATCTCGCTGGTAAGGATTTACAATGGCCTGAAGATACTTCCGATGAATTATCAGAAGCATTCAGGGCAGGGCCGATAGAAGCCCATGAGTCGCGAACTGCAGTTTCACTTCCAACTGATGTTACCTCCACCGCCCAAGCAGTGTCACTGCCCGGTCCGGTTTCAGTGCCAGCGAGTGGTAATGGAAAAGCTCCTGCACAAGTTGCGGTATCCGTAGATGAGGCAATCGCAAATTATGTCGGAGATTGTTTAGCGCCAATCACGGGTTATCCAGCAAAATTTTGTCGTGGCATGGTCAACCTTAGGACGCTACTTGGACTTTCAGATCAACAGATTAATCAAGTCATCAGCAAGATTGCTAAGGAGTGTGAAGTAGACTCACAGTATGATGTAAGTCAAGCAGAAGTTGCTGCTGATTTGTCTAGATGGATTAAAAACCCGCCACAATCATACCTTACAAAACAAACCTCCACAGTTGTGGTCGCTTCAAATCACAGCAATACACCAATTGTGGAGCCTTCATCGGATGCAATAGTTATCACTGGCATTTCTCTTGGCCTTCCCGGTGGCGAGAAAGTATTCTCGGAAGATGTGTTCGAAAGATTGGTCAAAGGTGAAACCTGCATATCTGAAGTAACTGACGAGTATAAACAGCGATTGTTAGACAAGAATATCGTTCGTTTGATTAAAGGTAGAGATGGTTCAGTAAACATGGAAAGTGCTACGGAATTTAGCGATATTCCACAGTTAGCAGGGGTCAAAGGTGCCTTTGATTTGGCGAAGGAATTTGGCATCGATGCGAAAGTCGTCATGGCTTGGGATATAACGACCCAGTTAGCGGTTGCCTCTGGTTTACTTGCCCTGAGGGATGCAGGGATTCCACTCACTCCGGTAGAGCAGGTAGGTAAAGGTGGCTTGCGATTGATTACCAATTGGCAGGTTCCTCAAATTCAAAGAGACCGGACAGGGATTGTATTTGCTTCATGCTTCCCGGGTCTGCAGATGGCAATGAAACACGCCAAGCACAATGGTGATGACGGTGAAGGGCGGTTCGATCGTAGGTTTTTGTTCCAAACTTTGAATATGGGCCACTCTCAATTCGCTCAATATACCGGAATAAGAGGCCCTAATACCACTATCAATCTAGCTTGTGCTTCATCTACAGCAGCCTTTGGCGTCGCAGAAGATTGGATAAATACTGGCAGAGCTGACCGCGTAATAATTATTTCAGCAGATGACGTTACTGGTGATGATTTGTGGGAATGGATTGGAGGAGGCTTTGCTGCATCTGGTGCTGCGTCCACTCATAATGTAGTTGAGGACACAGCACTACCTTTTGACAGAAGAAGAAACGGCTTAATTCTCGGAATGGGTGCTGCCGCGTTTGTAATCGAGAAGAATTCACAAGCCAGTGAAAGAGGTGTGCAACCAATTGCAGAACTATTGGGTACGCGAATCGCTAATTCAGCCTTCCATGGAACACGATTAGACGTCGAGCATGTTGCAGAAACAGTTGACAACTTCATAACAGAAATGGAAGAGAAGTGGAGCTTAGATAGGCATAAGATTGCCCAAAATACTGTTTTCTTCTCGCATGAAACATACACTCCAGCCAGGGGTGGCTCAGCGCAATCGGAAGTCAAGGCATTGCGAAGTACTTTTGGCAACAGTGCGGATAAACTGGTAATTGCCAATACAAAGGGATTCACTGGCCATCCAATGGGAGTCGGAATCGAGGATGCAAGCATGCTATACGGTATGCTTACCGGAAGAATTCCACCAATTGCCAATCACAAAGAGCACGACCCTGAACTTGGTAATTTAAATCTGTCAAAGGGTGGTGATTACCCTAATCTAGAATATGGCTTGAGGTTTGGTGCCGGATTTGGCTCGCAAATTGCACTGTCATTAGTACGTAAATGGAAGATTGATGGAGCACGAATAGATGGCAACAAATTCATGAAATGGGTCTGTGGCCTTGCAGATTCTAACAATGTTGTATTACGCATATTAGATGGGAAACTGGTTTCGTATGTTGAAGGTAACGAAAATCTACACGGTGGTATTCAAGGTGATGCTTGGCAGGTAACTGAAGATTATGAAGGACAACGCCATGTTGTTGAAGAACCAACGGTCCCACAAATTATCACGGAGGAAAGCAAAGAGGAGCAAGCAATCCTAACTGTGCCTGACCAAGATATTCCTCTATCAAATGACGCAGCAACACAAATAGCAAGCAAAGGAGAAATTGTGGATACTGTCATTGAGGTTGTAGTCAAACACACAGGGTATCCAGCAGACTTTGTTGAATTAGACCAAGATCTAGAGGGTGAACTTGGTATTGACACAGTAAAACAAGCAGAAATCATGGCAGATATTCGTAGTAGATTCAATCTACCAGTTGACGAAGATTTTGTGCTCGCTGACTATCCAACCCTCAATCACATGATTGGATACATAGAACAAATGTCTGGTGGGGTAAAACCCGGCGCTCAAGCCGTTGTAACTCCGGTCGTTGCGGCTAAAGAGGTGGTCGAAGAAATAGTAACAAATATTGATGCTGCAACTTCTATGAATCAACCATCGAAGAGCACTGTTGTTGACGACTCGAGTTTGGTACAAACCGTAATCGACGTTGTAGTTGAGCATACGGGATATCCTGCTGATTTCATCGAATTAGACCAAGACCTAGAGGGAGAATTAGGCATTGATACAGTGAAACAAGCAGAGATTATGGCAGATATTAGGGCTAAGTTTAGCCTGCCAGTCGACGAAGATTTTGTTCTGTCTGATTATCCCACACTTAATCACATGATTGCTTACATCCACAGGATGACTGGTGGGGATGGGTCAGCAACTTCTGCGCCGATTGTTGAGCATACCAAGCCGGAAATTGAGGTCGAGACACCTCCTCCACAAGCAGTATCAGCTCCGGTTGGTTCCGGTAACGAGGTTATTGAATCAAAACTAATCGATGTCGTAGTCAAACATACCGGATATCCAGCAGATTTCATCGAAATGGATCAAGATTTAGAGGGTGAATTAGGCATAGACACGGTAAAACAAGCCGAAATCATGGCGGAGGTGCGCGATATATTCTCCTTGCCGGTAGACGAAGATTTTGTCCTAAGTGACCACCCAACGCTCAATCATTTTACCGCATATATCGTAAAGATGAGTGGCCAAGATAGCGATCTTCTAGAGCAATCACCGCCTAATGAGGCGTCAATCTCACCCGGTGAGACAAATCAAGAAATGCTTGCTCCAGCAAGCGCATCACCAATCGTAATCGAAGAATCTTCAGTGACATCTGGTTGTCGAAGATGGCAGGTAGAGATTGAGGAATGTCCAGGTGCTGATGAGCCAATGGAATTGTCAGGCACTGTTATCGTGACCGATGATGGGTGGGGTATTGCTGAAGAGATTTGTTTGATTCTAGAACAGCGCGGCTTAGATGCCATTAGGGTTGGTTTTGAATCGGAAATTAGGGATATGTCAATACAGCAAGAAGGTAAGCGGACTGTGTTGCGTGCCGATCCTGCAAACATCGAACACATGGAGCAGGTCAGTAGCGAACTAAACAAATCTAACGTTTGTGGAGCCATCCATTTGGCTGCATTGAAGCTAGCAGGCGTTGAATGGGAAGAGGATACGTATCCGTCCTCGCAAATTACTTTGGCGGCTCACGGTTGGTTCTCACTTTTGAAAGGATTAGATAGTAAATTGAGTAAATTAGATGCAGGAATAGTTGCGTCAGTGACGACTCTAGATGGGAGACATGGAAATATTGGGGAATTATTCAACTCAATCCAGTGTTCAGCAAGTGGGGTGACGAAATCCTACGCATTCGAACAGGGTCATTTGCGCAGTAGGGCACTAGATTTGCATCCCGAAATTGTATTGGATGCACCTAATGCTGCACAACTTATCGTTAATGATATTTTCAACATCGGTGGAGAGGTTGAAATTGGTATTGATAGGGATGGTCGAAGATGGGCTCTAGTAGCATTTGATGAGCGATTGGAAGCAAGCCGTGAACCACTTACCAGTGCAGATACTTGGCTTGTATCCGGTGGTGGATCAGGCGTTACTGCGGCTTCAATTATTGGGGTTGCTCAAGCTAGTACTGATGCTAACGCAAACTTTGTGTTACTGGGTCGTTCACAACTTATCGAAGAAACTCAAGCATGGATTGATTGGGATGATGAACAATTGAACTCTAGGAAGATGGCATTGAGAGAATCTATGATACAAGAAAGTGAAAACGGTAAAGTGACGATGGTTGATTGGAACCGTAATTGGCAGAAATTTACCCGGAGCAGAGATGTTTACATCACGCTAGATAGCATCGAGAAAACAGGTAATAAGGCGAAATATCACTCTGTTGATGTCATGGATAAATCCGGCATGATAGAGCTTGGCAACTCACTAAATCGGAAAATCACTGGCGTGGTTCATGGCGCTGGGTTAGAGGACTCTAAGTTAGTTGTCGACAAGGGTTATGACATTTTTGATCGTGTTGTCAGAGTAAAGTTAGATGGGTGGAAATCACTGATGGCTGCTGTGGATGCATCAGGCACAAAGGCATTGAAGTTTGCAGCTTGTTTCACCAGCGTTGCTGGCCGATTTGGTAATGGTGGTCAGACAGATTATGCGGCAGCAAATAGCGTTCTTGATGCAGAAATGGCTAGATTGACTGCAAGTGGTAAATGTCGGGCGGTTGCCATTGGATGGACAGGCTGGAAAGATGTTGGAATGGCTACAAGAGGTTCAATTGAAGCGGTATTCGCCGCAGCGGGAATCGAAACATTGGATGTTGAAACAGGAGTAGAAATTTTCGTTGACGAAGCACTTGCCGGCGGAAAGCGCAGAGTACTTGGCTGCGGCTCTTTGGGTCTAATGGATCGTTTCGATAGCTTCCGTGAGCCGCCTCTACGCCTACCCTCTGGGATGGCTGCGGTTATCGCTGATGTCGCTAGGTTCCCCTTGATTGACAAAGTAATATCAATTGAAGAAGACACTGCAATCGTAACTGAGACCACACTTTCGACCGAAATGCACCCCTTCCTACTCGATCACGCTATAGATGGAGTTCCGTATCATCCAGGGGTCATGGCGCTGGAGATGTTTGCGGAGAATTCTCTGTTAGTGAAACCGCTTACTTGTTTGGCAGGCTTTGAGGATGTCAGTTTTGGGCTGCCAGTCAAACTACTCAAAGGCGTAATGAAAGTTAGAGTGGTAGCCAAATTAAAGGATACAGTTGATGGAATCCATCGCGTAGAATGCACTTTAGTTTCAGACTTGATGAATTCCAAAGGCGAGATATTTGGTGAACGAGAACACCACTCGGCAATTGTAAGATTAGTTGATAAGAGTGAAGATTTGACGGCGTTCCTGCACTCTGAGATTGCGGCCATGCCGGCGATTGGTACGCCACAACTAGAAGATTTGATGATAATGCCGTCATTCATTTACCAACGGTACTTCCACGGACCAAGATTCCAATCTCACGGTGGCGTAATCAGAGGGGTTGGTGATGAACAGATGCCGGGTGCAGATGGTATCGCATTAATGCGCAATCAATTGCCAATAAGGGAGCAATTTGAAGTTGAAAATAATGGTGATGAGGTTTTGTTAGAGGCTTTACCAATGTTAATTGAAGCAGGTTTCCAGAATGCAGGCTTCGTAGCAATGGAATCCGAGGGATTCTCATCATTACCAATTGGTATTGAATGGTCGACTAATATTCGTGTACCCGAGCGTTACGAGATATTGCGAATGAGAAGTTTACGTGTGGCAGTTGAAGATGGAGGAGTCACTGTTCACGATGTGGTGATTGTTGGCGATGAAGATGCGCCGGTACTGGCAATGAAGGGTCTGAGGTTGAAGAGTATGGCACCGGTTCCGGATGAGCAAAGGTTCATTCTTGAACGGTGATATAATGCAATCAATGTATCAGGTGCCGGTTAACTTCGGTCCAAATGGCCCCCGTTTATCCTGTTGGATGGCAGAAATAGAAAGTTTGGATATCTCGCAAGTTCAATTGGCAATCAACGATGAGGTGGCAAAATTTGTTACTACCAAGCGTTATGATGAACATCTCAGCAGTAGATTGCTATTGGATGAGGCCTTGATGAAATGGGGCGTAGATACCAGTCTGTTGGAGGTTAGAAGAAACGAATATCGCGCTCCCAGTGTCGCTTATTTGCCCGGTACATGGGTCAGACAAAGCCTACCTTCGATTTCAATTGGGCATTCCAATGGATGGGTTTTTGTTGGATTGGTTGAGGCCGGCTGGACTATTGGCATCGATGGAGAGCCATCAGATTTGGTGATCTCGGAGGGCGTCTTTGACATGATGGCAAAAGGAGAGGAATTAGCATTTTTACAGGCTAATCCACATTATGCGCTAGAATTGTGGACTGGTAAAGAGGCAGTACAAAAAGCGATAAGATTGGGAATGAATCTCAACCCCCGAGAAATCAAAATTCCAATTGGCGATAGTACAAACAATATTTCAATTGGAAATTCGATTTTTCAATTGAGAAATTTGCATTTTGAAGGGTTTAATATTAGCGTAGCGATAAGTCGCGGAGAAGGGTATGATGAAACTCCAGAGGATGAATTATTGAATCAAACATTGCAAGCAATGAATGACAATCCAGATTGGTCAATTGGTTGTAAAACAAGCCGTTTAGATGGTTAATCATTTCCAGAACATGTAACTATCTCGACTTTCTTCCCAAGGCAAATCGAGTAGGATTCCAATCTCGGTAAGTATGACGTAATTGAATAGCAAATAGGTGAGATAGCTAATAATCAAGACCAATAACGATGTATTGATGATTTTTCTTCGCTCTCGCTTGGCTTGATCGATTGTGCAAATTCCTCTACTACGGAAATGAATAATTAAGCCAATTACTGCAAATGATAATGCAGCAATCAACATCATGGGTCTGAACCACCCAAATCCATCATCACCCCAATATAGCGTGTCAGATAGTGCAGCAGCAGAGCTAACACTAGCAAGACCAAACAACACTAGTACAACGCTTGGCAAGCAACACATTGAGGCTATTATAGCAGAGCCGGAGATTAACTTAATCAGCGATTTTCGCTCCGAAGTCTCAGCACTCAAATCAACACCTCTAACAATGACTGAAATTGTTCTCTTGTATAGCATTAGTGTATGGCTGTAATTCCAGTACGGGAGTTCCATCCGACCATTCACCCATATCTCGTAGAATTGGGCTGTCAATTAAATGGAAATAAGCGAATTCCTCAGTGTTAAAATCCCCTCTGCTTCTGGCAACAACCCAATCCGCTTGCGCATCAACTCGTCGATAAAAAGCCCAGTCTGCTAGGGTGTCATGTGCTTCATTGGCCGGTATGTAGTGGGTCGCAACAAGGCGTGGAAAGCCATATTTGTCGCTGGGTACGTATATCAATAGCGAATTATTTTCTTCGATTAGGTCGAATAATTGCTGATGGTACACACTATCACACTGCCCGACAGTCATGTCATCCTCACTAACTGCCAAATGTACGATAGTAGCTTGGGGCAGATTGTCAAAATTAGGCTGCCATAGGTTCTGCATTGGCCTTGACGCAGCCATTTCAGTATTGACTACTAGTGTTTCACTACCCCAACCGAATTCTTGCACCATCTGTAATGCATTGAGTGAATAGGCGCCGCCTAAACTGTGGCCGCCGATGTAAAGGTGTTGTGGCATTATACTCAAGTTGCCTAGAACATCATCAATCTCCATACCTCTTGTATCATCACTGATTATGGTCTTAAGTAGACCAAGCGCGGAGTAGATGGAATGCAATCTAGGTACATGATGTGGCCAATCAGAGGTCCCTTCGGCTACTTTATCATCCCAATCATCACCACCTTCCGGTCTTACATCGGTGGGGTATTGAATGTAGGCAACAACCATACCCTTACCGATCAGTCGTTCGATCCAATCGGTGTAAGAATCTCTTTCAGGATTATTAAAGGCGTGAAAAATAATCGCTAAGGGCACTCCTTCTATGCCTGGATTTTGGGGTAAAATAGGAATAGAAAGATAAATTGAGAACGTGATATCTTCTTCGGTATTTCCTTGAATTGCTGACACATTATCTGGTATTGGATAGGGATAGATTTCCAAAACCTCACCAAATGGTCCGGGGTCTGCGCCGTATCCAAAAATTGGTCTGTCGGGAGGTGATGGAGCAATGCCGACAAGTGCAGGTATCCCAGGCATCATCAACCAAGCTGCAAGGAATATACCAAGCAAGTGAACTACCGAATAAAAATTATCCACCAAGGCTTTGTTTGACTTCGGTAAGATGGGGATTCCTCTCGAGCCTATGGCGCAAGAAAATAAGACAAAGCCATAAACTGTTGGCAGCAGTAAAAATGCGCCCCTTAAGTAACGTAAATCCATCACCACAAACACAGCATATAATCCTAGAATAACTCCGGAAATGAAAATCAAAAAATTTCCAACCCAATTTGGGATTGATTTTTGTTGCTGTCTTCTAATCATTAGCCATAGTCCTAATGTCAGGATAACTGCACACAGTATTGCAACAGTAGGCACGCTTTTTCTCAGAGTGAAAGTTAATTCTAGGTTTCTGATAGCCAAAGGCCAAACTGCGTTTTCTAAACTATTTCCAAGGATTAGCAAGTAAATGGTTTCAACTAGCGCAACCAAAACTCCTGATACGAATAATAATGGCGGGAAAAAGGATTTGCTAGTTAACTTGGTAAGCCTACTAACAATATCTGGGCTTACCTGGTCCATGACGATAATTAACTACTTTAGTAGAAAAAAGGTTGTTATTTAAATCAAACATCCACATTGCGTACTTCGGGTGATTGGTCAGCTAATAAGAATTCCAAAAAAGCAGCCCACAAGACATATTGTATACTCTTTTTCAGTTCCTCTGGGCCACCAACTTCTGCAATCATGTTGTCAAATGTGTCAGTCGGTGAATGATATGCACTGTAATCTTCATCATAGGCACCAAGGTGGAAAATAGTTTGAGCGCCGAGGTTTCTGAACGTAACGTGGTCAGACCTTCCAAAAGTGTCCTCATGGACATCCATTACTAGGTTGTAGTGGTCATCCCAGTGCTGATCACATCCCGCCCCATATGACCCTTCGATACGAAGGTCCATTGGTGCTTTCAATACGTCTCTGTGAACGTAATCTAAGATTGTAGTAATTGCTACATCTTGGACCTCTGGGTCAAAATCTGGTCCTGACCAAGCATGATACGGGAAATAATCTCCATTAGATTTCTTTGCTGGATAAGAGATACCCATCATATCCATGTTAATGTAAAAACGTAGCTCTTTGTCTTGCGGCAAGCAATAATCGCAATCGTTGTTAGCAAACGCATTCGAGCCTCGCAAACCAGCTTCCTCACTGGACCAGAGTGCGAGGAAAGTATCGCATCTAACCTCAACCTCCAGAAGTGCCTTTGCGTAGAGCATAACAGCAACAGTACCGGCAGTGTTGTCATATGCGCCTTCATATGTCCCGCCACCCGGAGGGCCCGCCGGCGGCGCAATGTCCATGTGAGCACCAATTCCTTGGACACAGGAGTCATCATATCCACGCTTCCAAGCAATTACATTCAGGCTCTCTGGCTGGGTAAAACTCAGCGTATCAGTAACTCGCATCAGGTGCGTTTCGTAGCCTAATCCTTCGAAGTGTCCATGGAAGAATGATGCGGCTCTTTCAAATGCAGGATTGGGCGAACCCATCCACCGGTTGATGTAACCGCCGCATAAAGTAGAATCAGTACAAACACTGGTGATGAAATCCATCTTATCAAACCATTCAGAACCGCTAACTATTGGCTCACCTTCAGCCACATCGTATTCGAAAGATTTCCCTTTTCCGTTCGCTTCAACAATAGTGATACTAACTAATTCAGCGTATGGAATTGGCAGTAACTTTCCGTTTATCTGTTCATCATTCACGGTGGCAAAGCCGTTTGGAATGATAACATCATCAATGAACATCATGACATTATTTGGCACTGAGATAGATCTACCTTTGCCAGCAAGGAAGAATGTATGCCACTCACCACCTTTTAATTGAGCATCTTTAGCTTCGGTGAAATCAATTTGAAAACCAGCGATATCAAGTTCTTCGTCGGTTGAATTTTCACCGAAGCAACCAGCCATTGATGCACTGAACATAATCAGAACAAGCAACACACCTTTGATGCTGGAACTCTGCATGGCGCCACCTTAAGCCGATTATTCATAGACTTTGTCAATCAAACAACAAACTAACACATTGTGTAGCCGCTTTGTGTGGTGCGGATAGCGGGAGTCGAACCCACGACATAAGGTTGGAAAC
>CEWJ01143440.1_pt1 | contig 14102 bp, 10 predicted proteins | sample 350291 | NCBI WGS metagenome assembly CEWJ01 (sample SAMEA2622923, study PRJEB7988) | marine metagenome | isolation source: saline water (ENVO:00002010), including | reverse complement strand
TTTTTTTGCTATATTAAAGCCCACTACCAATCCGAGGGCCGACGGTGTGGCCGGTGTCGACGGTCAGTATGTGGCCGGTCACTTTTTGGCAGGTTATCATCGAGAGAATTCCGTCTGCGATATCGTCCGGTGTGCTGACGGCGTCCAACAGTCCCTCCCCTGCTTTCTTCGCTCGCACGGTTTCGTAGTTTTCGCCGAGACCATTCTGGAGCCACTCGCCCTCAATGAATCCGGGCGCGACGGCGTTGACTCGAATCTTCGGGCCAAGCGTCCGCGCCAGCGAGAGCGTGAGATTGATGACAGCCGCCTTGGAGGCACAGTACGGGATCGAGCTGCCCACCCCGGTCATACCGGCCACGCTGGCAGTGTTGACGATTACACCGAAATCACTCGCCTCAAGCGCCGCCCGTGCAGCTCGCGCGCATTGGAACGCCCCCTTCAAGTTTACGCTGAGAATACCATCCCAGTCCTCATCCGTCACATCGTCGAGGTTTTGAAAATCGATGAAGCGAGTCGTCCCGGCGTTGTTGACGAGGATGTCCAACTGGCTAAGCGCCTCAATGGACTCCGCAACAATTCGCCGGCAATCTGCATCAGAAGCCACGTCTCCCTGCACCACCGCCGCGCGAACGCCAAGCGCCTGACATTGCTCAGCCACCTGTCTGGCCCGATCTGCCGTGCGACTACAGTTGATCGCCACATGACAGCCGCGCCTGGCCAACTGCAAAGCCGTTGCCGCTCCGACGCCCCGGCTGCCTCCCGTAATGAGTGCCACTTTTCCGTTCAAGTCCATGGCCGGAATCTTCGCTGACGGCGGCACGGCTGCCAACCCATTCCGCTTGGCCAAGCGCTTGGCTTGCCCTGTCGCAGTGTGACATTTATTTTGCCCGTGGCCGTGACCCAGTCATTTTCAAACCATCTAAAAGCCACTGTGTCCATCACGATTCTGATGGCTTGGCTTTCGCTCGACAGTCGGGGTTGGGCTGACAAGGATAAGCCGTTCGGCTTGGTCAAGCGGGAGATCTGGGAGAACATGCGGCTCATCGGAACCCCGGAGCCGCCACCTCCGTTCCGAGCCATGCCAGCGTACACAAATCAGGTTTGGCGTTCGCCGATGTTCATCGCCGCAGAACCCCAGTCATCGAGACTCTTCGCCCTGCTCCATCACGGCGGCGGCAAGCCAACTCAACTGATTGCGTTCGAGGATAATCCCGAGGCTAAGGAACGCGAGGTGTTGCTCGAGTTGCCGGGACGGAATGTCTACTCGTTTTGCTTTGATCCCGAATACACCGAGAACGGGTTCCTCTACCTTTTCAGCAACCTGAATATGGAGGCGTTCGATGGTAAAAAAGCCAATCGCATTTCACGAGTCACACTGCCCCGGGAGGCGGAGGCGATCGACCCAGCTTCGGAACACTCGATTATCGAGTGGCGTTCCAGCGGGCACGACGGCGGGGGTATCGCCTTCGGGCTGGATGGTATGCTGTACATCTCAACCGGCGACGGTACGAGCGACTCCGATAACTGGGTTTCCGGCCAAACGCTGGACGACCTACTCGGCGGCGTGCTGCGCATTGACATCAGCGAAACAAGCGAGGAAGAGCCGTATCGCATCCCCGCTGACAACCCGTTCATCGATCTCCCCGACGCGCGGGGAGAGCTGTATGCCTACGGCCTGCGCAACCCATGGCGGCTGGCCGTGGATGCGTTGACCGGCCACGTCTGGGTAGGTAACAACGGGCAGGATTTGTGGGAGACAGTGCACCTCGTGCGCGCAGGGGAAAACTACGGTTGGAGCGTCTACGAGGGCAGCCATCCGTTTTACCAAAACCGCAGGATGGGGCCGCATCCATTGACCCTGCCCACCGCCGAGCATCCCCACTCCGAGGCACGATCGATCACCGGAGGTGTCGTTTATTACGGGCTAAAGTGGAGTGAGCTTCGCGGCCACTACATTTACGGCGACTACGGCACTGGCAAAATCTGGAGCATCAAACACGACGGCGAAAAGCAACTAGCTTTACAGGAAATCGCCGATACACCGTTGGCCATCACCGGTTTCGCTACGACTCACTCCGGCGAGCTACTAGTCGTCGACCACGCGAGCGGATTTTATCGACTGGAACGCCAACCCCGCACCCGCCCCGCTGCTCCTTTCCCGCAACGCCTCAGCGAGACCGGGCTGTTCTTGGACTCGAAAACTCATGAAATGCACCCGGGCGTTCTGGGCTACTCCGTGATCGCCTCCGGCTGGAACGATGGTGCGACCACCGAACGCTGGATGGCCGTGCCGGGTGAGGAAAAAGTGGGCTTCAACCAAAACGGGCCGTGGAGTTTTCCCAACGGAACGGCACTCGTCCAGACCCTGACTGTGCAACGGGAAAGCGCGCTTGGCCTGGCCGAGCCGTTTCGCATCGAGACTCGCATAATGCTTCGGCAGCAAAACGAATGGGTCGGCTACTCGTATAAATGGAACGAGGCACAAACCAACGCCGAGTTGGTGTGCAAAGGCGGGGACCGAACCACGCTGCGGATCGCAGATCAAAAATCGCCGGGCGGTTTTCGTCGACACGACTGGGTGTTCCCCAGCCGGGCCGATTGCATGACCTGCCACAGTCGGGCCGCCGGGTTTGTGCTTGGCCTGACCGGCCTGAACACGGATCGCGCCCACGACTTTCCCGGCGTGAGCGACAATCAACTCCGCACCTTTTCGCACATCGGCCTCTTTAACAAACCTTACGAGCGACCGGACAGGAAGCCACGATCGCTGGCCAACCCCTACGACCCGACCGCCAGCCTTGAGCAGCGCGCGCGCTCCTATCTACACATCAACTGTTCCGGCTGCCACATTCACGCCGGCGGCGGCAATTCAAAAATGCTGCTCAGCCTTGGCACGGCGAACGACCAGATGAGCCTGATCGGTGCCCGGCCCCAGCACGACACGTTCGGCATTCAAAACGCCATGCTCGTCTCCCCCGGCGCACCGGATCAGTCCGTACTGCTCAGCCGCTTGAACCGGCGCGGTCGCGGCCAGATGCCGCCACTCGTCAGCGGCGCGGTCGATGACGCCGCCGTGGCCCTGTTTCGTGAATGGATCAGCGGCATGCAACCAAGCGCGGTGTTCGTGAAAAACTGGAAGCCGACTGATTTCGAATCCGGATTTGAGATCGCTCACGAACCGGACAACCTAACCCGCGGCCGTAGCGCCTATGCCAAGGTTGGCTGCGCCCAATGCCATCGGCTGGACGGCATCGGCGGCAGCGTTGGGCCGGACCTGACCGACTTGGCCAAGCGGATGAAACCGGCCGAGGTGCTCGAGTCCATCCTCGAGCCCTCGCGCATCATCCCCGAGGCATACGTTTTGCAGCAGTTCAACATGAGCAACGGGGAGGTGCACCTTGGCCAAGTGCAGGAAGAGACTGACGCCGTGGTGGTCCTTCGCAGCCTCTCCGCCACCGGCGCGTCGTTGCGCTTGGCCAAGGCGCTCATCGTCAGCCGCAAAAAACTCAACGTCTCCAACATGCCACCCGGCACGGTCAACACGCTGGAGAAACAGCAAATCCTCGATCTCATCGCCTATTTGACACGGGAATAATCCGCTTGGCCAACCGGAAAAAACTTGAAAAAACCGGCCCATTGCGGCGTTTTTGGGTGGTTGAATCAGTTGCTTAACAGGGTGCTTTTCCTGCTTGGTTTTGCCTGCCTGCCCGTGGCGATGGCCGCACCTGTTTCATATCAAAACGAGGTGATGGCGGTGTTGGCCAAGGCCGGCTGCAACATGGGCACCTGCCACGGCAACGCAAATGGCAAGGGCGGCTTCAAGATCAGCCTGCGCGGTGAATCCCCCGCCGAGGACTGGAAGGTAATCTCCCGCAACGAGCTGGGTCGGCGCCTCAATCTCATCGAGCCGGACGAAAGCCTACTCCTTAAAAAAGCCACTGCACAAATCCCGCACGAGGGGCGACGACGATTCGAGGTGGATTCGTGGGAGTACCGCATCCTCCGCCAATGGATCGCCGAAGGCGCGAAGAATGATACCGGCCAAGCGCCCAAGCTCACCGCATTGGAAGTGGCACCGACCCATCGCACGCTTTACGCGCCGGACAACCAAATTCAAATCACGGCCAAGGCCCGCTTCGCCGACGGCAGCGAACGCGACGTCACGTCGCAGGCGGTCTACGAGCCGTCCAACAATTTGCTCGAGGTCACTGCGCTCGGTCGGGGGATCTTCAACAAGCCGGGGGAAACCACCGTGCTCGTCCGTTTTTTGAATCGGCAGGAACCGGTGCGGCTGGCCTACGTTCCGGAACGTGTTGGCTTCGCCTGGAATCCGCCCACCACGCAGGGGATGATTGACACGATGATCTTCGGCAAATTGAAAAAGCTGAGGATTAACCCTTCGCCTGTCGCGGATGACACGGTATTCATGCGCCGCGCCTATCTGGACTTGATTGGCCTGCTGCCGACTGAAAACGAGGCACGCGAATTCGTCACCGACACCGATCCGGCCAAGCGCAAAAAACTAGTAAACCGGCTGATGGAGAGGGAGGAATTCGCCGAGTTTTGGGCGCTAAAGTGGGCCGACTTGCTGAACGTTGAGGTGCGCACGCTCGACCCCAAAGGTGTGCAACTGTTTCACGGCTGGATTCGCGATCGCATCGCCGATAACACGCCGATGGATGAATTCGCCCGGTCGATCATTTCCGCCCGCGGCAGCACATACACCAACCCGGCGGCCAACTATTTTCGCGCGATCCGCAAGCCGCAGGAACTGGCCGAGGCCACAGCGCAGGTTTTCCTCGGGAGACGGCTGCAATGCGCGCAGTGCCACAATCACCCTTTCGATCGCTGGACGCAGGGCGACTACTACGACTGGGCCAGTGCGTTCGCAAAAATTGACTACAAGGTGCTGAAAAACATCCGAAAGGACGGACTGGACAAGCACGAGTTCAACGGCGAACAGGTCATCTACATGAAAACGAGCGGCAGCGTGAAAAACCCCAAGACGGGCAAGACCGCCCCTGCGCGTTTTCTCTCCGTGGGGCAACCGGTGGCCGGAGGCGACGATCCGCTGCGCGAGATGGCCAAGTGGATGACGGCCCCGGATAATCCGTTCTTCGCCCGTGCGCAGGCGAATCGAATTTGGTTTCACCTTATGGGCCGCGGACTGGTGAACCCGATCGACGACTTTCGTCCAACCAACCCAGCCACCCACCCGGTGTTGCTTGATTTGCTCGCGACGGAATTCATCGCCAGCGGCTACGACCTCCGGCACATGATCCGCCTGATCACGAGTTCCGCGACATACCAGCTCGCCTCCGAGCCCAACGCCACAAATGCCGATGATGAAATCAATTACTCCCACGCGATCCCCCGCCGCCTGAGCGCCGAGCAGTTGCTCGACACACAGGCGCAGGTGGCTGATGCGCCCCTCCCCATCCGGGATCATCCGCCCGGCACGCGCGTTGTGCAGGTGGCCAACACCATCAAGGAAAAACGGCGGCGCAGCAAAGACGACATCGTCGACGTTGTGCTGGAGGCGTTCGGCAAACCACAGCGGCTGCTCAATTGCGAATGCGAACGCTCCGACGAGACCACCCTCGCGCAGGCGTTCCAGATGATCAGCGGCCCGGTGTTGAACGGTCTGTTGACCGGCAAGGCCAACCGGCTCGAGCGCTTGGCCAAGGCCGACCAACCGGCGCAGCAGACGCTGGAATCACTTTACTGGACCGCCCTGTCACGCCCACCCACGGCCACCGAACTCGAGGCCGGCCTGCAACACTTGACCAAGGCCGAGACTACCGAGGCCAAGCGCGGTCGGCTGGAAGACATCGCCTGGGCACTGATGAACTCAAAGGAATTTATTTTGCGCCGATAGCTTCATGAACGCATTCCATCCACTCAACCGACGAAGCGCCCTTCGCGTGGGCGGCTTGGGCCTGCTAGGGCTGAACATGCGCAAGCTCTTCGCCGCCGAGGAGGCCAAGAGCAGGATCGCGCCCAAAGCCAAGTCGGTCGTTTTTCTTTTTCAATGGGGCGGCCCGAGCCAGCTCGACATGTTCGACATGAAGCCGGACGCGCCGGACGGCATTCGCTCACCGCACAAGTGGATCGACACCAACCTGCCCGGCGTCATCACCAACGAGCACATGCCGGCGGTGGCCAAGATCATGAACAAGGTGACGCTCGTCCGCAGCGTTCACCACACCATGAAGAACCATAACTCTGCCGGTTACTATGCCCTCTCCGGCAGCGCGCCGGATTTCGATGACCAGCGCCTGCGCGACACGAAGGAGATGTACCCGGCCTACGGCTCAGTGGTCGATCACCTCACCCCGGCCAAGGGCGACATGCCGACCTTTGTCTCGTACCCCTACATCATGCGCGACGGCTCCGCACCCCCGGGCCAGCACGCCAGCTTCCTCGGCAAGGCTCATGATCCGTTCCTGTTCACGAACGATCCCAACTCAAAGAACTTTGCCCTGCCGGAGTTGAGCCTGCCGGCAAACATCGATCCAAAGCGACTGGCCTCGCGACGCCAACTGCAGCAACTCGTCGATCAGCAGTCGCGACTGCTCGACTACTCCGCCAGTGCCCGCGGCCTGGATGCTTACTACGAGCGAGCGCTTGGAATGTTGAACTCGCCTAAGATGCGCAACGCCTTTGATCTCACACAGGAGCCGGATAAAATACGCGACACCTACGGCCGGCATACGTACGGACAAAGCGTGCTGCTCGCCCGGCGGTTGGTCGAGGCCGGCACCAAGTTTGTAAACGTCTACTTTTCCGACAGCATCGGCGGACAAAGCACCACCTCCGGCGGTTGGGATACGCACGGCTTCAACAACACCAGAATGTATCCCATCGTCGAAAAGCGCCACCTGCCGATCACCAATCAAACGCTCCCGACTTTCCTCAACGATCTGGACGACCGTGGCCTCCTCGACGAGACGCTCGTGGTGTGGATGGGGGAATTCGGCCGCACGCCAAAGATCAACGCCAACTCCAGCCGCGACCATTGGCCGCAGTGCTACACCGTCCTCCTCGCGGGTGGCGGCATCAAGCGCGGTTACGTCTACGGGGCGTCCGACAGGAATGCATCCTACCCCGCGGAAAACCCGGTTCGACCGGACGACATCGCCGCGACGATGTATCAACTGCTTGGCATCGATCCGCACACGGAGGTCATCGGCGTCGGTGACCGTCCCCTGCCAATTACCACAGGCAACGCCATCCAAGACATCATCGGGTAGTTCAGAGCAACAACTCGTCCAATTTTAAAGCGCCCTGACCAGGCAGCTCATCCAGTAGCGTTTGGACTGTTTTTGTTTGTCCCGGAAAAGTTAGCCCGGGCGCAATTTCCGCCAAAGGCGAGAGAACGAATTGGCGTTCGTGGGCACGAGGATGAGGCAGTATCAACGTCTCGGCATTGCGCTGTTCATCCCCGAACGCGATCAAATCCAAGTCGATTTTCCGAGGCTCGTTGGCCAAGCCGGTGCGCTCCCGGCCAAGGCGCGCCTCAAGTTGCAATAACTGCTCCAGCAGCGACTCCGGTGTTGTGCCCGGCTTGGGCTCAAAGCCAAGCGCGGCATTGATGAACAACGGCGACCCCGGTGTACAGTTGACCGGCTCGGTCTGCCAAAGAGACGAGCCAAGCGCTTGGCCAAGCGACGCACCGGCGATCTCGGCTGCAGCCCGGCGCATCACTTCCATCGGTTTGCCGATGTTCGCCCCCAGCGCCACGTATGCCATTGTTGGCTCTGCACTCACGCGCTTGGTTTGCCCTGCCCGCTTGGCCAAAGCAACCCGAAACCGGACAGCAGCGTTGACACGCGCCACAATCGCAATAGCGTCGTGCCCGTGAGTGTGCGTGTGAAAATTTGCGGGATCACCTCGACGGAGGATGCGCTGGCGGCGGTCGACGCCGGTGCCGATGCGCTTGGTTTCATGTTTTACGAACCCAGCCCGCGATACCTGTCCGCAGAAAAGGCGGCCGACATCATCCTCGATCTACCTGAGCAGGTCGCCAGAGTCGGTGTTTTTGTCGATGCCGATGCGAAAACAGTTCGGCACACTATTGAGACGGCGGGGTTGGACACACTTCAGTTTCATGGAAACGAGTCACCCCGGTATTGCTCACAGTTTGAGCAGCGCACGATCAAGGCGTTTCGGGTGAAGGACCGAACCACGCTTGCCGAGTTGCCGGACTACGACACAGACGCCTGGCTGCTGGATAGCTACGTCAAGGGTGTGCCGGGTGGCACCGGTGAAAAATTCAACTGGGAACTGGCCGTGGAAGCAAAGCGCCTGGGTAAACCAATCCTGCTCGCCGGCGGCCTGACTCCGGACAATGCCGCCGACGCAGTCGGACAGGTTTCCCCGTTCGGGCTGGATGTCTCCGGCGGTGTGGAAGCCTCCCCCGGCGTCAAGGATGCTGCAAAAATGGCCGGGCTAATCACCAATGCCAAGGGGGCAACCACAAGCGAGGGGCTTTGGACTGCATGACTTTTTCCGCTAATTGGTAACTTCAACCCTGCAAAAAACGTAATTGGAACGATGTTCTTGAAAAACAATAACAAACAAACAGCTTGGCTGTTAGCCGCTGTCTTGGCGGCCGCGACGGGATCGGCGAAGGAATTGACTTTGGACGACGTCTTCCCGACGGATCGCGTGCTCGACGTGCAGATTACCGTCGCTGAAAAGGATTGGGGAAAAATCCGCCATCAGGCGCGTAACTTTATCTCGGCGCTGCATGAGGATCGCAAGACTGCACCGATCGACGGGCCGTACGACTACGTTACCGCCGACATCACCATCGACGGGGTAAAGTTTGAAAAAGTGGGCCTCCGGAAAAAAGGCTTCATCGGCTCACAAAGCACGAGTCGGCCATCGCTGAAGATTAAACTCAACCACACCGACAAGGAGGCAAAGATTGGCGGGCTGACCAACCTGACGATGAACAACAACAAACAGGACTCCACCATCGTCAGCCAGTTCATGGGGTATGCCCTGTTCAACGCCGCCGGTTCCCCCGCCCCACGCACAGCCTTCGCCAAGATCACATTGAACGGGAAAAATCTGGGCGTGTACACACATGTGGAGACGGTGCGAAAGACCGTTTTGAATCGGGGCTTCGGCAACGACAACGGGACACTCTACGAGGGGACTGTCGTCGACTTTTACGACGGCTGGGATGGTAGCTTCGAGCGCAAGAGTGGAAACAAGGAAGCAGGGAAGGCGCACATCCTCAAGGTAATCAAACTATCTGAAAGCGACTCCGTTACCGAGGCGGCCATTGGCGAACTGGTCGATCTCGATTCGTTCTATCGATTCTGGGCGCTGGAGGGACTGCTTGGTTTTTGGGATGGCTACTCCGGCAACGCCAATAACTTTTTTGCCTACCTCAATCCCAAGACGAACAAGTTTCACTTCATGCCATGGGGCGCTGATTCGCTTTTCAAAAAACGCAGCATGCTCAACTTCGATTTTCGCGCGCCCGTCTCAGTGAAAACCAAGGGCCGTATCGCCTACCACCTCTACCAGACCGAGGCCGGTCGCGAACGTTACCGCAAGACCCTCCACGGTCTACTTAAGGAACTTTGGAACGAGGATGAACTGCTCGCCGAGTGTGATCGGATTGAAGCGTTGATCGAGCCGCACCTCAATCGTGAGCAGTCCCGTTTTAGCCGATCGCTGCGCGGCACACGCGAATTCATCAGGGAACGCCGCGAAGACCTTATGGACGAAACCGGCGAAGCAATGCCAAGGTGGACCAAGACCCCCAAGGCACCACCGGTCATCGCCGAAATCGGAAACGTAAAAGCCAAGTTCTCCGGCGAATGGATGGAGGAATCGCCGCGCGAACAAACCAATCTCGGCAAGGCCACGCTTCAACTCACACTCAACGACAAGCCGGTCGATTTGACGGATGTCGGCGTGCACGGTGCATGGGCCGGAGGCGGTTTTGGGCGAAGCAACAAGCCGACGATCCGTTTTTCCGGTCGCCGTAAATCAGACGGCAAATCAGTGTCGGTCGACATCTCCATCCCGGAGGACAAATTCAAGCCGGCCGATGCCATTGAATCTGGCGGAGTTTTCAAAGAGGGGCGAGGCTTCAGCTTCGGCCCGCTGGGCATGCAGTTCATCAACGGCAAAGCCAAGCTCACCAAGGCCAGCCTCGAGGAGGGCGATCAATTCGAAGGCGAGTTTGAGGGCACCATCCTCAAGTTGATCGGCATGGGCCGCTAAAGCCAGGCGCTTTGCCAAGCGCTACGAATCCGAAAGAATGCGGCGGACGATCTCCTCACCGATTGCCAGTGATGCAGTTGCCGCCGGGCTGGGCGCGTTCAAAACATGCAACGCCGCCCGACGCCGGATGAGGCAAAAGTCCTGAATCAACTCGCCTTCTCGCGCCATTGCCTGGGCACGCACCCCGGCACCGCCCGGCTCAATGTCACTGAGTTGAATGCTTGGCACGAGCTTCTGCAGCGCCCTGCAAAATCGACGCTTGCTAAACGTCTGCCACAACTCAAACGCCGTCATCTTCGGATGTTTCGCAACGAACCGCCACAGGCCGGGATAGGTCATCGCATCCCACATGTCGCGCAGACTGATGTTTGTCTTGCGATACCCTTCACGGGCAAACGCCATCGCCGCGTTCGGGCCGGCCTCCATCCCGCCGTGAATCAAACGCGTGAAGTGAACCCCCAGAAACGGAAACTGCGCATCTGGCACCGGGTAAATCAGGTTGCGAACGATCCCCTCACGGCCGGGTTTTAATTTGTAGTACTCGCCACGAAACGGAACGATGCGTGTCTCGCGTTTTTCTCCCGCGATCTCCGCCACCCGGTCGCAATGCAGTCCAGCACAATTCGCGAGGAACGCTCCGGTGTACTCATCGGCCGAAGTTCGGGCGATCCACTGACCACCCTGCTCCCGCAGTCCCGTGACAGTCGCACCGGTGACAACCTCACCTCCGTTTTCAACAATGCGCCGCTTCAACTCCCGGCAAACGGCGGGGTAATCGACGATCCCCTCCTGCGGCACGCGCAACGCGGCGATGCCTCCCACGTTTGGCTCAACCTCCAGCATCGCTTCGCGCTCCAGATACTCGATCCCCTCAAGTCCGTTTTGACGGCCGCGCACCTCAAGGTTTCGGAGACGCCCCAGTTCCTCCTCATTGCACGCCACCACCAGCTTACCGCAGACCTCATGCTTGATTCCGGCCTCCTCACAAAACTCCACCATTTGCCGTATCCCACGCACGGCCAAAACCGCCTTGATGGATCCCGGTTTGTAATAAAGCCCACAGTGCAAAACACCGCTGTTATGCCAACTTTGGTGCTGCCCGACGTCCGCCTCCTTTTCAAGTAGCCTGACCCGGCAACCGGGCTGCATCGATTGCAGACGATAGGCCGTCGCCAATCCCACAATCCCGCCGCCAACGATGAGGTAATCCGCGTCAGCCATGGCGCCAGCCTCGATCGACGAGTATGTCCTGACCTGTCACAGCCCGGCTTGCGTCGCTGGCAAGAAACAACGCCACGTCGGCGACCTCATCCGGTTGGTTCAGGTCGGGGATGCACTGGATTTTCCGCAGCTCCCGCTTGATCGCCGGGGTGACGTGCTCATCAAGCTGTCGATCCGTCATGATCCAGCCGGGCGAGATAGTGTTCACCCGGATGCGGCGCTGGCCAAGCTCACGGGCGAGCGAGCGGGACAGGCCGATCGCACCGGCCTTGGTCGCCACGTAGGTCGACATTTCCTCCGGCCCGTTGAAACGGGTGATCGATGAAAAGTTGATCACCGACGCGCCCTTGGCCAAGTGAGGCGAGGCCTCGCGGCAGGTCAAAAAATAGGCGCGAAGGTTACTGGCAAAAAGGTCATCCCAATCCTTGGCGGAGACGTTCTCAAATTTGATTCGCGGATCGCGCGCGGCGTTGTTGATCAGGACGTCGATCGAGCCATGCCGCTTTGCTACTTTGGCGATCCAGCGATTGATCTCCAATTCGCGCAATAGGTTTACCTTCGTGAACTCAGCCCGCTTGGCCAAGCGCTTGGCCAAGCGCTTTCCCCCGGCTTCGTCCATGTCGCAAAAAGAGACAGTCGCCCCCTGCACGTGGAACGCCTCGACCATCGCTTGGCCAATGCCGTTAGCGCCGCCGGTGATCAACACCGTTCGCCCGGCCAGTTCGGCATACGTCGCCATGCCGGGTTAAAGCGCCGGGGCAACGGAGGCTTTCATCTTTTCGATGCCAACCTTGGCCGCCTCGAGGGGATCCATCGCCCAATATTTTTTGTTGAACAACTCGAGCGAGAGCGCCGGCGTCGCACCCACCTGCAGGAAACCCTTGACGATGTCGGTGATTGGCGCCACGCCGTCGCCCGGGTAAACACGGTCGCCATCACCAATTGTCTCACGCGGAGGATCGGCCGGGTAATCGTTCCAGTGAAATACCTGCAGCGCCTGCGGGCCAAGCATCTTGAGAGCGTCAAAATCCGAACCGCCCTTGTACGTGTGATACACGTCACCGAGAAAACAGGCGCTTGGGTGCCCGGCCTCGAGCGCAATGTAGATCGCCGTGCTCACGCGGCCTATCGATCTGTTGCCGCCCCACATCTCGATTTGCGGCACGACACCGATCTCGTCGCCGATTTCCAGCAACGCGCGGTAACGCTCGGCGGCCGCCATTGGATCGACCGTGCCACGGGCACCCGCCGGCGGAGCGGCTATGCGCTTGGCCCCGAGTTGTGCGAGCAAATCCATGTCGAGCTTGGCCTCCTCAAGTCCCTTCGCGCGCTGGGCATCGTCATCGACAATCCATCGCGCAAACCCGATGGCGCTCTCGATCGTCAATCCGTGGTCGTCGATGCGCTTACGCAGATCCTTCAACGAACCACCGTCGTTCTTGTATTCGTTGAGTTTGCCGAGCCACGGCTCGATTCCGGTATAACCGGCCTTGGCTGCGATATCAATCTCCTCGGTGATCGGCAGATTTTGTCCGCGGATCGTGCTCGTGTTCAGGCAGTACTGGAAGGGATCGCTGCCATCCTTTTTTGTAGACTTGGCTTTGGTGCTGGCACAACCGGCCAACAATCCCACTGCGGCAACTCCGGAAGTTTTCATGAGATCACGACGATTGATTGAATGAGTGTTGAGTTTTGTCATGTTTTTTTGTGGAAATTATTTTCGAACCAAGTGCGGCGCCTTATCGTCACCGTTGGTCAGGCGGTTCAACGTGTAGCAAATCAACGGGTTGACCACGGCACTGCCGTCCTCGGCCTCCACCCCTTTTAAATCGAGTTGGTAAATGTAGCCGGGGTTCATCTTGTCGAGGTAAACCATCATTGTTTTTTCGTCCCCAAGGCGTTTTGAGCCGGCAACCTTGATCGCTTCCGTGCCGTTCTGCGGCGAACCGTAACCCTGCCGATACTCATAATAATAACGCTTGAATTTGAATTGGTCGGGCACATGGGTGGATTTCGCCAAGCGTTTGGTGAACGTGATTTGAAATCCGCCTGGAATCAGTTTCATGGATTGGACATCCATCGGGGTCTTGCCGTTCCAGCGGATGCGCTGCACGCCCTCACCTCCTACCCACGAAAGGTGTGTTTGCCCCACCCACAGGCTGCCGTCTGAGCCGAACACAAACCGATGACTGCCTCGGGTCAAACCGGCGGCGTCGTAAAACGGCACGCACGCGCCCTGCAGTTCACCCGCAACCTCGTCGAGCATCACCCGGACGATTCGCGATCGATTCATCTCCCCGACAAGCAACTGTCCGGCGAACGGGCCGAACCTGCCCTTGGTCGAGTCCGGCAGCGGTTGAGTCGGACTGTTCGCCATGAAACCCTGCGGAAACAAAACCGCAGCCCGGGTGCGCATGGCATCAAATTCTCCCGCGGCGACCTTCAGTGGATTGCGCCCTTTTTTCCAGTCACCAGACCACGTGAGGCTGGCCGGGTGACCGTAAAAACGCCCCTGCTGCACATGAAACAACTTGCTCGTCCCCAGCCAGTCGCCCTGATTGTCCGTCACAAACAGCCTGTCCTGCAAATCGACCCCAAGGCCGTTCGGCGAGCGAAATCCCGGTGCGAACGGG
>CEWJ01074913.1_pt1 | contig 14124 bp, 12 predicted proteins | sample 350291 | NCBI WGS metagenome assembly CEWJ01 (sample SAMEA2622923, study PRJEB7988) | marine metagenome | isolation source: saline water (ENVO:00002010), including | reverse complement strand
GTGCTTGGGAGTTTGACATAGATTCTATGGCCCTTAAGAGTAAAGTAATGGAACAAAATTAATTTTATCTAAGTTTAAAGAATAAAAGGATAATCATTATGAAAAATTATAATTCTATACTAGTTGCTTTGCTTCTTGTTGTGGGATGCAGTAATGCTCCTAGAGAAACAACATCAAAGCTAACTCTTGGTCTTGCTCAATCCACCGTTACAAAAGGAGCAAATCAATCCGAAATTATCAAAGTTTTAGGTGCTCCTAATATCATATCAAAAGATAAATCAGGTAACGAAACTTGGACTTACGATCGTATTTCAAGGGATGCTCAATCAAATAGTAGGTCAGGTGCTGGTTTTGGAGCATTGTTTGGCTGGGTTTTTGCCGGTGGCAGCAGCTCATCATCATCTAGCACGTCGAATAAATCACTGACTGTTATAATTACATTCGATGATAATAAAAACGTAATAGATTATGCTTATCAAAGTTTAGAATTCTAAATGCTAACAAGATTAATACGTCCACAAACTACCCATGGAAAATCCTCATATTGTATTTTAATTGGATATTTGGTCCTTGGACTTTCAGGATGTAGTACTCCCCCTAGAACCGAAAAACCTCCGACATCTGTCGCCAGAGCTATGGAGACAAGGTCTTTTCCTGGAGATTTAAAAACAGTTTTAAAGGCCTCAATTAACTCTCTTCAGGATATGGACTATACAATTGAGGTGTTGAATTCCGATGTTGGCTTAATTACCGCCAGTAGAACTACAGAGAACAAAAAAGCAAGACTAGCAAGTGAAACACCTCAAGATGGAATGACGGATTCTGAAAAAGCGTGTTTGGCAATTGGAGCTGTTGCAATTATTGCCGTTGTTGCTGCAATAATTTTTGACGGAGATGAGGATGACGATGATCGTCCTAGACGCCGTGGCGGTAATAGTATATATACTGGAGGTAGTAATGATGATGGACCAGATGGGCCTATGATCTATCGTTATAAAGTTACAATAAATCTCACAGAACTAAATGAATTGGAAACAAATGTACGTGTAAGTGCTAGTGGAGAAGTTGAGCAAGACGGAAAGATTCTTTCCACTGGAGGAGTACACGAACCTGAATTTTTTCAGAAATTTTTTGCCGGTATGAACCAAGGTCAATTTCTTGATCAAAACCAACCTATCAAGTCGAATTAACTAACTTATTCACAACTCAGACAAGACATCTTTTGCGTGGGTTTTTGTAGTGACTTTTGAAAATACTCTCTCAATGACACGATCTTCATTAATAATAAAAGTGCACCTGTAAATTCCTTCGTATTCTCTTCCGTACATTTTTTTAATCCCCCAAGCACCATAGGATTTTAATACATCTTTATTCTCATCAGATAAGATGGGGTAATCAAAATTCTGTTTATCGCAAAAGTTTTTTTGTTTTTGAACAGAGTCAGCGCTCATGCCAATAATAGCGATATTTTTTTGTTTAAAGTTTTGAAATTCATCACGGAATCCCTGCCCTTCGACTGTTCATCCAGATGTACTAGCTTTAGGAAAAATCCATAATACTACTTTTTTACCTGAAAAATCATCAAGTGTAACATTCTCCCCGTTTTGGTTAGGTAGAGAAAAATTGGGTGCTTCGTCACCTACTTTTAACATACATACTCCATTTATTTAAAATTCACTTTTGACCAACGCATTCTATCATCGTTGTTTGTTATCATTTCATTCACAACTTTTAAGCCTTTTTTCTGACCGTTCCATACCAAAGTGTTTTTTGCTTCCGTATAATGAACCCATTTAAAATCAACGTGCTCATCCGATAAAATTACATCTTTTGAGTCTACCTCAATACCAAAAACTGGGATAAGATTCACTCTATCTTCTTTTGTTTCATAAAACCTGCTAACATGATCAGCGATAAAAATATTCAAGGGGTCAAGGCCGGTTTCTTCTTTCAGCTCTCTGATAGCTGTTTGCCAGGCCGCTTCATTGTTTTCAATCTTACCTGCAACACCCTGCCATAGATGTTCATAAATTTTGTTCTTATTGCGCTTTAAAATTAAAAATTCTGGAACATCATGAATTAAATTATAAACGTAACAATCAACCACTCTTACTTTGATTTTTGACAATTGATATCCTATTGATTTTGAGTTTTCTATCGTACCAAAATAAATTTCTGGGTACTATATTTTGATCCTAATTGAAATCGTATAAAATATACTCCAGATGGAGCACGTTTATCACTATCAGTTTTACCATTCCATGAAATTTTTTCTTCGCTAAAGCCTGGGGTAAGACTTCTCACTAACATACCAGCTGAATTGATAATTTCAATTTTTTCTAATTTTTGGACTTTTAATTTTAAACTAAATTTAAAATTGACAATTCCTTTTGATGGATTTGGATATATTAAAATTTCAGATGAGCTCGGTTCAACTACTGTTGAATCTGACACCGAAATATTATCACTATTCAAAGGTAAAATCTTAAATTCATTATAACTGTAGTGAACTATTCCTGCTACACGGCTTAGAATAGTTCCTATTTTTAAATCAGGCCAATTACCTCTATAAAGGTATTGGTCGATTATAATTTGATTACCAAGTGAATCCGAAGCAAAAAATTGATTTTTGTCATTCAAGCCGCTAGAAACAGTAATGTCTTCAATGGATACGAGCATCCCCTCATATTTTTCTCCATCGTAGTTACATCCACCAGACAATGCTTTTGCATCGATAGTCACTGGATCGACAATATTATTTGATGACAAAATGGTCGTACTCGAAATATTAGCAAGCTCTGTTAGGCCAAAATATTCTTTTACATCTGCATTCAAAATAATATTACTGCCAACGGGAGGTGGTTCGTATCCCCTGTTTATGTAAACAAAAATACCTGCCCACTCAGACTTAGAAGGATCTTGTATAAAAAAGTTTGGATACTCTTCGTCCGGTCTTATTGCAGTGACAATTCCTTCAACTTCAAGTTTTTGGCCGATGAATTTTGATGGATAACAATCATCTCCTAAGCCTTTTTCAGAAGATTGTTGAATTACAAATGGGGTAAATCCGCTGGTTATCGGAATTCTTATATTTATCTGATCAGTTCCAATCTCTCCCTCGTTATCAGTTACGATAAGCTGAAAAGATATGGTAGTCGTTATGACTACCTCTGGAACAGTGAAGCTTGCGATAGCACTATTAGAGTTAACAATTGAAATACTTGGACCGGATAGCTGCTTCCATTCATAAGAAGAAATAGACCCATTCGGATCATAGCTTTTTGAGGCATCTAGAGTAATGCTTTCTCCAATTTTAGCATCTCTATCCTCACCTGCATGGGCAACAGGGCTTGTAGAAGCTTTTGAAGTATATTGTATTTTAGCCACAACTGGATAATGGTCTGATGCGTAGTAAATAGATTCTATCACCTCATTAGGTGCAGACAAATTAGACCCCTCAATCACAGAGCGATTAAAATGATTTCCATCATTACCAATAACACGATAAGAGTTTTCAAGAAATTTTAAATTGGGATCCGTCTTTGTAAAATGATCGGAAAATAATATAAAGTCGAAACGATCATCTAAGCCACCCGTTGATCCGCCATCCCCTATTTGGTCTGTACGAGTTGACTGAGTAAACTTTAAAACATTTGAATTATCATCTCGAACCCAACCTCCAATTGGGTCTTCAAGGTCTACATACATACTGTCAACTAACAATTTATAGGCTTGTTCATTTGGACTGTAAAGATTTAAGTCACCTGCTAAGATATATCTAAAATCCTTATCTTGTTGACTTATATAAAGTTGTAACTGCTTGACTTCTTCCCATCTTCTATTCTCGTTGCTTGTTCCTGTGCTTGCCTTTAAATGGGCTGAAAACACTGTAAACTCCGAAACTGTTGCTGCAGAATTTTTTACTGCGAAGCGAAAACCGCTAATATCTCTTAACGAAGTTGGAATTGATTTATTTGAAATAAGATCTAACTTGGTGTTTTTAAAAATGACTCCGTTCTCCATATCTCTCGAATTGGTAAGTGGTCCAGCAGAGTAATCTTGAGTGCTTTTATTGAAAACCTCTTTCAATAAAAGCTCTAAACCACCTTCATCTTCAAGCTCTTGAAAGGCGACAATATCTGGATTAACATAATTAATTACTTTTTCAAAATATTGAGTTCTTGATCTGTCATTTTCGCTAAAACGTAGAGCGTTGTACGACATTATGGTTAATGTATCTTGACCAAAGGAAAGGGTAACAAGAAGAATGTATAAAAAAGATTTAAAGAATTTTGTAGTTATCAATCCACTACCTGGGAAAGAAATTTAAAATTAAACCCTTGCTCGACTAAAAGAGGTATCTTTTTTTGAAGGACTTTTAAAGTATTACCTTTGACATGGCCGATGCCTATTGCCATCCCTTTTTTCTCCGAAATTCGAACAAGCTCGTCGACTTGATTTGAGATTTTTTCAACACTTAAATCGTTGTCTAAAAAAACATGTCTTCTTGCAGTAAGAACGCCAACAGAGCGCATGGTGCTCTCGCCAACAGTTTTTGAAGAGGTTCTGCTATCTAGAAAAAATTTGTCTTTATTTTTTAAAACAGATGCAACCACTGCCATAACTTTTCCATCCGCCGTAGCTTTAGATCCCTGATGATTGTTAATTCCAAGGGCTTCTGGAATTTCTTTCAGTGCTTCGTTTAAGCGCCACTCAATTTCTTGACTAGTCATGCCTACTTTTAATTTAAATTCGTCCTCTCCTAAAGAAGCTGTTGAAGATTGCATAGGCATGTGAATTATAACTTCCTTTCCAGCACTTACAGCTTTCGTGGCAACTAGAGAGCTTTGTTTGTGTCCTGGTAATACTGCGCAAGTAATCGGAAAGGGCAGGTTTAAAAAACCATCCGAAATTGCATCGTTTCTATAGCCGAAATCGTCAATCACAAGAACTATAGAACTAACTTCTTCTTTGTCAATAATCAGCGCACTATCTTGAACGGCAAATTCTTCGATTTCCTCTATCGTATCCTGAGGAGCGCGAATTGTCAAATCAAGTTTTCTAAGCGCTGAGTAGTTACTCATAATCAGGATAGCTATTGTGACAGATAGTACCCATATAATTTTTTTATATCTGACTATATTGTCTGTCATGGCAATCTAAAAGATATATCAATGATTTGAGGAAATCCAATATTTTGATCTCCATACTGAAAACCATAGGAAAAAGAATATGCCCCAAGATTGATTCCAATACCACATGAAAGGATTTTTGAATTTTGATTTATCATTGCAGAAGCTCCAAAAAATATATTTTCAAGCTTAAAATTTGAACCCAGAGAATAAATTGGCTTATCAACTAACTCGTTGGCTTCAAATGAAAAAAAGATGTCACCGCCTTTCAATTCATACATTGCCGTGCCGATAAGTCTAGTAGGAAGGATCGGCCGCTCATTTCTAAGAGGATTCATTCTTCCTAGATTCAAAACTGATCCAGCTATGGTGAATTTTTTACTTGCTTGCCATGATATGCCAAAATCTAATGCATAACCTGAACTAGAATCTTGATATAATTGCATAGATATCATTTGCAGCGCAAGTCCAGAGTTAATGTTTCCATTGGTAAAACTAGTTACGACTTTGCTTGAAACTCCATAAGCTCCGTAATACCCAATAGGCTCTGAAGAAGGTGTACTTCCTCTTAATTCAATATCATTTATTCCAACATATCTAATTTTTAATCCAGCACTATTTAATCTGAATTTTCCTTGCCATTTAAAAGAAAGATTTTCTGTTTCACCAAACCATTTACCATAAGCAAATGAAAGCTCATCAGATTTACCTTTGGAATTCAAAAATGCAGGATTTCGCCATGGTGATCGAAACCTTATAAGCTCATTGGCAGATGAAGGAATCGATAAAAACTGCAGGCCCGCACTTATCCCTTGCGAAAAAAACATGATCAGTAGGATAAACTTAAAAAGAAAATGCATAAGTGAATACATGAGAGATTCCTGCAGCTCCTTCTAGAGCGAAAGAATAGTCAAGCCTACTATCCAAATCTTCAAAAAGAGACCAATCAAGACCAAGACCAACTCCAACTCGACCGTTTCCAAAGCCGCCTCTTAAATAATAATGCTCGAGATATTGGTATTCAACACCTATGCGCGCAACATAACCTACTATACTGCTACCACTCATAGCCACACCTGCATCAGCGGTAACATATGTATTGTTATAATTAAATGTGGACCCAAATCTATAAAGTGTTGGGAATTGCTCAATGTATACTTTTCCTCTTTCATAAATTTTATCTGTTTTCCACTGATATCTTGAATTTAAATCTTGAATCATTAAACCATAATTAGCGCCTGACGCAGTTTTAATAAAAATACCAAAATCCATACCTACCCCTTTTCCTGTGAGATCCATTGTGTTTACAGGTAATTGATGCCTTAGAACTTTTACATTTAACCCTACTGATAGCCAAGGTAGCATTATTTGCGCAAAAGAGAGCATATAGGAATTTTCAGATGTAGAAAGATTTTTAGTATGCTGGCCAGCTAAATTTCTTCCATCTATTTGATCAACACCTGCCCCAATCCATGAAACTCCGATCGAAGCTGAAGGTGGTAATGGCATGGAAAAATTAGCTGCCATTAACTGTCTGTCCAGCATTAAAAAATGATTACTAAACCCTGCGTGTGATTTTTTTAGATGAACAAGTGTTGCTGGGTTATGGTAAGCTGCAAAACCCTCATCTATTTCAGCGGTAAATGAACTACCCATGGCAACTGCCCTCGCAGATGTTCCCATGCGTAAAAAACCACCTGCAAAGGACCCGAGCTTTTGTGCAAAACAAAAGCCTGTTAACAGAAAAATAGATAGGGTGAGTGTGACTTTATTCTTCATTTGACCACAATTAATTTTACCCATTCTACTTTTTCATCGTACTCAAGCCTTATAAAATAGACACCATTATCAACTATTCTTCCATTATCATCCTTACCATCCCATTTGAACGAACCTGTGTTCGTTTGACGTCTGTCGAATTGCTTAGAAGATACTTTTTCCATTGCAAAATTGAAGATGTCCATTTTTACAACAAACGAAATCTTTACGCTCAGATTGATGTGGACATATCCACTTCCATTTAATTGATTGTGCTCATATGGTGAAAAAGGGTTTGGGTATGCGTAAGCTTTTTTTGGATCATAATCAGCCCGGTATATCTGCCAATTGCTACCAGAAGTATTCATTGCACGCGCGAGTCCATCCCAAGAGCTGATCCAAATTGTGGCTTTATCTTTAGTTGAATAAAAAGGTCTTTTATCATAAGATACAGCAACAACCTCATCGCTTAAGATTTCATCGATACGATAGGTACCAGTTGAACCAATTTCTAAAACTTGTTTTGCAGATTTATATTTTGCCCAAGGCTTGGCTATGTCAGCTGGATCATCAATAATTGTTTTCCAAAGACCGGTTTTTGTTGCAACCAAAACTACCGAGTCAGATGCGGTTATATTGTAAGCTCTCTCACCTAAAAGAGTTGGGCTCCATGTATCTCCTCCATCAATAGAGTAGCTTACACCATTAGATTCTCCGGTTTCCGCAAGAACCGTTGCGGCCCAAATTATTGTATATCCTTTATATTTTTGAATTGCTAAGTCCACTACAAATCCTCCTGTGAGCCCATCTGCTAATGGAGTGTAATGTGTCCAGTCAATACATCCATATGCTCCAACGAGACCTCTGTTAATACCGTTTGCTGTTCCAACCCAAATAGTGTCAGAATAACTAACAACTGAAAATGCCTTATGATTATGATTTCCGCCATCGTTTGGATCACGAGGATTAAGATAAAAATCTTTTAAGATACTTCCGCTAGATGTTGTTACATAACTTGATTCATCGCAAGTATTTAAAACTTGATCACTGTCTTGTGGCAGGGGTATCCTTTGCCATATTTTTGTACTAGTATTATACCTTCTTAGTCCACCAGCCCAACTAGTGATGTAAATATCATTACCATTGATAGAAGCATCATAAGTAACATTTGCTTCTTTCACAGTAATAGGAAGGCCCCGAAAAAAACGCTTTGCAAATGGAGATAATGAGTCAGCGTCTGTATCAGTTATTTGGTCAAAGTATGTCCAACTCGTTGAATTACCAGTTGAGTTTGAAGAATATATAAGCCCATTTCCAATTGTTATGTTTTCGCCACTTTTTGCAAATGCTGCAAACAAAGAATTACCCTCAACAGCTAGCGCTGAAACTGCGCCATCAGGTGTAGATGTAGATGCTTGGCCCTCACTAATGTCTATACTTGAGCTTAGTGTGTACAATGACGAAGTATCTCTTAATACCGCAAGACCTGATCCCGTACCAATCCACAATAATGTATCAGATTGGGGAACAATATCACCAATTGTATTAGTTTTCAAACCGCGGTATGCGCTGCTATCAAAGTTTGCATTTTGCATTTTATACAACATTGGAAACATATCTTGTCCAATTGCAAACGAAGAAAATAGTAAAATGAAGGCAAATTTCTTCATTTGACTACTATTGTTCTTTTGACTGTATCGCTGTAAGCATTTGATTTATCTTGCGCTTCAAACGTCCATTGATACGTACCAACAAGAGCGTTTTCTGATATTGAAATCGTTCGTGAAAATGTTCCATCTCCTTTTTGAAGATCACCATTACCGTTTGGTCCAGATCCATCATCAAGCAATAAAATCGGATTGCCATTATTCATGAGTGAGTCTAAGCCAACATGATATGAACGAAAAAATACCCTTTTAATATCATCTAAACCATTTGCGTCGGACGCATTTGCTGAGACAGTAAACTTGATCGTATTTACAATATTAGGGTCTGCGTTCGAAGATGGTCTATCTACACTTTGAGGTAAGGTAATCGATCCTATCCTAGGATGGATATTACCTAAAATAAAAAATTCAACATCCGACTTCATCAATCTTCCATTGTACATACTCTGCACAGACAAAAAAACAGAATCCTTTGCACTCTTTGGTATCACGTTTGAAATAACAGAGCTTGAATTCTTAATTTTTCTAGAAAAAATATTATCATTAGCTATGATATCGCCTTCTAATTCATCATCATACAATCTTAATGTGTCATTTTTATTGCTTGCACTAATACCATTCCAAAGAACCTCTACTGAGTCTAAAGATGAATTCATATACCGCTGACTAACTTTAGCAGATATAAAAAGTTTATCTGAGCCTTGCAAATAATCAAAATTAATTTCACTTACAGGAAAAGGTTCAATAACCGACGTTGGCTCCTCGCAACTAGCTATCAAAAAGAATATGGAAAATATTAAATATGTATTCTTCATTTTATTTCCCATTGGAATTGTAAATATGGTTTACCAACAACGTTCCAACTTGACGCATGCCTTCGGGAGAACAGTTTTCAACAATGTCATTATGGGTATGGTGGTAATTCACTCGATCATTTGGATAGTCAAAATCAATGATGTTTATTGCGGGAATTCCAGCTATTTCATATAACGGAACGTGGTCATCAAAAACAGCGTGCTTGGCTTGTTTTTTGAAAGCCTTAAGTCCCAATTTTTCTGATAATTCCCACAGATCCATCACTAGAGACGCATTCTGCTGATACGAAATACGTTCTATGAAAAATTCAGGCTGTCTATCTGCTATCATATCAATATTTATTGAATATTCTGGGTAAGGTATTGGCAAATTTCGAGCAAAATACTGTGAACCGATGCAATAGGTCCAGTTATCACCTGGAACACCATAATCTTCCGCGTCAAATAAAACTAAGTTTACTCCAAAAGGAGGTGGTCTTTTACTGAGTATATTTGCCAATTCTATTATTACAGCTACTCCACTCGCTCCATCATTTGCGCCAATGATTGGAGAATTTCTTCGCATGATACTAGTACTATTTTCAGCCCACGGCCTGGTATCCCAATGTGCTGAAATCACAATTTGTTTAGGCGATTCAGTATTGAATCGTGCGATAACATTATTCATTTCTACCTCGACACCAGTTCTAGGCATTTTGTCTTTGAAAGGTTGCGAGTAAGCTGTGTCCGCAAGACTTTTAAAACTAGATAGATAATAATCAAAAGCCTTCTTATGGCCAGCCGATCCAGGGTCTCGAGGACCAAAATCACATTGTTTTACTAGATAATTAAATGCATTATCACCGCTAAAAATTGGTGCTTTTGACTGACATCCCGCTATCGCGATCAAGTATAATACTGATATAAAATTTAAATTTTTCATTATCCTCTTATTGCCAAGTTAACATCAAATCCAAAATCTCGGTCTACTTTTTTACCCGTATGTTTTGAATCATTTTCTCTGTATTCCCAAACCATACTTCCGCTAACTGATTTTGAAAATGAATAAGTTAAACGAAAGCCCGATTTCCAGCTTGTCGTAAATGTCGTCTCAGCGAACTTTACCGCCTCCTGAGCTTTTTGTAGAGTTCTATTTTTATTCATATCAAAGTTAAAGGTAAAATTAACCTGATTATTAATTTTATAATTATCAAAAAATGGTATTGGAATGTTAAATCCTCCTTTGTGAGCATAATTTGCGGATACAAGATATGATTGATCATTGAAGATTTTCTGGCCACCATTCGCAGTGATTTCTTTAGACATTGTACGATTATGTCTCATGTTAATCGAAACACCCTTTTTTAATGCAATTGTTGCACCCAATAAGGGTGAAAAATTCATATTCACTCGAGAGGTCCTTTGATTATCCCTATAGGAAGAAATAAAATCATCAATTGCAAAAAATGAGATTGGTGGTCCCGAAAATTGATCAAATTGCCAGGATCTACTTTCCTTTCCTGTAGTTGCATGATCAAAACTTAGAGAGTTAACATACTTACTTAAAAATTTATTCCTCTCAAGTCCAGTAAGTCTCACAGACCAACCAAGAAATGGAAACCCATTTTCAAGATACTGTCCATAAGATAAATAATCTCTAGAAACAGATCTTTGCTCTAATCCCGATCCTCTTAAATTGCTTGAAACATTTTGTGCATAATTAAATGCAACATTTATCATTCTGGTTAGTGTTACTCCAGATCGAATTGAAAAGTCTCTCTTACGGTCAAAGTTTCCTGTGTTTGAGCCTACTTGACCTGAATGCTCTTGACCATGATCTTTCTCAAATCCCAATCGATATGCAAATGGAGTATCACCTAAAACTCCTAAACCAGTTTTATTAAAATTTTCATTATATGATATATTAATTGGGCTAAACTTTTTTGTAAAACCGTGCATGGTATTAAGGATTTTATTCTCTTTTTCCTTTGTTACTTTTTTAGGTTTTATTTCTTCCGTTTCTTCATACGAATCATCAAATACTGCATCTTTGTCTGAGGCATTTTTTCCAGGTATTCGTCTTCTAGAACGTGAGACCGTATTCCTAGTTGGAGTTCGTGCAGGAGCGCTTCTTGCTGTTGATGGTTTGTAAAAAATTTCAACTAATCGCGTTGGCGATAATGTTACGCCTGATGATAATCTAATCTGGCTAGATATATTCGAACCCTCGATGTTTTTATCCCTGGATTTATTCCATCTATAGTTAGAAGAATAACTAAAGGATGGTTTGAGCCAATCAAAAATAACGGGTGAAAAAGATGAATTAAAATTTTCATTAATATCTGAAATGAACCCAACATCGCCCTTTATGATAGAATTTAACTGATAACCTCTCGACTCTGCCATATTACTGTTAATGGATCTACTATATTTCGTAGATATCATTTCAGTGAGCTTATAGTCCATTGTGTAGGCTTGACTAAGTCCAAAATTATAGTCATCAGGTGATTTTTGTCCTTTTCTTGGAGTTCGTTGAGATAACTGTTCATTGTAATTTACAGTTGCATTCAATGCGCTAGGCGTATAATACAAATGCGTACCCCCCAACTTTTCTCCTAACCACGGAACCGATGACATCCACTTCAAGGGCATTACATAATTATTTCTTCCAAAAGGCAAAGCATAGCTTAATCCGCCTGAATAAGATTCGTTTAAGATTTCTTTTTGAATTTCATTCGATGCTAGTCTCCTGTTCATACTAAACCTGGTTTTAATTTTATCCAAAGTATAGCTGATAATTTTGTTATCTGATTTTGAGGTTTTTGAAGCAGATATATTCATACTCAAAGAGTTATTGATATTTAAAATTGAATCTGGTGGAGCTGACTGGTCAACGAGAACATCCTGACCTGGTAAGTATTTTGGCTTATTAATCGCTTGAGCAAAACTTGTTGAAATCGGTACTTTTATTCCCCAATCAGAGGGCATAAGCTTATCTAAATTAAATCCTGCATTAATATTTAAACTTTCGTTCGAACGATTGGACCCTAATCTTTTTTGTAGCGTATGAAAGTCAGCGTCCTGTCGTCTATAAGCAAATGACGTATTTACTAAGTCCGCAACATTAAACCGGCTTTGCAATCTCATAGATACCCCTTTATCTCTCTTTACGCCGCTCAATCTTAATTCATCAAGCCACACTTCTCCTGATATTGGTATTCCAGATAGATTTTTTACGCCCACAATAAAGTACTGAATCCTATTGAGAGAGGGCTGACCTTTTATTTTGATAGCTTTCCCAGTTTTAACTCCAAGTTCATCCGTAAATAGATATTCTTTAAAATTCGTGGAGTCCTTAAAAATATCCGATGAGTTATATTTTTTTATTGACGTTGAGTCTTGAAGCTTTAAGCTGGTTAACCACTTCAGATCAAGATCAATTGAATTCCTATTTAATGACTCGTCCCATCCATCATAAACTAGCTGCGATATTTCATAATAATTTTCTCCAAACCCAAAACGCATAAACATTTCTACGTCCGACTTTTCGTTCGTAATCCATGAACTTGATCCATGTACATACATTTTCATCCGATCATAGGATAAATAACTTTGTGCACGGTCACCACTTAAAGACATAAGTGTTTTCATTGCAGCACCGCTTGAGTTGGGGGGCAAATCATTAAATTTCATCACCAGAGACTGTTCTTTAGATCGAATCTGATTTATCCTATCAAATTCTCCTTGAACTCCCTGTGGAGGTTTATAGTTTGCATTATCATCCGTGTTGATAACTGAAATCGCAAAGAGTGAATCTGCATTTTCTTTGCTATAAACTTCAGATGTGTCAGAGGCAATACCGAGCTCTTGCCATTCATTTCCTACCAATTCAATCTTTGCTACATAAATCGTTGTGGTTTTATCAGCATCACTCAATCTTAAGCGCAAGTGATGGATATTGTCCCAAGATTTTTCTTTTAAATTATTTGTTGCATCAAAATCTACGAGAGGTATCCTGTACAATTTCCACCCAGTTAATTCCCCGTTTTTGGTTTTCGTCTGACCTGCCAAATATGTTGTATCTGACAAAGAAAAAGATTTGGTAAAATAATCATTTGTTCGATCCAAAAATCCTGTTCTATCTAAATCTTCAGTATCTGGATACCTTCCTGCGTCTAAAGCATTGTTTTCAGTTCCATTGATTTTGGTATAATCATTGCTTCCTTCTACATACTCCCAATTGTCATCGTTTGGGTCATCAGGTAAAATATCATCATTGGCATTGATTAATATTTCTTCACCCAAACCTAAATAATCTACATATGATATTCCTGAAGGATCTAAACATCCTCCCCAACCGTTCTCATAATCATCTCCACAACCATCAAGACCAACATCCTCATCATCATCTAAAATACCATCTCCTATTAACCCCCCAACTGGAATGTCTTCAGTATTTAGTATGCCGTTTCCATCTCTATCTTCGCTTATCTGACCAAGATCCACAGAAACAGTAGCACCTTCGCCTTGCATCCAAATTTCAAAGAATTTTGTTTGGGTTTGATCGTAATCTCCTGAATGAAAGGGTGTTATTATGCCGCTCCATAGCGAGTCATTTGGAATATCCTCTTGGTGGGATTTCTTATTATACCTTAAAACTAAGATATCTGTCGTTTCGTTCTGTGCTTGAATTGAAGTTGATAGATTGGGCCAAATATCTTTTGTACGGATCTGTGCAAAAGGGTTAAACCATCTTAGCTTAGCCCTTTTATA
>CEWJ01142364.1_pt1 | contig 14194 bp, 7 predicted proteins | sample 350291 | NCBI WGS metagenome assembly CEWJ01 (sample SAMEA2622923, study PRJEB7988) | marine metagenome | isolation source: saline water (ENVO:00002010), including | reverse complement strand
TACAAGGTCATCAAGGAGGACAAGGCGTTCATGGACGGCAAGGCGACCAAGCTCGATGTCTCCATCAGGTTCAAAAATCGCAAGGGAGCAGTGCAGACCCACGTGGTCGTGTTCATCCCCAATGACGCGAAGGAACCGGCACCGGCGTTCATGATGCTGAGCTTCGACAGCCCGCGGGGAACAAGTCTACAGTTGAGCAGCAGCCGAAAGGGCCGGCTACGCAACGGCGTGCCGCTGGCCGATCTGATCGCAAACGGCTACGGCTATGTGTCGGTGTATCACGGCGATCTCATTGGGCACAACGAGGTGTCGTTCGGGCGCGGCATCCACAAGCTGTTTTTCCGCGACGGACAAAGTTTCCCCAAGGCCCACGAGTGGGGCGTCCTCGGGGCCAACGCCTGGACCGGCATGCGCGCGCTGGATTACCTTGAGACAAACGACCGCATCGACGCCAGTCGGATGGCTGTCATGGGCCATTCAAAAATGGGCAAGGCCACGCTTTGGGCGGCTGCGCAGGATGAGCGGTTCGCGCTGGCCATCTCGGCCCAGTCCGGCTGCGGCGGCGCGGCGTTGTGGCGGCGCAAGTACGGCGAGACGATGGCCAAGCTCAACCGCTTCCCCCACTGGCTCAGCATCAACGCCCGCAAGTTCAACGACCGAGAGGACGACCTGCCGGTGGATCAGCACATGCTGCTCTCGCTCATCGCCCCGCGGCCGGTGTACGTCGCCAGCGCCACGGCGGATACGTGGGCCGATCCTCACGGCGAGTTCCAGTCCGCGAACCACGCCGCCCCGGTCTACCGACTGCTCGGCAAAAAACCGCTCTCCGTTACCAAGCTGCCAACCGCCAACAAGCCGCTGCTCGACGGCGACATCGGCTACCACATCCGCACCGGCGGCCACTCGGTTGATCCCTACGATTGGGATCAGTTCATCCAGTTCGCCAACCGGCATTTGAAGCGGTAGCCTTGGCCAAGCCGGTTGGGACGGCATTGAATGAAACCCCGTCCTCCGACGTTCTAACAGTTGTGCGTAAATTCACTTTTAACCTTGGCCAAGCGCTTGGCCTGCTGGCTGTGGCCCTGCTTTCGCAGGCGGCCGCCTTGGCCAAGCCGGCGCTGTCGGGTGAGTTAATCTACGCGAACCAGTGCGCCAAATGCCACGGCGACAAGGGACAGGGCGTTGCCGATGAATACGACGAGCCGCTCATTGGTGATTGGCCGGTCGAAAAACTGACCCGCGTCATCACACGCACCATGCCGGAGGACGACCCGAAAAAGTCCGTCGGCGACGAGGCTGAACTCGTGGCGCGATATATCTTTGATGCGTTTTATTCTCCCGAGGCGCAGGCGCGAAACAACCCGCCGCGAATCGAGCTGACACGGCTCACAAACCGCCAGTTTCTCCACTCGATCGCCGACCTGATTGCCAGCTTCACCGGACGGGCCGGCTACTACCGAACCGGCGGCCTTCAGGCTGGTTATTACAACAATCGCAACGTCCGACAAAACAACCAGAGCGTGAAACGCACCGATGGCAACATCGACTTCGACTACGGAGCGGGCACACCCTTCCCCGACAACGCGGATTTCAAGTCGGAGGAATTTTCCATGCGCTGGACCGGCTCAGTGATCGCGGAGGAGACCGGCGACTACCGATTCATCGTCTCCAGCGAAAACGGCGTCCGACTTTGGGTCAACAACATGGATTTGAAACTGATCGAGGGCTGGACCTCGAGCGGCGAGCGCCGCGAACTCAACGGCACCGTGCGGCTCATCGGCGGGCGGCCCTACCCGGTTCGGCTCGATTATTTTAAGTACAAGAGTAAGAGCGCCTCGGTGAAACTGGAATGGCACCCGCCGCATGGAGCGCGGCAGGTGATCCCCGCACGCAACCTCTCCCAGGATACCACCGCAAGCACATTTGTCTTGCGGCAACCGTTCCCACCGGACGATGCGAGCATCGGCTACGAGCGCGGTAGCGCCGTTTCCAAAAAATGGGACGAAGCCGCCACCTATGCCGCCATCGAGACCGCCAACTGGGTGGCCGATCATCTGGACAAACTGGCCAACACCTCGGCCAACGCGCCCGATCGCTTGGCCAAGGCCCAGCAGTTTGGCAGCCGGTTTGCCGCACGAGCATTCCGACGACCGCTCACGGTCGAAGAGGAGCAGCTATTCGTCCGCTCACGCTTTGCCAAGGGCAAGCCGGCGGCCGACTCGATCAAGGAGGTCGTCCTGCTCACGCTCAAGTCGCCCCGTTTTCTTTACCCGGACCTTGGCCAAGCGGATGACCACTCGGTCGCCGCCCGGCTCGCGCTTGGCCTGTGGGACTCACTGCCGGACGAGGCGCTTGGCCAAGCGGCGGACGCCGGACGCCTGCGCACCGCCAATCAGGTCAGGCAACAGGCGTTGCGAATGCTTCGACACCCGCGCACAAAGGCCAAGCTCCGCAGCGTCATGCATCACTGGCTTGGCCTCGATCACGCCGAGGAGATCGCCAAGGACACGGAGCTATTTCCCGAGTTCGACAAGTTGCTCGAGGCGGACCTTCGAACTTCGCTCAACCTGTTTTTGGACGAAGTCGTTTGGCAGGAGGCCGGCTCGGATTTTCGCGCCCTATTCAGCGCGAACCATCTCCCGATGAACCCGCGCCTGGCCAAGCTGTACGGCGCGCGGCATCGGGGAACGCCTTCCGGTTTTTCGCCGGCGACGTTTACCAGCCAAAAACGCGCCGGGCTGCTCACGCACCCATACCTGCTCACGCTTTACTCGTATCACAACAGCACTTCTCCGATTCACCGGGGTGTGTTCGTCACCCGGCACCTGCTTGGGCGCTCGCTCAAGCCGCCCCCCGAGGCGGTGGTTTTCAAAAACGAGGAGTTTCCCGCGAACCTGACAATGCGAGAGAAGGTCACACAGCTCACCAAGGCCGACGCCTGCATGACCTGCCACGGCATCATAAACCCGCTTGGCTTCACGCTGGAACAATTCGACAGCATCGGCCGACGGCGTGACAACGAAAACGGTAAACCGATTCACACAGCCTCCGACTACCTGAGCGCCGACGGTTCGCCGATCCATATCGCCGATCCATCCGACCTTGCCCGTCACGCGATGGAGAGCCCCAGCGCCCATGAGGGCTTCGTCGAGATGCTCTTTAATCAGGTTGCCAAGCAGCCGATCCGGGCCTACGGTTCCGGGGTGTTGAACCGGTTGCGAGAGGATTTCGCACAGTCCCGTTTCAACATACAGTTTTTGCTGGCCGAAACCGCCGTCATCGCCGCCCTGCGCGGAGTCGAGCGGACCGGCTCACCCGGAGAGGAGCAGCCATGAACCAAATCGATCGCAGACAGTTCGTCCGTAACCTCGGAGTGTCCACCGCGACACTGCCTTTCCTTGTTGGCCTGCCGAGCCTTGGCCTGGCCAAGACCGCACCGCGCCGCCAGCGCCTGGTGGTGATGTTCAGCCCGAACGGCACCATCCCGAAAAATTTCTGGCCGGACGCCACCGGCAGCGACTTCAAGTTGAAGGAAATCATGAAGCCGCTCGAGCCCTTCCGCGATCGGATGCTCGTGCTCAACGGTGTGAACAACAAGCTACAGGGCGACGGCGACCGCCACATGCGCGGCATGAGCTGCCTGCTCACCGGCATCGAGCTGTTCCCCGGCAACATTCAGGGCGGCTCAGATACCCCAGCCGGCTGGGCCAAAGGCATCTCCATCGATCAGGAGATCAAAAACTTCTTTCAAGGCAACGACCCCACGCGCACGCGGTTTGGCTCACTGGAGTTCGGTGTCGGCGTTTCCGACCGTGCCGATCCGTGGACGCGCATGTCGTACGCCGGCCCCAACCAGCCGGTCGCTCCGACCGATGACCCGTACCAGATGTACCAGCGGCTCTACGGCCAGTTGCGCGATCGCGACAGCCTGTTGAGCGTGTTGGACGTCGTCCGCGATGACCTTAAGCGCGTCTCGCGCTCGATCAGTGCCGAGGACAAACGACTGCTCGAGGAGCACGCCGAATTCGTCCGGCAGATGGAACAGGAATTTGGCCAGGCAGATGGCAAGGCCCTAGTCAGTGATCCGCCGAAATTCGAGGTCGGCATCACCAACCAGAACGACAACGTCCCCCGTCTGAGCCGGATGCAGATCGACCTCATGGTGAACAGCTTCGTCAACGACTTCGCAAGGGTTAGCACGCTGCAGTACACCAAGTCGGTTGGCCAGGCGCGGATGAACTGGCTGGACATTAAGGATGGCCACCACGGCCTGTCCCATGAACCGGACAAGAACGACGACGCAGTCGACAAACTAACCCGCATCAACAAATGGTTTGCCGGCGAACTGGCCTACTTGGCCAAGCGCTTGGCCGAGACCCCCGAACCCGGCACCGGTGGCAGTTTGCTCGACAACACCACCATCGTCTGGACCAACGAACTCGGTAAAGGCAACAGCCACACGCTCAGGGACATCCCGTTCGTGTTGATCGGTAACGGCATGGGCTTCCAGATGGGCCGCTCGCTAAACTTTAAGGGTGCCGCCCACAACCGACTGCTCATGGCCCTGGCCCACGGCGTGGGTCATCGCATCGACACCTTCGGCAACAAGAAACTCAGTCAGGGCGGCCCGCTCGATCTCAGCTAAACCGGGCCAACCCATCGCCAGCCCGTCCGCGCAACGACCGGGGCACAGTCTTGTGTAGAATGAAACCGCTCCTCGTTTTTGCCATCGCTGCCCTGCTGATTGCCGGTTGTGAGAAGCACGATCCCCCAGTCTACTCACCCATTCCACAACCCCCGCCGGCGGACCCCGTCACGCCAACACCGCTGACCGTTGACGACCCAGTAGCACTAGAAAAATTAAAAAAACAGTGGTACTGGGCCATCCACGAGGGCAACGAAAAAAAGGTCATCGAGTTCATCGCCGCAAAAAAAGACGTCAACATGGTCATCAACCGGGGCAGGACTCCGCTCCACTACGCGGTGGACTCAGGGCAGGACGAGATTGCGCAAATGCTGATCTCAGCGGGGGCGGACATCAACGCGCGCACCCTCGCCGGGGACACGCCCCTTGACTACGCGAACTACAAACAAAACGAACTGATCGCCGGCATCCTCCGCAGACTGCAGGCGCGTGCCTACGATCGTTGAGCTTGACCGGCTTGTTTTCACCCATCATTATCGTATAATCCCGTTTCCACAAGTTGACTTCAAGTTGTGCTAATGAAAAAAACAGGGTTAACGATATTGTTGCTCGCCGGGCTGATATCGCAGGTCATTCCAGACACGACCAATCTGGACACCGACAAAGCCCGGTTCCCCACCCTTCCGGACGGATTTGAGATCAGTCTCTTCGCCAGCGAACCACTCATTCGCAATCCCACCTGCATTGCGTTCGACCGCCGTGGACGGGCGTTCGTCGCGCAGGGACCGCAGTTTCGCAAACCAAAGAAGGACACCCCCGGAGACTCGATTAAAATCCTCATCGACCACGACGACGACGGTGTCGCCGACGAGGTCAAAACATTCGCCCACGGCTTCAACAGCATTCACGGGCTGGCATGGAAGGGCAACGATCTGTACGTCGCCAACGCGCCCGACTTCACAGTGGTGCGGGACACCGACGGGGACGATGTCGCAGACGAGTACATCCGCATTTACACCGACCTTGGCAACGTAGAGCACTCGCTGCACGGGCTCAACTGGGGACCGGATGGCAAGCTCTACATGTCCAAGGGCAACTCCAAGGGCCTCACGCAGTCGGGGCGAATTGCCCCCAAGCCATTCCGCGAACTCTGGGGAGTCGAATCTCCAGCCGGCGCCCCGGACCTGCCGCCGGCCAGGACGTTTACACCGGAAACCTACCGCAACACCTACCACCATCCGTCGGACGACTGGGGCCGCGAGGGTGGCATCCTGCGATGCGATCCCATGGGCAAAAACCTCGAGATTACCAGCCGAGGGTTTCGCAACCCCTGGGACATGGCGATGAATGACACCTTCGATTTCATCGGCACGGACAACGATCAAAACGAGGGTGACAAGATTTTCATGCCGTTCTTCGGGGCACACTTTGGCTGGGGACACACATGGAGTTACAACTGGTCCGACGGCAGTCACCTGCCGACCGCACCACATAGCGGACCATTTTTCAACGGCTCCGGAACCGGCGTGATTTACTACTCGCTCGACAAGTTTCCAAAGCAGTATCGCAACGTGTTTTTCATCAACGACTGGGGACGCAAATGCACCTATGTTATGCGGCCGCGCTGGAATGGTGCCCTGCTCCAGAGCGACACCGGCGACGAGCCGCTCGAGATTTTTGCGGATGCAAACAGCAGCCTGTTCAAGCCAAGCGACATTGATATCGGCCCGGACGGGGCACTGTGGATTCTTGGCTGGGGCAACGGCTACGGTGTTGAGTGGAACGGTGAACCGAAACTGGAAAACCAAATCAACGAAGGCCGCATTTTCCGCGTCTGGCATCGCGACAGCCCACCGGACAAACGAACCAACTGGCTCACGACCAAGCGCACCAAGCCCATCGCCGAATGGACTCAAGCAGAATTAATCAACGATCTCACCAAGCCAATCGCGGGCTGGCGAACGGACGCGCAGGACGAATTGCTTCGCCGAAACACCCCACAAATGCGCGACGCGCTCATGCGCCTGGCCAAGCGCGCCCAGACTCCGGCTGAGGAAACCTGGCTGACATGGACGCTGGCACGGCACCACACCAACGCGCCGTGGCAAAACGCCAAGACCGATCATGCGCTGCTCCGACTGGCCACGGGCAACGGTTCGCTGAACCAACAAGTTCAGGCTTTGCGGGCAATTCGGCTGCGCTTGGCCAAGGCCGAGGAGAAGGCCAACATGATCGCTGCGCTTGGCCAAGCGCTTGGCCAAGCGAATGCGAGAGTCCGATTCGCCGCGCTGCAAACCATTCGGCAGGCCAAAATTAACCAATTCGCCCCGGACATCGTCCGCCTCACCGCTACCGAGACCGATCGCATCACGTTTTACGCCGCTTGGGGCGCGATGCGCGAACTGCTGACGGCTGACGAACTCCGCACGTTGCTTGACGACGAACACGCCGGCGTGCGTCGGGCCGCCCTGCTCGCCCTGCTTGAGTCGCAGCTCGTCACCCCGGCCGAGGCCAGGCGATTGGTCAACGACCCCGACGCCGGTGTGGCCACCGTGGCCGCACTGTACCTGAGCAAGGTGGAACGCGACCTAGCCAACCTGCTGCAGGTCAGCCCGAGTGGCGGCGAATTTGTCGACAGCCAGACAATCTCGATCCAAGCGAACATTAATGACACGCGTGTCCGTTATACGCTCGACGGCAGCGAACCCAACGGCCGTTCGCCGGTTTATAGTGAGCCGTTCACCATCGATCAATCCGTCCGGCTGCGAGCCGCCATGTTTCGGGACGAGGAACAGGTTGGCCCGATCATGAAGTTGAACTTTCAAAAAATCGATCTACCGGGTGAATCAAACAGTGTCGTCGTTCTGGACACGAACGCCACCCAGCGCTCGGTGAGGGTGGCCGGTGGACTGCACGAAGGCGCCCGAGTTTACCTCGACCGAAATTACCGGTTTACAAGTCTTCCCGATGCGCTCAAGGGAGCGGCTTATCTGGTGTCCCGCAACGACGATGCCGGCTCACGCGGGAACGGTCTCGTCACCCTGACCGCCGCTTGCCTTGTCGATGTGTACATCGCCCACGATCAACGTGTCGCGCCTGCAGCCAAGCCGACCTGGCTGCAACGCTTTGCCTCCACCGAACAGCAACTCCGCACCAGCGATGCACGGATGGCCTTGTTCCACCGGAGGTTCAATGCCGGCGAAACCATCGTGCTCGGAGGCAACACCACCGACGGCACGGACAGCGGCAAGTCAAACTATGTCGCGGTTTTCAGCCAAGCGCTGCTTGACCCCCAGCCGAAACCGATCACACAAAACGAGGTTTTCGCTGCCCTAGAGCAGGCAGATGCCGGTCGTGGACGCCGGATTTTCTTTGATCAAAAAGGGCCGCAATGTGCCATCTGCCACGAGGTCAATGGGGTTGGAAAAAACTTTGGCCCGGAACTCAGCGGGATCGGCTCGCGCGACAACGCCACCACGATTTTGCAGTCCATCCTGCAACCCAACGCACGGCTGGTTGAGGGCTACCGCACACATATCGTCGAAATGAAGGACGGCAAAACCTACGCCGGGATGGCTCTCGAGGAGAGTGGCCTGACATTCAAATTGGGCCTCGCCGCCGGCCAAAGTGTAATGCTGGACAAAAAGCAAATCGCCAACCGCACCAGCGTCGACACCTCCCCCATGCCGCCCACCTTTGGAGTGCTGATGAACGCCAGGCAACTGGCCGATCTCACTGCGTTTCTCGTGAGTTGCAAGGACAAGGCCCGAAAAACAGTGACCCAAAAAGAAGACTCCAAAACCGGAGTGCAATTCGAGCAGAGCCAGGGACAAGTCGCTATCCTCATCAACGGCCAAAATGTCGGCACCTATGTTCACAGCGATCCAGTCACGATGCGGCCGTTTTTCAAAAACATCCGCACGCTTAGCGGGATTCAGGTCACACGAAATCATCCGCCGATCGAGGGGGTGGACGATGACGATCATGCCTCGATGCATCCCGGTATTTGGATGGCGTTTGGAGACATCTCCGGCTCGGACTTTTGGCGCAATCGCGCGCGGGTCGTTCACGAGCGGTTCATCACCCGGCCAAGCGGGGGTAAGTCGTTCGGTTCATTCTCCGTGTCAAACCGGTTTGAGACCAACGACGGCAAACTGATTTGCCGGCAGGTCGTCACCCACACGGTCCGCTTGGCCAAGGGCGACTGGCGGCTGACGTACGACTGCGAGTTCACCGGCCCGGACGATTTTTATTTTGGCGACCAGGAGGAGATGGGGCTGGGCGTGCGCTTGGCCACGCCGTTGATCGAGAAAAACGGTGGCCAAATCCACAACAGCGCCGGGCAGGTCAGCGCGAAGTCAACGTGGGGACAACCGGCGATTTGGTGCGACTACTCCGGTGAAATCGCGGGCAAATGGGCCGGCATCACCATCATGGCCAACGGCAAGACCCCGCGCGTGCCGTGGTGGCATAACCGAAATTATGGCCTTATGGTGGCCAATCAATTCGGCAGAAAAGCCATGAAGCAGGGGGAGAAAAGCCAATACAAAGTGAAGGCCGACAGTACCCTGCAACTCTCCTTCACCGTGCTCATTCACGAGCACGAAAATGCGGCGGAAGTCGCAGAGTACCTCAAGGCGCTCACGAAATAATATCGCGGATCACCCGGCCGTGGACGTCGGTCAACCGGAAGTCCCGGCTGGCATAGCGGTAGGTCAGACGTTCGTGATCGAAGCCCATCAGGCGCAGGATCGTCGCGTGAAGGTCATGGACGTGCACCGGGTTTTCGGCCGCTTGAAACCCAAACTCATCGGTCGCCCCGTAAATCGTGCCACCCTTCACCCCGCCCCCCGCGAGCACCATCGAGAACCCAGCCGAGTTGTGGTCACGGCCCAGTTTTGATTTGCCGGCGTTTGTGATTTCCACCGTCGGCGTGCGGCCAAACTCACCGCCGATCACGATCAGCGTGTCCTCGAACAGGCCTCGCTCCTTCAGGTCGGCGATCAGTGCGCCGATGCCCTGCGAACATTCGCCCGCCAACTTGCGGTGGTTTTTCTCGATCTCGTCGTGGTTGTCCCACGGCTGCCATTTGCCGTGCCAAACCTGCACGAACCGAACGCCGCGCTCGATCAACCGCCGCGCCATCAGCAACTGGCGCGACTGAGTGGTCTTGCCGTACCGCTCGCGCACCGACTCCGGTTCGCGATCCACGTCGAACGCGTCAGTCGCCTCCATCTGCATCCGGTATGCCTGTTCGAAACTCTGGATTCGCGCCTCCAGTTGTGGATCGTGCCCGCGCTGGTCGAGGTGTCGGCGGTTGAGCGACTGCAACAGGTTAAGCTGCCGCCGTTGATCCACCAAGCCAAGCCGGGGGTTGCGGATGTTTTGAATCAACTGCTCGACCTTCGTATGCGCGGTGTCCACGTAAACGCCCTCGTAAATGCCCGGCAGGAATGCGGACCGCCAGTTGTCCGGCCCCTTGACTGGATGTCCGCCGGGACACATGGCGATGAAGCCAGGCAGGTTTCGATTCTCCGTGCCCAGGCCATAGGTCAGCCACGAACCGAGACTGGGGCGGGCCAGCGTGTTGTCGCCGCTGTTCATCAGCATGAGCGACGGCTCGTGGTTTGGCACTTCGGACTTCATCGAGCGCACCACGCACAGGTCGTCCGCGTGCTGGCCAAGGTGCGGAAATATGTCGCTGATCGGGATGCCGCTCTGCCCATATCGCGTGAACTTGAACGGCGATGCGAACGCCGCACCGGTCAGCCGCTCGGTCACAAGATTGGGCGTCGGCAACGGTTTGCCGTCATGCCTGGCCAGCATCGGTTTGGGATCGAAGCTGTCCACATGTGACAGGCCGCCGTTCATGAAAATGTGAATCACGCGCTTGGCCCGCGGCACAAAGTGCGGACCGGTGGGTGCGAGCGGGTCGGGCAGATCCAAGCCGGGATGCGGCCCGGCCATCACGTCGCGCAGCCCCAGCAATGCGAATCCCATGCCGGCACGTGACAGGAAATCACGGCGGTTGGCCAGGCGCTTCGACTGCGGTTGAAGCGGGGCGATGTCCTTTTGACGATTCATTGTCACAGGATTTTTTCCATCGCCCTCCCCCTGGCGAGCTCTTCGATCATCTCATCCATGTAACGCAACTCCCGCATCAGGGGCTCTTTAACCTCCTCCACACGAACCCCACAAACGACACCCTTGATGAGCTTCCGTTTTGGATTCAAGGCCGGTGCCTCGTTGATGAAAGTTTCCATATCCTTCTCCTCGTCGATCAGGTGCTGCAACCCCGCCGGGTCGTAGCCGGTAAGCCGGCAGATGATCTCGTCGAGCTCCGCCTTCGTGCGGTCTTTACGCTCCACCTTATCGAGAAGCAAAGGATACACCTTCGCAAACAACATCTTGCAAACTCTATAATAGGACATGGTTTAATCTACGAACATAAATTCGTTGGACAGCAGGAGTGCCTGCGCCAATTCCTGCCACGGCAGCGTCGCCTTGGACAGCCCGGACTGCGCGACGAAGCGCTTGGCTAAGCGCAACTCCTCGGGATCCGGCTCACGCCCAAGCGCGGCACGGTACAGGGCGGTCACCCGGGCCTCATTCGTGCCGTTGACCAAGCGCTTGGCCAAGGCCTCGGCTCGCGCCAGCACGAACGGATTGTTCAATAGGAAAAGCGACTGCTGCGGCACGGTCGTCCGCGAGCGGCCCGGCGCGGAAATGTCCGGGCACGGAAAATCGAACACACGAAACACGTCCGGCAAATTTTCCCGGTCGACGAATGAATACAGTGTGCGGCGGCGATTGGCCGCATCATCCGGTGCCTTCTCCAGTGGCGGCCCGTCGGCGTGGTGATCAAGCTGCCCCGAGACGAACAGCATCGAGTCACGCATCGTTTCAAACCCCATCCGGCGGCGGTTTTTGCGCCAAAGCAGCCGGTTGTCCGGATCCATCCCGCGAAACGCCGGCCGGTCGACACTCGATTGTTGCCAGGTTTTTGAATGCATGATGTAGCGGTTCAACCGCTTGATCGACCATTCGTTTCTCACAAACCAGGCGGCGAGGTGATCGAGCAACTCCGGGAGGCTCGCCGGTGCGGAGCGCACGCCAAAATCGCTCGGAGTCTCCACCAGCCCCCGGCCGAAGTGCCACGCCCACACGCGGTTGACGATCACCCGCGCCGTGAGCGGGTTGCTCTCGCTGGCAATCGAATCGGCCAACGCCAGGCGGCCGCTGCCGTGTTCGATTGGCCGCGCGCGGCCCCCAGTGTAGACCGCCGGAATGTGCCGGCCTGCCCTCGGGCCAAGGCGGTTTGCATCGCCCCGGAGAAACACATGCTGCTCACCCGGCTGACGTCGATCCGCCATGAGCATCGGGCGCGGGCTGGCTGAGTTCCACTTCTCGAGATAAACCCGCTCGATCGCCGCAAAATGTTTCCGAACTTCCGTGCTCTCATCCAGCGCGTACAAATCCGCCGATTCGTCCACCGTCATCGTGGCCGGAAAATCCGCCGCATACATGGCACGCCGGACCTGTTCCTTCGCGGCATCCGGCAGCGCAGTCGCGTCGGTATTCGCTTTCTGAAATTGCCGCCACTCGGTCTCGACCGACTCAATCAATGTGCCGTAGGCATCCGCAACGTCCGCCATGTTTTTCGGTGGCTTTGATTTGAAGGCCTCTACCACAAGTGGATTCGATTCACTCCCTTTCTGCCAAGCGCGAAACTCGTTTTCAAATTGAGCCGGGATGGTCTCCTTTTCCAATTCGAACAACCGTCGCCACATTCCGAAGATCGGATCGTCCGGCTGGCGCGACTCAAGAAAAAGGCGCCAGCGAATCACACCGCCGCTCGCGTAGGCGGCCACCTCGCGGATCACCCCGCGCTCGGTCCGTATCTCCGGCTGCGCCTGCGTCCGGTGACGCGGCGTCGACTGCACGATGTACCGCAAATAATCTCCGGCCCACGCCCTCAGCTCATGCTGAATCTGCCGGTGCAGTTTATCCCGCAACGCGTCGTACTTACCGGCCGCCTCCGTGAGCTTCTTTTGAATCGCTACATCCTCCGCACCGGCCTGCGTGCCGATAACCGGCCAGCGGTCCGGTGAAGGCTCGTGGGAGTTGGCGAACACGCCGTACAACGAGTAGTAATCCTCAATCGGAATCGGGTCGTATTTATGATCGTGACAACGGGCGCACGCCGCCGTGAGACCGAGGAAACCACGGGTCACGACGTCGATGCGGTCGTCGATGATCTCATGCGGAAAAAAATTGAAGCGCGCACCTACAGTGAGAAAGCCCAGCGCAGCCATCGACTCCGGGGTCCTGCCGGGTAACAGGTCGGCCGCGATCTGTTCACGGATAAATCGATTAAATGGCAGGTCACGGTTGAACGCTTCCACCACATAATCGCGATAAGTGTAGGCAAACGGATACTTCGATTCCCCGGCATCGACGTAGCCCTTGGCATCGGCGTAGCGCGCCACGTCCAGCCAATGCCGCCCCCAGCGCCGCCCGTACTCGGGCGATGCCAGCAATCTGTCGACCAGTCCCGCCAATGCCTGCCGGGCATCGGAATTGTATTCAAGCTGAAACGCCCGTGTCTCGGCAAATGTCGGGGGCAGGCCTGTCAACTCGATCGTCGCACGCCGAATCAACTCCCCTGGTTTCGCAGGCGGGGACGGCCACATGCCGTTGGTCTGCAACTCCCGCAACACGAATGCGTCGATCGGGGAGCTTGGCCAGGCGCTGCTCGAAACCGGAACCGACGGGTCAACGACAGGCTCGAACGCCCAGTGCGCCTCCTCCGCTTGGCCAAGCGCGATCACGGCCAAGCCGCCGCAAACGACGGCAATGCGCTTGGCCAAGCGCAGGCAAATCAAACTGGCAACGACTATACTCAAGGACGTGAAAAAGCCTATGCCGCGCCCGCACCCTGACAAGCGAAAAGGCTATCCGCCCAGAGTCACGACGTATCGGAGAATGGCATCAGCGGATCGAATATGGTATCCGGTGGCACCGCGTTTTTTCCGAACAGATTGCTATGAAAAAGAGACAGTTTTTATTGGCTGCGTTCGCTGCATGCATTTCATGTGGCTCAGCACCGGTGTATGCCGCGAAACAACCGAACGTTATTTTGATCCTCGCGGACGACGTCGGCTACGAGGCGCTCGGATGTTACGGTGGTGAGTCGTATCCCACCCCTCATCTGGACGCGTTGGCCAAGGGCGGCTTGCAAGCGATGCACTGTTACAGCATGCCGGTTTGTCACCCGACGCGGGTGGCCGTCCTGACCGGACGCTACCCGATCAACGTGAGCAGCCCGAAGTGGGGCACGTTCCCGGCGAAGCTGGAAAAACAAACTATAGCCCACGCGATGAAGGCAGCCGGCTATTCTACCGTGGTGACCGGCAAGTGGCAGTTGACTCTGCTCCGAGATGATCCCCTGCAGCCACACCGCATGGGCTTCGACGAATACAGCGTGTTTGGCTGGCACGAGGGCGCGCGCTATCACGAGCCGATGATCTACGAGAACGGCAGGGTCAA
>CEWJ01076675.1_pt1 | contig 14222 bp, 11 predicted proteins | sample 350291 | NCBI WGS metagenome assembly CEWJ01 (sample SAMEA2622923, study PRJEB7988) | marine metagenome | isolation source: saline water (ENVO:00002010), including | reverse complement strand
CGGCCGCGACGGCACCAAACTCGTCGACGGCGTGAAGTCGCAAGCCGACCGCGTCCGCGAGGCACTAGCCGACGACACGATCCCGATCACAGGCGTGCTGTGCTTTCTCGAAGCCGACTGGCCGCTCCTCGGAGGATCTTTCACGGTCCACGTCGTCTGGCCGCGACTCCTCATCAAGCGGATGATGGAAGCACCTGTCGTCGCCTTCGACGTCGACGCCACTCATGCGCGCCTCGCACAGGCTTTCCCCGTCGCGTAAATCGCAGCTACAGCACGAACTCCGACATCCACGCGCAACGCGGCGCCGTGTCCACCTCGGCCGTCGCGGGCGGCGCCGGAACCGTCTCGATCTGCCTAGGCAGCGAGTTCGGGATGAGCGGCTCGATGCGACCAGGCTGGGCATGACGCGGACCAGCGAGTGCCCACTCACCGTCCACCGTGACCAGGGCGAGTGGGTGGCCGTCGGCGGTTGCGATGCCGGCGTCCATGTGCAGCGCGGCGAGGAGTGCTGCGAGTGTGATCTGCACTTCTGCTTCCGACGCCTCCCGTGAGCGGAGAACGGCATGCGGTGATCTCAGGTCGGTGCGGCTCGCGTCGCGCAGAAGCGCGGGTGGTTTGCACGGAGGGCGACGACCGCGAGCTGGATGCGTGCATCGGGCGCACGGGCGTGAGGAACGAATCGGTGACAACTGATCGTTAGTGCCGGGAGGCGCCGGCGGGAAGGATGTCATCATGCCCGGTCCCTATCCCAAAGAGTTCCGCGAGGACGTCGTCGCGGTCGCGCGCAGCCGCGAGAGCGGCGTCACCATCAAACAGATCGCCACCGACTTCGGGATCAGCGAAGCGACGCTGCAGAACTGGCTCCGCCAAGCCGACGTCGAAGACGGCAACCGTCCCGGCCAGACCGCTGCCGATGCCGCCGAGGCTCGGGAGCTGAAGAAGCGGATCCGGTTGCTGGAGCAGGAGAACGAGGTCCTCCGCCGGGCGGAGGCGTATCTGTCGCAGGCGAACCTGCGCCTCGGTGGCTCCCCAAAATGACGTACCCGCTCGTTTCCGAGCTCGCCGAAGCGGGGATTCCCGTGACGGTGACGTGTCGGGTCCTCAAGCTCGCCCGCCAGCCCTACTACCGGTGGCGCAACGACCCGGTCCGGGACGCGGACGTGCTCCGCGCGTATCGGATCAATGCGCTCCACGACGCCCACGTCGACGACCCGACGTTTGGATACCGATACCTCGCCGACGAAGCCCGCCGCGCAGGCTGGCGGATGAGCCGGCGGACGGCGTGGAAGCTGTGCTCGCAAGCCGGGATCCTCTCGTCCGCGCAACGCCGCCCACGCGGGAACGGGAAAGGCCGGCCCGCCCGTGTTCGACGATCATGTGCAGCGCGTGTTCCGCGCCGACGCGCCCAACCGAGTCTGGCTCACCGACATCGAGCGCCACGAGGCGCTCTTGAACCTTGCGGTGGTGAAAGGACACCGCTCGGCGCCTGTCGCAGCAGGCGTGTGATAGCTGGAGGACGATCTGGCCCGTTGGCGTGAGCGGGTTGGGTGGAGCAGTCCTCGACAACGACGAGTCGTGCCAGAACTGCCAGATGGTGCGGGCTCGGCTAGCGAGACGGAGAGGCATACGGATAGGAACCAGTGGCTGAAAGCCTCTCAATACGAGACCACCGACTCCAACCTGGCGGATGCGGGTCGGGTTGCATCGCGCACCTTCACGGCTTCGGCGGTGAGGGGAACTCCTGGGCTGGGTGATGTCGCCGGTCGGGAGGCCACGGTGAAAGCCTGCGGCGTAGCCGTGGCGAGGATGCTGGGGCATAACTGGGTGCCGATCCCGTCGAAGGGTTCGAGAGTGAACGTGGGAACTATCCCGGCCTCGCCGGAGGTGCGTCGCCGCCAGCGACGACACCGAGGGCTGAGCGCACGGCCTGCTGATCGGGCCGGGATGGGACGGAGGGCCCGTAGTAGTCCGAGGCCGGGAAAGCCGGCCGCATGGCGAAGGGGTCCAGTGTGATCGCAGGATCGACAAGCAGTAAGGGAGACACAACCGTGAATGCGGATGTTCCGTGGCCAGCCGATACTCAGGAGGCGTGGGCGCGGGTACTGAGAATGCAGACGAAACTGCACCAATGGGCGACGACCGACCCCGGTCGTCGCTTCGATGATGTGTTCAACCTGGTCTATGACCCCGGGTTCCTCGTTGCGGCGTGGAGCCGGGTGGCGGGCAACAAGGGAGGCCGCACCGCCGGAGTCGACGGAATCGCCCCGCGATCCGTCCCGCCGGAGAAGGTGCACGGGATGCTCGCCGAGCTGCGCGAGAGCGTGAAGCACGGCGAGTTCGTCCCAGAGCGGGTGCGTCAGAAGTCGATCCCGAAAGCGAACGGCAAGGTCCGCAAGCTCGGGATTCCGACGATGACGGACCGGATCGTTCAGGCCTCTTTGAAGCTGGTGCTGGAACCGATCTTCGAGGCCGACTTCCAGCCGTCCTCGTACGGGTTCCGGCCGCGCAGGCGGGCGCAGGACGCGATCGCGGAGATCCACTACTACGCCTCACGTGGCTACGTGCAGGTGTTCGAAGCGGATATCACCGCGTGTTTCGACGAGATCGACCACGACGCGCTCATGCAGCGCGTCAGGGCGCGGGTCGTCGACAAGCGTGTGTTGCGTCTGGTCCGCGGGTTCCTGAGAGCGGGCGTCCTCAGTGAGGACGGCGTGAACAGGGACACGTTCACCGGCACCCCGCAAGGCGGGATCTTGTCGCCACTGCTGGCGAACATCGCCCTGTCCGTGGTGGACGAGCACTTCCAACGCAAGTGGGACATGCTCGGCCCGCAATGGTCGCGCACGAAGCATCAACGCGCCGGGGGCGCGACGATGAAGCTGGTCCGCTACGCGGACGACTTCGTCGTCCTCGTCCGCGGCACCCGCGAGGATGCCGAAGCGCTCTGGGACGAAACAGCCACCGTGCTCGCGCCGATGGGTTTGCGCCTGTCGGTCGAGAAGACGACGGTCACGCACATAGACACCGGGTTCGACTTCCTCGGGTGGCGCATCCAGCGCCGCCGGATCAGAGGTCATGGCGGGAAGACCGCGATCTACACCTACCCGTCACGGAAGTCGCTGGCTTCCATCCGGGACAAGGTGCGGACGCTGACCCGCCGGGCATCCCATCGAACGCTCGCCGACCTGCTGCGCCGCCTCAACCCGGCGCTGCGGGGCTGGTGCGCCTACTTCCAGCACGGCGTGGTCAAACGCGTCTTCACCGTCATCGATCACTTCGCCTTCTGGCGGATCGTGGGCTGGCTGAAGAAGCGGCACCCGAAGCTGAATATGCGCACCCTCGTCAGACGGCACCTGCCCCGGTGGCAGATCCGCGCCGAGGGGATCGAGTTCTTCCGTGCCTGGCAGGTCCCCGTGACCCGCTACCGCTACCGAGGAACCCGCATCCCGAACCCCTGGGCGAGCGTCACGGCGTGATCGCATGGAGAGCCGGATGCTCAGGAATGGGCACGTCCGGTTCGGAGGGCGGCCAGCAGAAACCCACCCGGCGCAAGCCAGACAGGGCGCTGCTGGCCGACCCTACACGGAACATGCGACGAGCGCGAGGCCGGGGCGCTAGACCCCGCTGACGCTACGGTGCAATTCGATCAATCGACCGTTCTAGTCAGCCCGTGTCGGCCCCTATAACGGGTGCTCTCGCGGCGCTCGAACTGACCCGTTCATCATGCCCGGCCACCGGCCCTGTGGTAGGGGCCGGCACGAGTAATCCGTACCGGTGATTCGATGTCCATGCGGCGCTACGGCTTCCACACCATGAGGACGACTATTGCGACCAGGCTGATGGTTGCGATGCCCGAGCTCGCCGCAGCGCGGATGTAGCGCTGCTTCGGTTCACGCCGTTCCGGGTGCAGGTAGGTGGGGATGACGATCCCGAGTGTGAGGGCAACGGCGATCACATAAAGGATGAGGGAGCCCAGAACCCACGGGGTGGTGATGGAGAGGTCGTATTTCGGGTCTGCCATGCCCATCACACCGAATCCGGTGACAACCACCAGCACGGACAGGTAGGTGAGGAGGAGGACGCTTTTCGCTGAGGCCGTGGCGCGGGCGGCGTCTCCGGTGCGCAGCGCGCGCAGTCCGGTCATGGGGATGATGGCGATCGGGCCGATGATGAAGACCGCGGTGGCGACGTGCAGGATGCCGAACAGAAGGTCCAAGAAAATTCCTTTGCTGGGGGCGGCGGGTAGTTAGGCGGCGGCAGAGACGGTGTCGACGAGTGTGCCGTCGACGAGGTTGACGACGCCGTGCATCCGGGGAAGGTGGACGAGGTCGTGGGTGACGAGCAGCGTCGAGGTGTTCAGCTCGTCGGTGAGGCGCAGGATGAGTTCGATGATGCTGGCGCCGCGCTCCTGGTCGAGCGCACTGGTGGGTTCGTCGACGAGAAGCGCGCTGGGGTCGTTCATCAGGGCGCGGGCGATGTTCACTCGCTGACGTTGCCCTCCGGAGAGCTGGTGGGGTCGTTTGTCTCGGTGGTCGGCGAGTCCGACCGCGTCTAGAAGCGTCTCGGCTCGTTTGGCCGCCTGGCCACGGTTTCGGCGGGAGTGGCGTGCGCCGAGCTCGTTCATGACGGACAGCTGCTCGAGCGCGGTCAGGGACGGGATGAGGTTGGACTGCTGGAAGACGATGCCGATTTTGTCCCGGCGGGTCTCAGTCGCTTCGCCGGGAGTGAGGCGGGTGGCGTCGATGTCGTCGATGATGACCTGCCCGCTGTCGGGGCGGATGAGGGTCGCCGCCACGGCGAGGAGGCTGGATTTGCCGGAGCCGCTGGGGCCGGTGATGCCGGTGACGGTTCCTGGGTGAGCGGTGAGGCTGACCTGGTTGACGGCGGTGACGCGATTGTCGCCGTCGGGAAAGGTGAGGGTGATGTTGTCGAGGCGGATCATCGGTTGCTCCCGAGGGCGGTGAGGGGGTCGGCGGAGGTCACGGAGCGGAGCGCGAATGCGGCTCCAGCGAGGCCGAGCGTGATCATGATCACGCCGGGCAGCAGTGTCGTGAACGGGTTCAGGAGGAACGGCAGGGCTGTGCCGGCGAGGGTGCCGAAGAGGGTGACCAGACCCAACCCGATCCCTATCCCCAGAAGCAGCACGATCAGCGCCTGACCCAGCGCGTCCCGGACCAGCGAGGAGGTGCTGGCGCCGAGTGCTTTGAGCACGGCGATGTCGCCCTTGCGTTGCATGGTCCAGACGGTGAAGAACGCGCCGATGACCAGACCCGAGATGCCGAACAGCATGGTGACCATCAACAGGAGGGACCCGATCTCGGAGCGGAACGCGCTGAGCGCGGTCAACGACCCCAGGACGGTGTGGGAGACGGTCGAGGTCGCGGTGTCCACGGTCTCCCAGTCCGGGGAACCGGTGACAGCGAGAACCGTCGCGTAAGCATCGGGGTTGCCAGTGGCTGCCGAGTAGGCCTGCCAGTCGGACAGGGTCATCTCCACTACGGGGGTGTGGCTGTACCAGGCATCGCCAGCGATCGTTTCGACCGTGTACGTTGTCCCGGCGATTGTCAGGTCATCTCCGGTAGCGACGGCGAGGTCTTTGGCTGCGGGAGCGGAGAGGCTCACCCGACCGTCCTGGGAGGGGGCGGTGGCGTTGAATCCGGGTTGCACACCGAAGATGGCGATCGCGATGCGGGCGTCGCCGGCCTCTGCCCGGGTCTGGCTGATCCCGATCGGTTCTGCCGAGGTGACGCCGGCCGCTGTGTCCCAGTCGGTGGTCTGCTGTTCGGTGATGGTGGAGTCGGAGAAGCTTGCGTCCGCGCCGTCCGTGGTGGGCGCAGAGAAGACGACCCGATCGGCTGGGATCGACAGGACGGCGGAGATGTTCTGGGTGGCAAGGCCGCCGGTCAGGCCGCTGAGGAACCCGACGAGAACGGTGATGAGGGCAACGACCGAACCGATCAAGACGAATCGGCCGCGGGCGAAGCGTAGGTCGCGGAGCGCGACGAACATGAGATTCCTTTCCGGTCACCCGAGCTGGGGACACGTACCACTTTTCCTTTCTTGACCTGCGATCTCATCGCCCGCCCGCACAGACTTTGCCGACTGAAGGGTGGCTGGAGAAGTCATCCTTTCGGACGATGCCGTCGCCCTATCGATGCGTAGGATTCGGTCCATGCCCCACACAGCTCTCACCCCCGTATTCGTGGGTCTGCGCACCGGGCTGCATGTACTTTTCGCTGCTCTCGCCGTTCTGGTCATCGTCCGCGCGGTGATCTCACCCACGGAGAGCAGCGTCGCCGCGATCGTCCTCACGCTGGTGATGATCGCCACATACGGGGTCGGGGCGGTAAAGACCAGGACCACAGGTCAGAGTGCCCGCGCCCTGCGCCTGCTGTGGTTGGCGGCGCTCACGCTCGAGTGGGTGGTCCTTTTGTGGCTGACACCCGAGGCCGCGTACCTCGTGTTCCCCCTGTTCTTCCTCTACCTCCATCTCCTCGGCCCCTGGTGGGGCGCTGCCGCGATCGTCGTCGCTACCGTGACTGCCATCTGTGCGCTTGGCATCCACAACGGATGGAGTCTCGCGGGAGTCGTCGGGCCACTAATCGGCGCAGGAGTCGCCCTCCTGATCGGTCTCGGCTACCAGGCTCTGGCCCGCGAGGCGCAACAACGCGAGACCCTCATGGGCGAGCTGCTCGCCACCCGAGGACAGCTCGCCGCAACCGAACACGAATCCGGAGTCCTCGCCGAACGCGCCCGGCTGGCCCGCGAAATTCACGACACCGTCGCGCAGGGCCTCTCCAGCATCCAGATGCTCCTCTACGCCGCCGAAAGAGCCGACCCTGATCGCCCTGGCGCCGAACACATCCGCCTCGCCCGAGAGACGGCAGCCGGCAATCTTGCCGATGCACGCCGGTTCATCCGCGAACTCACCCCACCCGACCTTGACGACCGGGGACTCGGCGGGGCACTGCGGAGGCTCGCCGACTCCCAATGGGCAGCGCAAGGACTCCACGTCAACGTGCGTGTATCCGACACGGTCGATCTGCCCATGCAGGTCCAGACGGCGCTCCTGCGAATCGCGCAGGGAGCCATCGCCAACGCCATCCAGCACGCGCATGCCACCACCGCGACCATCACTCTCGCCGCCGATCACGAGCGACTTCAGTTCACCATCGCCGACGACGGTGAAGGCTTCGACCCCCACATCGCGACCATCGGGTCGCGCGGGCGCTCAGATTCGTTCGGGCTCCAAGCGATTCGCGAACGCGCCGAACAACTCGGTGGCAGCCTCACCATCGACACCCACCCCGGCGGAGGAACGCAACTGACCGTCGAGCTCACTTTGGAGAAGTTCGCATGATCCGGCTTCTGATCGCCGATGACCATCCCATCGTCCGCGCCGGACTGGTAGCACTCTTCGCCCTCGAGGGGGACATAGACGTCATCGCGGAAGCTGCCACACCCGACGAAGCGGTTTCCGCCGCAGAACACAGCAACCCTGACGTCGTACTGATGGATCTCCAGTTCGGCGCTCACGCCGCAATGACCGGAGCCGACGCGACACGGCGGATCCGTGCCCTCGACGCAGCCCCCTACGTGCTCGTACTCACCAATTACGACTCCGACGCCGACATCCTGGGAGCCGTCGAAGCCGGCGCCAGCGGCTACCTCCTCAAAGACGCCCCACCCCACGAACTCGCCGCAGCCGTCCGGGCCGCCGCCGCAGGGGAAAGCGCCCTCGCTCCCGTCATCGCCTCAAGGCTTCTGAGCCGCATGCGAGCCCCCGAAGCAAGCCTCAGTAGTCGCGAGATGCAGGTGCTTGAGCTCGTCGCGGCCGGCCACTCCAATACCGACATCGCAACCGAACTCTTCGTCAGCGAGACCACCGTCAAATCCCACCTCGCCCACATCTTCACGAAACTCGCCGTCACCTCACGAACCGCAGCCGTCTCCACAGCCAGACAACGCGGCATCCTGCGCTGAACCTGCGTCACACCGTCATCCCGCGTGGCACCAAATTCGCAGCACGGTCGGGCAGCTGGTCGGCGCACGGATAGCTCGACTGGGTCCGTCCGATAACGGTGGATCTGATCTGGCGGTCATCAGGTGATCCGGCTTTCGAATGCGATCGCGAAGTGGTTCAGTGCCGGCTTCGCCTGACCCCTTGACGCGACAGGGGAAGCGCCCCCGCCTCAAGGCGGAAGCGCTCCCTCTGTCCGACTCGGTGAGACTGGTCAGTACACGACGGTTAGCGTGTTGGAGACCGAAATGATCGTCACGACGGCGGCGTTGATGAAGCCCCCGATATACGGGTTGTTCGTCGCACGGTAAATTTTGCGCGAGATCACGGCCGAGACCGCCAGGATGAGGATGACCGGGAACAGCCAGATGCTGAAGATGCCGCCGAAGCCGGGGATGGTCTCACCGGTGATGAAGAACGTCGCATACTGGGCGATCACGAGTACGATCGGTGCGATCGCGTTTGCCAGGGCGAGCACCAGCGTATTGAGCCATTCCTTGCCGCGCAGCGTGAACCGGTTGAAGCCGTTGATTGCCACCGAGTTCGCGAGGAAGTACACGAGGAAGAACGGCACGTAGAGCAGGCCGATCCACAGCTTGTCCGCTCCGAACGCCTTGACGGCCACGACCCAGAACCGGAAGTCGGTCTTGAAGAAGTAGTCGAGCACGAAGACGATGCCGAATCCGGCCGCGACGACGACCGCTCCGAGGCCGATGCCGTGGAAGAACTTCCTCCAGCCGGGCAGAACCCCAGCGGCCCGCAGGTCGACGCTGTTCTTCTTGCCGAACGCGAAGTAGGAGACCGTCATGATGATCAGCCCCGCGACGCCGTTGATCGCCGCCCAAGTGGCGATGAAGAACACGGCGCCCTGGGTGAAGATCGTCGGCACGGCATTGAAAGCAATGCCCTGCATCACAGGCTGCTGGCTCAGCCAGACGTAGCTCCAGCCCGAGAACAGCGCCGAGACGACCAGGCCGCCCCAGAACCAGGCCAGGCCCTTGCGGCTCGTGGCCGCGAGCGGGGCGGGGTCGGTGACCCGGAGGCCGGCGAAGGCGCGGGTGCCGAGAAGCGCACGCGTGAAGGCAACCAGGAAGATGCCGAAGCCGATGAGACCGAACGCCGTCGCCGTCTCCTTGACCTGCCAGATCTGGGCGCTCGGCTCGATCGCGTTCGGCGCGGGGAAGACCCGCTCCCAGAACTCGACCTGGCTCCCGACCGTCGTCTTCGAGATCGTGCCCCACGGGTGCGTCTCCGCTGGGGTGTAGACGATGCGATCGGCGTCGCCCTCGGTGTAGAACTCACCGGCCGAGCGCGATTCTTCCTCAGCCGGGTCCACGCCGAAGTTCAGGAAGGACTGCGCGTTGGGGGTCGAGATGTACTCACGCGGCGGCGTCAGCGCGACACCCTCCGGGCTGTAGCTGCGGAAGAAGAACTCGTCATACTGGGCGGCGACCAGACCGACATCTCGCGTGCCGTAGATGTTCGTGTACGCGCCGTCGGCATCGGTGTAGACAGGGTCATTGTCGACGAGGAAGACCGCGTCGATGAGCTGCTCGTCCGCCTCATTGTCGAGGGCGACCGAGAAGTTCGCGGCCCGCGCGCCGTTCGAGTGTCCGGACACGCCGATCATCTCCGGGTCGACGTACGGCAGATCGGCGACGAGCTTCACAACGTCGTACATGCCGGTGCCGCCGAGCTCGACCTGGCTGTTCACGAGCGGCGACGAGTTGCCGTGCCCATACATGTCGATCGATACGACGATGTAACCGCGTCGCGCAAGCTCGACATAGTTGGCATCCTGCATCTCGCGGTTGTTCCACCACCCGTGCGACACGATGATGGCGGGGGCCTGAGAATCAGCGGTCGCGGCATCCGGCTTGAACAGCAGGGCGCTGATCATCTGGCCCGACGGCGTCTCCCATCTCATGTCCTTCACTGCTACGGTTCCGGCGTTCGTCTGCACCGCGGATGCGACGATCGCGGACATCAGCATTAGCACCAGTGACAGCGCGAGCCAGAATGGGTTCCTTTTCAGGAAGGTTGCTTTCATGAGATCCCTACTCCTTCGTGTGGGTATCGGTGGGGTTTCGGTCTGAGCGAGTGTCGGGGGTCAGGTGTCCACGTCACCGTCCACCCAACCCATGGTCTTGGTGACCGCTTTCTTCCAGTTGCGGAAGAGCTGCTCGCGCTCGAGCAGCGGCATCGAGGGGTTCCAGCGCTGGGCCTCGCCCCAGTTCTCGGTGACGGAGTCCTGACCGCCCCAAAATCCGACAGCAATGCCGGCGGCGTAGGCCGCACCGAGGGCGGTGGTCTCGAGGATCTCGGGGCGCAGCACATCTACACCGAGCTGATCCGCCTGGAACTGCATGAGCAGCTCGTTGGCCACCATCCCGCCGTCGACGCGAAGCTCGGCCAGCGCGATGCCCGAATCCGCGTTCATCGCCTCGACTACCTCGCGCGTCTGATAAGCGGTGGCCTCCAGGGCCGCACGGGCGATGTGCTGCGTCGTGACGTAGCGGGTGAGCCCGAGCAGAGCACCACGGGCATCCGGCCGCCAGTACGGGGCGAACAGTCCGGAGAACGCCGGCACGAAGTACGCGCCGCCGTTGTCTTCGACCTCACGGGCCAGCGGCTCGATCTCTGACGCGTCCGAGAACATGCCGAGGTTGTCCCGCAGCCATTGCACGAGGGAGCCTGTGACGGCGATCGATCCCTCGAGCGCGTAGACGGCCGGGGCGTCCCCGATCTTGTAGCAGACGGTAGTGAGCAGTCCGTTCTCAGAGTGCACGCGCGTGGGGCCCGTGTTCAGCAGCAGGAAGTTCCCTGTTCCGTAGGTGTTCTTGGCCATGCCCTCGCTGAAGCAGGCCTGACCGAACATCGCTGCCTGCTGGTCCCCCAGAACTCCGGCGATCGGGACTCCGGGGAGCATCCCGTGCTCGCGACCGACACCGTAAACCTCAGACGAGGACCGGATCTGCGGGAGCATCGACATCGGGATACCCATGTCCGCCACGATCTGCTCGTCCCAGGCCAGAGTGTCGAGGTTCATCAGCATCGTGCGGGAGGCGTTGGTGACGTCGGTGACATGGATGCCGCCCTCCACGCCGCCGGTGAGGTTCCAGAGGACCCAGGTGTCCACCGTGCCGAAGAGCAGGTCGCCGTCGTCGGCGGCCTGACGGGCGCCGACGACGTTGTCCAGGATCCACTTCACCTTGGGGCCAGCGAAGTAGGTCGCCAGCGGCAGGCCGACGCTCGCCGTGTACCGATCGACCCCGTGCTCGCGCGAGAGGTCCTCGACGATCCGCTGCGTCCTCGTGTCCTGCCAGACGATGGCCCGGCACACGGGGACTCCGGTGTGGCGGTTCCAGACGATGGTGGTCTCGCGCTGATTCGTGAGTCCGACCGCGGCAATGTCGCCGTGCGTCAGGTTCGCGCGGGTGAGCGCGAGTCCCACGGCCTCGCGCACGTTGTCCCAGATCTCGATGGCGTCGTGCTCGACCCATCCCGCCCGGGGGAAGTGCTGGAGATGCTCGAGCTGTCCACTGGCCACGATCGACGCCGAGTGGTCGAACACGATCGCGCGAGTGCTCGTCGTGCCCTGGTCGATCGACAATACGTATCGTGTCACGGGGTGCTCTCCATCGAAGCGTGTGAGGGGTGGGATGGGGGGATCGGCGATCAGGGACGCGGCGACATGGCGGCGACTCCGGGGGCGGCCGCCCTGGCGCGCGCGGCCGCAGCGTCATCGCTCGTGCGCGCCGCAGCGGCGACCGCGTCGGCCACGGCGGTATACGCCGCGACCTCCTCGTCGCGCCGCGCGTCTGACCAGCCCAATTCGCCGGCGACGATACGGGCGACCTCGGGAAGGGCCGCCAGCGCTTCGTCGGCGTACTCGTAGACCATGCGGGTGCGACGGTGCATCACATCCTCCAGGTGCAGCGCACCCTCATGGCTGACGGCGTACGCGATTTCCGCGCGCAGATAGGCGGGCGCATGCTCAAGCGGGCGGGACATGGTCTCGTCGCGGTCGCAGATCTCGGCGATGTCGCGGATGTCGGAGCCGTACCGGTGCAGCAGGTGATCGACCATCGCCGCGTCCCAGCCGAACTGGCGTGCGAGGGCGCCCGGGGCGCCGTCGGTCGAAGGGCGCCCGCCCACGAGCGGGAGGGTCTGTGTGATCGATGGTCGCGCGGCGGCCGCTTCGGCGCCTAAGGCGAAGTCGACGGCATCCCGCGCCATGATCCGGTACGTGGTGAACTTGCCGCCGGCGATGACGGTCAACCCCGGGACGGGCGAGGCGACCGCGTGCTCGCGCGACACCTTCTCTGATGCGGTGCCGTCCTTGGTGCCCGGCTGCAGCAGCGGGCGCAGCCCGGCCCACGTGCCGATGATGTCGTCGTGTGTGAGCGCCTTTTCCAGCACCGCATTCGCCTCGTCGAGCACGTAGTTGATGTCGCGGGCGTGTGCGGCGGGATTGACGAGGTCTTCAGTCCAGGGGGTGTCGGTCGTGCCGATGACCCAGTACCGCGACCACGGGATCACGAAGAGGACGCTCTTCTTCGTCTGCAGGATCAGACCCGCGTCGCCCTCGATCCGGTCGCGGGGGACGACGATGTGTATGCCCTTGGAGGCCAGCACCCGCAGCCCGCCGGTCTCGCCGGCGAGAGCCTGAGACTGCTCGGTCCAGACACCGGTTGAGCTGATGACATGGCGCGCCTTGACGGCGATCACGCGATCCGTCTCGAGGTCGCGCAGCAGCGCCCCGTCGACGACACCGGCGCCGTTCTTGGTCAGCTCCACCACCTGTATGCGCGTGGCCGCCTGTGCCCCGTACCCCGCCGCGGTGCGCACGAGTGTCGTGACGTATCTCGCGTCGTCCACCGTCGCGTCCCAGTACTCGATCGCCCCGACGGCCGCCCGCGCGCTGAGGTCCGGGAAGACCCGGTCGAGGTCGGCACGGCTGAGGTGGCGATGCCAGGGGAGGGCGCGCTTTCCCCGTCGGAGGGTCGCGAGCACGTCGTAGAGGGCGATGCCCGCGCCCACGAAGGCACGCTCCCATACCCGGTGGCGCAATGGGTAGAGGAACGGCACGGGGCGCACTAGGTGAGGGGCCACGGTGGTCAGGAGGAGGTCGCGCTCGGCTAATGCCTCGAACACCAGCTTGAAGTCGAGCATCTGCAGGTAGCGGAGACCCCCGTGCACGAGCTTGCTCGAGCGAGACGATGTTCCCGCGCCCCAGTCCTGCGCCTCGACTACCACGGTCTCGAGACCCCTACTCGCCGCATCGAGGGCGATGCCGGCACCGGTGATGCCGCCTCCGATCACCAGGACATCGAGCTCTCGCCCCGGTCGTGAGCTCTCGGATAGACGCGCGAGGGCGCGGTCGCGGGATTCCTTCGTGAGGCGAGTGTCGAGCATGGCGTTCCGTTCTTGAGGACCGGCGGAATCTCCCGCGGACAGCCTGAAGCGTATTAGCCTTGGGACGTATGGTGCCAAATCGCGCATGGATCCTGCACGAATGTGCAGAAGAGTTATGAGTAAGGACGAAATGATCCTGGCGGCGGCCTCGATGTACTACCTCCAGGACATCAAAATGGAGACGATCGCTCAGCGGTTGCACATGTCGAGATCGACCGTGTCACGACTTCTCAAAGAAGCCCGGTCGTCAGGGCTCGTCAGCGTGACGCTGCGCCCGACCCCCTCACATGCCCCGGAGGTTGCCCACCTCATCGCGGAGCAATTCGGCGTCGAGGCCTATGTGGTGCCCGTCAGCGACTCCGCATCGATGCAGAAGCGTCTGGATCAGGTGGCCACCGCCACAGCCAAGATGGTGACCGACTGGTTCGATTCAGACATGATCCTCGGGATCGCGTGGGGAAGAACTCTCGGCGCGGTGTCGCAGCATCTCACGAAGAAGCCGACGCGCGGAAGCGTCATCGTTCAGCTCAACGGGGGTGCGAACAACCGCACGTCGGGCGTCGACTATGTGGACAACCTGATCTCTCGATTCGGTGAGGCGTTCGATGCGCGGGTGCAGTCGTTTCCGGTGCCTGCCTTCTTCGACTATGCCAGCACGCGACACGCGATGTGGCGTGAGCGCTCCATCGCGCGGGTGCTCGAGGTGCAGCGGCAGGCGGACATCGCCCTGTTCTCGATCGGTGCCGTGACTGGCCAGGTGCCTAGCCATGTCTACTCGGCGGGG
>CEWJ01001243.1_pt1 | contig 14266 bp, 16 predicted proteins | sample 350291 | NCBI WGS metagenome assembly CEWJ01 (sample SAMEA2622923, study PRJEB7988) | marine metagenome | isolation source: saline water (ENVO:00002010), including | reverse complement strand
CTTCTAAAAAAGAACTAAATATAAATACTTAATGCTTTTTATGTTATTTTTAAATCTAAAATTAACATGATAATTTATTTATTCATATAAGAAATTTTTATGCTCAATTTTTCCCCTCTTACGCTTGTTTTAATACTCATTTTCGTAATTAGTTTAATATCCTTGTATAGGATTACTTCAAAATAGTAATTATAAATTAATTAATTTTTAAAATAAAAATGATGAAAACAATAAATATTTTATGGTTTAAAAAAGATTTAAGACTGGAAGATAATGAGGCTTTAGTTGAAGCTCAAAAAAATGGAGATATATTGCCCTTATATATTATTGAGAAAAAACTTTGGGAACAAAAGGCTTATTCAGATAGACAATGGCAATTTTGTAAAGAAAGCATTATAGAATTGAGAAAAGAATTAAAGGATATTGGCCAACCATTAGTAATTAGAGTAGGAGATGCTGAGGAAATTTTTAAAGAAATTAATAGTAAATTCACTATAAAAGCTGTTTATAGTCATCAAGAGACTGGAGATTACTTTACCTATAAAAGAGATCAAAAAATCTCAAATTGGTTAAAAAAACAAAATATAAAATGGCATCAATTTCTTCAATTTGCTGTTTTCAGAGGAACTATCAATAGAAATAATTGGTCAATGCTTAGTAAGAGAGAATTAGAGAGGAAGATATTTGAGAAACCCTTAAAAATAAATCCCTTACAAATTGATATTGGAGAGATTCCAAATGATAAAGTATTTAATTTCGAGAAGGATTTATGTGAAGGGAGATTAAAAGGTGGAAGAAAGAATGGGTTAAATAGACTTGATTATTTTTTTGAAAAAAAGATTTCATCATATAAAAATGATATTTCAAATCCAGACAAATCTTTTGATAGCTGTTCAAGATTATCTCCATATATCAGTTGGGGATGTATATCTTTAAGAGAAATACTTAATATTGCAAATAAAAATAAAGATTCTAATTCTAAAATGTTTAGGAATAGATTGTCATGGCACTGTCACTTTATTCAAAAACTAGAAAGTGAGCCTGAATTAGAATTTAAAGAATATCATCCTTATTACGAAGGGATAAGAAATGAAAATATTGAATTTTTAAGTTTATGGAGTAAAGGCGAAACAGGTTTCCCTTTTGTAGACGCATGTATGAGATCACTTAATCACAATGGTTGGATAAACTTCAGGATGCGCGCTATGTTAATGTCTTTCGCAAGTTATAACCTGTGGATACCTTGGCAAGATTCAGGTCTGGTATTAGCAAGAAAGTTTGTTGATTATGAACCTGGGATTCACTGGAATCAATGTCAAATGCAATCTGGAACTACTTCTATCAATATAAATAGGATTTATAACCCTATCAAACAAGGTAAAGATCATGATCCAAATGGCTATTTTATTAAGAAATGGATTCCAGAATTAAGAGATTTACCAAAAATGTTTATACATGAACCTTGGCTTATCATTGATCAGGAAAAACACATTCATCTTCAAAGCACAAATTACTTGAATCCAATAATTGATATTAAAAAAACCACTAAAGATGCAAAAGACAAAATTAAAATAATAATGCAAAAACAAGGATACTTCGAAATATCAAAGAAGATTTATTTAAAACATGGTTCTAGAAAAAATGCATTTAGCAATAGAAAGAAATTATTTAATAGTAATAATAAAAATCAAAATATAATACAAAGAGAATTAGATTTAGGGATTTAATTATTTGATATATCAATATTAATTATTTTCCTATCAAAAGTAACAAGCAATACTGAAATAAACAGACTATATTGATTACATTGAAATTTTTAAATAATGTCTTACGAAGCTGGAAGTAAAGAATGTCGTAATCTTATCGATGCGAAGGAAAACCTTTTATCTGCAATGGACTCCTTAAGCTCTATCAGCGAAACAGAAAATATCATGATCCAATTAAAACAGATTTATAATACACTAGAGGATCTACATGATAGAAGAAGAGTAATTGAAGAGACTGCAAAAACTTATTAGATAGTTAATTAAAATCCTTCAAATTGATTTTTATTTATTTTCTTATTCTTATCTGATAATAATTGATGCAAAGCATCTAATTGAGCATGTACCTCTCTAGCCTCTCCTGGATCTGGTAACAATCCATCTTTTAATAACATTTGATGCATATCCCTTAGTTCTAACCTTATATACCTCAGGTGAGAACTGACTTCCTCTCTTTTAGTTGAGCTCATATATATCATTTATATATAAGTTATTATACAATACAGAGATATCTACCATTCTCTTTTAAGCCCTTATAGTCTTAAGGTTTTTGATAAACATTGACAAGTTAAAATACTAATTCATGAAAAAGAAAACAAAAAAAAGAAAAAAAATTTCTTCAGATATTCCTAATAAAGAAAATCAACCTACAAAAAACTCTGCGAAATTAGTATTATTTATATTTGGTCTTGGCCCAATAATAGGAATTATAATTTTTTTAGCGAGTAAAGGTTTTTTTAACTCTCCATAACCTTTTTGAAATAATCATCATCAAAAATCATTTATAGTTAGCTTTTTTAAATAATTATGTTTATTCTAGTGAAGAGTTATTTTATGAATTGAGATACCTTACATCAATTACAAGACAAAAACTCTTTCGAATAATTAAAAAATTAAATAATGAAGAGTGCGTTTCTTTAAAAGAGAGAATCCTTTTAAATAAATATGTAACCAGGTTTCCTAATCTGAGCCCAATGATTAAACAAGAATCATTTAGGTCTTTTTAGTAAGTTTATTCTAAAATTAGCTACATTTTTCGCCATCTCAGGATTATTAATAACAAATGGATGATCAGATAATTTCTCAATAGTCTTTTGTATTTTTAAATTTATATCGCTGCATTCAAATTTTTCCCACTCATCATCAAAAGACATTGCAAAACTATCTGCATTATTAAACTTTTTTTCGGACATAATACTTTATGTAAGAATAACAGAGTCCTATTTTAATCTCACAGAGATACATAATCGTCAAAAAGAAAGAATCAATTGATAAGATTGACAAAAGTGTTACAATAATGACAAGTAGGAAAACAACATGGACGTTAATGTTAAAAGAATTGGTTATCTACCAAGGAAAAGAGTCCTTGAAATAATAGATAAAATTTCAGAAAGTGAATCTATAAGTAGGTCCAAGGTTGTCGGAATTCTAGTAGAAGAAGCTTTAGATGCAAGAGGCATCGCAAATTTTGGATTCTCAAATAAGGAATCGGCCAATAGCAATCAATTAATTAAAAAAAGAGATAGTATAAAAAATTCAACGAATATTAAAATAGCTGAAGACGAATTTGTTGATGATAGTGGTTATACATTTTCTCACCATAACAACTTAGAGCAAAATATCTCCTCATCAGATATAGAGCTCGCAAACAAAATTAATCTATTGAAGAAGTCAGGTCTTATTTAAAAAGCATAAATAAATTATTTTTATTATTTACTGTAATTTTTTTTGCACAAGGATTAATAATTGATTATTCTTAATCAAATTAGAAACATATTTTATAAAACTTTTCTTATTTTAAAATTAATTCTTTGGCTAAATGAAAGAACTAAGATGTCCATCCTGCGGTAAAACATTTAAAATTGATCCAACAGATTATGATGATTTACTTTCTCAGATAAGAGATGAAGAATTCAACAAACAGATCAACGAATATAAAAACTTTGCTGAATTAATTAAAGATAAAGAAATTGAAAATACAAAAAAAGATTTTGAACTCTTAATGCAGAATCAAAAGAAAAAATTAGAGCAGAATATTAATAATTTAAAATCGGAATTAAATTTTGCAAACATAGATAAAAATAATGCATTAAAAGAGCTAAAAAATATTTCAGAAAAAGAGTTAATAAATCTTAAAAATCAAATAGAAGTTTTAAAAAAAGAAATAAAAATGCAATCAGAAATCAAAAAATATCATCATGATAAGGAGATATTAGATATAAAAAGAAAACTAGATAAAGAAAATAACGAACTTAAAATATCCTTTGAGAAGTTGAAACATGAGAAGGCCATCTCTGAAAAAAGTATAGAGGAAAAGTACTCTATTATTATTAAAGAAAGAGAAGCTGCGCTTCAAAGGGAAAGAGATATGAAATTAAAATTGAGTACAAAAATGCAAGGGGAAACATTAGAAAAACATTGCGAAAATGAATTTAATAAGATTAGAGCTACGGCTTTTCCTAAATCATATTTTGAAAAAGATAATGATTCAAGATCTGGCTCAAAAGGAGATTATATTTTTAGAGAAATTGATTCTGACAATATCGAAATTATTTCAATTATGTTTGAAATGAAAAATGAAAGTTTCATAACTGAAAACAAAAATAAAAATGAGGATTTTTTCAAAAAGTTAGATAAAGATAGAAGAGAGAAATCTTGCGAATATGCTGTTTTAGTTTCTCTATTAGAACAAGATAGTGAATTATATAACTCAGGAATAGTTGATATCTCTTGGAAATACCCAAAGATGTACGTAATACGCCCTCAATTTTTTATACCCATAATTACGCTATTAAGGAACGCTGCGATCAATTCTCTCATATACAAAAAAGAGCTTTCTCTAGAAAAAAGCAAAAAATTAGATATATCAAATTTCGAAAATAATTTAGAACAATTTAAAAATGCATTTAGCACAAATGTTAAGCATGCAAAGCAGAAATTTGAAGATGCTATAGAAGGGATTGATAAGTCAATTAAACAACTTGAAGATACAAAAAGGAATTTACTCACTACTCAATTGCATTTAGATAGAGCCAATAAAAAATCAGAAAGCTTATCTATAAAGAAACTAACTTTTAATAATCCTACAATGAAAGATGAATTTAACAGATTAAAACAAAAAGATCTGGAGTAATTATTTTTATTATTTTAAAAAGCTAGATCAAAAAGAATATTTAAGTATAATGATAGAAGTAAATTAATTATTAAATGTCTATTAATACTCCTATACATAAAATCGCTAAAGATCTTGGTATTGATAGTAATAGAGTAATTTCAGCTTGTAAAACACTTGGTATTTATGCTAAGGGTTCATCAAAGAAATTAAATGAAGAAGAAATAAGTAAAATATTAAATTATTTTGAATCCGGCAAGAATGTATCAGAAGAGGTAGTGACCATAAGTAATGATATAAAGGATATTCAAACTAAAAAAATTAAAGTGGAAAAATCTAAGAATAAAACTGAAAAAATTAATTATTTCTCAAATAGATTAATTGGTTAAACCTTAAAAAACACTAAATTAATTTATAAATAAAGAACTTAAAACCACAGAAATATCTAAATTCTATTTATCATAAGCAATATTACTCATTAAATGATATGTATGAAATTTCTGATTCTCTAGATAAAAGTTGGTCAAGAGAAGTTGTATTAACAAAAATAAAGAGTGGTCAACCTTTAGAAAAGATTGTTAACGAATTTTTAAATGAGAATAAGAGTGAAATTAATAAGTTTGTAGATTTAATTAACTTCGATAACTATAAGATGTTAGATAATTTAATTTCCCTTTCTGAATGCGAATTGAAATTAATTAAGAAATTAAAGGATTTAGAGAAGAACAAATTTAACAATAAAAAATTTAATGAATCTAATCTTCCTTCCAAAAAAGATATTAAGATTGACTTAAGTCTTTTCATGAAAAAGTGGAGTAACAAGTTTGTAATTATTACACTAATTACTATTAGTTTAATATCTTTAACCAAGCAGGCTTGGGCATAATTCATTAAATTACCCAATAAAGATTTTTATGAACTGATTATTGAAAATTAGAAACGAAAATTTATTAAACTTTGAAAATAAAGGTTTATATTGCTCAATTTGTGATACTTGGGTAGATCCTGTTAGGCCCGTAAAAAGAGCTCTAATTACACATGCCCATTTTGACCATGTAAGTTTTGGATGCGATGAATATATAAGCTCTTATGAAACATCTATAATCTTAAAGGAAAGATTAGGTAATAAAATAAATATCAAAACTTATGAATATGGTGAGAGATTTAAAATAAATGGAGTATCAATTTCATTTCACCCCTCCGGACACATACTTGGCGCATCACAAATAAGATTTGAGGCAGGAGGAATCACTTGGCTTGTAACTGGTGATTTAAAAAAACAAGTTGATTCAACTTGTTCTTCCTTTGAAGTAATTAATACAGATTATTTAATCTGTGAATCGACATTCTCTTTACCAATCTTTAAATGGGAAAAAACAGAACTAATAGCAAATGATATTTCAAATTGGGTTAATGATGCATCAGATAAAACCTCATTATTATTCTGTTATTCCCTTGGAAAAGCGCAAAGATTAATAAATGAAATAAAAAATAGAAATATTAAAAATATTTATACTCATAAGAGTATTTCAAAGATAAATAAATGTTATAAAAAACTTGGGATTGATTTACTAGATACTATAGATTTTGATAAAAATAATATGCCTAAAGATACAAAAGGAAGTCTTTTAATTTTACCACCAGCTTTAAATAATAAAAATTTTCTTAAAGCGATAATAAAACCTCAAACAGCTTTTGCAAGCGGCTGGATGACAATAAGAGCTTTAAAAAAAAGATCTGGATATGACAAAGGTTTTATAATCTCAGATCATGCTGATTGGGCGGGATTAATAAAGGTAATTAGAGAATCAAAAGCAAAAAAAGTTTACTTAAATCATGGAGATGGAGAATATCTAGCAAAGTATTTAAAAAATAAAGACAATTTAGATATATCATCTCAAAAGATAATTTAATGAGTTTAAATAAATTTTCGAAATTATTTACGGATCTAGATTCTAACAATAGTATTAACGAAAAGATTGAAATCTTATCGAATTACTTCTCTTCAAATAGTCCCTCTGAAAATGCATCGACAATTTTTATACTTTTAGGCAAAAGTAATAAAAGATATATTAGCGGCAAAAAGCTAAGACTATTTTTCAGTGAACTTTTTGATCTACCTTTATGGTTAGTTGATATTTGTTATTCAAAAGTTGGAGATTCAGCTGAAGTAATTTATTTACTATTAAAGGAGCAACTTAATAATAAAAATAAGAAATTCAAAGAAATTACAATTGAAAAATTAATAAAAGAAATACTACCTGAATTATATGATTTAAAAGATGATGAAAAGAAATTATTTCTAAAAAATATTTGGAAGGATATTCCACAATCAAACTATTTAGTTTTAAATAAAATTATTACTGGCACTTTTAGAATAGGAGTGTCTAAAGGCTTAATTACAAAATCAATATCTAAATTTGTAAGTATTGATGAATCTATTATCTCTCATAGATTAATGGGAGAATTTAATCCAACTTTAGAAAATTATGAATTTCTAATTAATAAAACATGTAAACCAGAAGAATTAAATTTAAAACCATATCCTTTTCAATTGGCAAAGTCATTCAACAAAAATCTTAAAAACTATTCTGTAAATGAATTTAATTATGAATGGAAATGGGATGGTATTAGAAGTCAAGTAATAAAAAGATCTAATAAGGTATCAATTTGGTCGAGAGGTGAAGAGTTAGTGAATAATTCATTTCCAGAGATAGTAGAGATGATTTTCAAGATAGAAGATGATTTTGTCTTAGATGGAGAGATCTTAATATGGGATAATTTAAGAAATATGCCTAAAGATTTTTCATCCTTACAAAAAAGATTAGGAAGAAAGAAACCTTCACATAAAATTCAATCTGAATTAGAGGCATCTTTTATTTCTTATGATATTTTGGAGCTAAACGGGGAAGATCTTCGAAGCAATAATCAAGAGAAAAGAAGGCAAATATTAGAAAATTATTTTTCTATCTGGAGAGACAATAATATTGATAAATTTTCAAATATATTAAAATTAACCGATTTACATTATTTGAATGATTGGAATGAGGTAGAGAAAATTAAAAACATATCCAGAAGCTACGGAACTGAAGGGTTAGTAATAAAAAAAAGAACATCTAAATATATTTCAGGAAGGAAAGAAGGGTACTGGTGGAAATATAAAGTTGACCCTATGCAACTTGATGCAGTTTTAATTTATGCCAAAGGCGGGAGTGGGAGAAGAGCTGGTCTTTACACAGACTATAGTTTTGCACTTTGGGATAAGGATAAACTTGTAAAATTTGCAAGTGCTTATTCTGGACTATCTAATAAAGAGATAAAAGAGTTAGACAAATGGATAAGAAATAATACCATTGAAAGATTTGGACCTGTAAGGTCTGTTAATCCAGAAATGATTTTTGAAATATCATTTGAAAATATTCAATTATCTAAACGTCACAAGGCTGGCATTGCTGTTAGATTTCCTAGGATAACAAAATGGAGAAAAGATAAGTTAATAAAAGACGCTAATCATCTTAAAGATGCATATGAATTAATTAATAAAGTTTCATGAGAAAGACAAAAACATTGATCTCTGAAGAAAAAATTTTCTCTTTTTTTAAAGAGAAAGGATGGAGTCCATTACCTTTTCAAATACAAGCTTGGGAATCATTCTCAAAGGGAGAGAATGGACTTATTCAAGTTCCAACTGGTTGCGGTAAAACTTATGCAGCATTAATGGGCCCATTAAAAAAGTTAAAGGACCTTAATCAGAAAAAAGGTATAAATATTTTATTTATTACACCATTAAAAGCTCTTAGCAGAGATTTAAAAAAATCGATTTCTGAAGCTTCAAATTTTATTGATGAAGAACTAACAATCTCAATTAGGAATGGAGATACTTCTCCATATGAGAAAAGGAAACAATTATTGAATCCCCCTAATATATTAATAACAACACCAGAGTCTCTATCTTTACTTTTAGCAAGAAAAGAGTCTTCTGAATTATTTGATAATTTAATATCTATAATCATTGACGAATGGCATGAATTACTTTGTAGCAAAAGAGGGAATCAATGCGAATTAGCTCTAAGTTGTCTTAGAAAAAATAAAAGAGTCCAAATATGGGCAATGACTGCCACCATTGGGAATACTAAGGATGCTGCGAGAGCAATTGTTGGTATAAATGCAAAGATGCCAACAATCATCAAAAGTAATTTGACTAAAGAGATACAAATTAAAAGTGTTATTCCTGAAAATATAGGAACATTTCCATGGAGTGGGCATTTAGGCCTAAGAAGCCACCAATCATTGTTAAAAATAATTGATAAGAATAAAAGTACTCTTTTATTTACTAATACAAGAAATCAATCTGAAAGATGGTTCCAATGTTTAAGGTATTATAATCCTGAGATTTCAGATAGTATTGCTATTCACCATGGTTCTCTTGATAAAACTCACAGGAAGTCGGTTGAAGAGGGAGTAAAAAACGGATCAATAAAATGGGTTGTATGTACTAGTTCATTAGATTTAGGCGTAGATTTTCAACCAGTTGATCAAATTGTTCAAATTGGCAGCGCAAAGAACTTGGCTAGACTTATACAAAGAGCAGGAAGAAGTGCTCATAATCCAGGAGGAAAGTCAAAAATAATATTTATGCCAACTAATGCACTCGAACTTTTAGAGGTTAGTGCAATGAGAAGGATATTAAAGAATGAAGTAACTGAAAGCATTAACCTTCCTGAATTATCTATTGATGTTCTTCTACAACATCTCGTTAGCCTTGCATGTGGTCCTGGATTTGACCCAATTGAAGAAAGAGAACATATTAGGAATTGTTGGAGTTTCAGAAATCTTAAGGATGAAGATTGGAAATGGTGTTTAGATTTTTTAGAATATGGAGGAAAATGCTTAAAGGCTTATCCGAAATTCAAAAAAATTCATAAAGAGTTCTTTAAAGGAAAAGAATTCAAATATTTTGTCAAAGATAAAACAATAATTAAAACTCATAAATTTAACATTGGGACAATAACAAGTGATAATTATTTAAATGTTAAATATATAAACGGAAAACAATTAGGTAATTTGGAAGAGAATTTCGCATCCAAATTAAAAATAGGAGATGTATTCTTTTTTTCAGGGAAAATGCTTGAATTCATAAAAATTAGAGAAATGAATATCTATGTAAAAAGGTCAAACAAAAAGAGTTCTCTTGTACCTGCTTGGATTGGAGGCCAAATCCCAATTTCTGATCTTTTAAGCGTTAGTATCAGACAAGAAATAGATATTTGTGAACATTTAAATGATTCTGAGAAATTTATAAATAAGGAATTATTAGCTTTAAAGCCAATATTAGATCGTCAAAGAAAAATCTCTAAAATACCAAATAAGAGAGAATTACTCATAGAAATTTATAAAACAAAAAAATACAAGAGTTTATTTGTTTTTACCTTAGAAGGAAAATTTGCAAATGAGGGCATTGCTTTTCTCTGGGCATTAAGATTTGCGAAAAGATCTAAAACTACCTTTAGCATTACTGCGAATGATTTCGGATTTAGTTTAACTACTTATCAAGACTTCGATTTCTCATTAATAGTAGATAATTTATCAGATTTAATTAAGACAAATAATCTAGAGACTGACTTAGCAAATGCTATTAATTTTTCTGAATTAACAAAAAGAAAATTTAAAAATATCGCTCAAATAAGTGGTTTAGTAAATAATAGTCCAATAAAATCAAAAACATCTAGTCAACTAAATATTAGCTCAGGACTTCTTTTTGATGTATTTAGTAAATATGAGAAAGATCATCTATTAATTAAGCAAGCTGAACGCGAAGCTATTAAGTATGAATTAGAGAGTGACAGGATAAAAATGAGTTTAAATAGAATTGCAGAATTAAAAATTATTATAAATAAGATAGAAGAACCTTCCCCTTTTGCATTTCCACTTTTGGTTGAAAGAATTAGTAATACAATAAGTAATGAAACAATTGAAACTAGGATTAAGAAATTAATAAATTCATATGAAGAGTAATTTAAGAAGCTCAATAATATTAAATTGGGATAAGACCACTATAGAATTGTTGCCTTCAAAATCAATTTTAGTAAGAGAGACAGAGGAGCTTTTAATTAGTGATATCCATCTTGGGAAAGGAGAATATTTTCAAGCTAAAGGAATACCATTGACAAATTCGGAAGATCAACTGAATTTTTCTAACGTATTTAAATTAGTTAATAATATAAAGCCCAAAACTTTAATTATTCTTGGAGATTTATTTCATAGCAGATTATCTATAACCAAAGAACTTAAATATAAAGTAGAGGCTCTTTCAGAAATATTGAAGATCAAAATTGAACTTATAGAAGGAAATCATGATAAGGGATGTAATATTAAAAATATACCAATTTATAAAACCAAAACTTCATTAAATCTTCTTTACAGTCATGAACCTATTGATCATAAAGAAACAAATTTATTAAATATTTGTGGTCATTATCATCCAAAAGTATTTATAAAAAAAATGAATACAAAAATGTCATTTAAATGCTTCGCTTTAGATGAAAAAAAAAGGAACTTATATCTTCCAGCATTTGGTGATTTAACAGGTGGTTATGCATGCAAAAATGAATTTAAAAAATGGGCAATTATCTCAAATAAATCTATACTTGAGATTTGAAACATTACAAATTAGTAACTTAAATACTTATTTTCAAATAAAAATATACTAAACATTCTCGGAATCCCAAAAAATACTCTACCTTGTAACTATTAAAAAAAGATTGATGTTTTTTAGTTTAATTTATATATTAAAGGCCTTACTTAGTAATCTTGTACCAATTTCCTTCCGACTAAAACTGCGTTATAAAAAAAATAAACCCTAAAATATAAAAATGAAAAAATTCTTCTTATTGTTATTAGCAAATTCTTTTATATTTCATATTGGCATAAAGGCGAATGATAGTTTTTCTGTGGAGATAGAAGCTCTCACTCTAGTAATGGAAAAATTAGATAAAGATTTCAAGGATGTAAAAGATCCTGCCTCCAAAAAACCTAGTTATATGGCTTTTAAACAAGATGAATGCAATGCCAAAGTTGAAGTTACAGAGAAAAATGGATTCCAAATAACTAATAAAGAATCATTTGATGTAAATGTCTGTAAAAAAGAAATTTTTAAAATTAAAACTAATTAACTTATCTTGTTTTAATAAATAAATCAATTTATGAATTTCTAATATATTTTTACTAAAAAAATTTTTACAAATTTATTTTGAAAAAGATTATAAAATTATCAAATTTTCGTTGTTTTTTTAAATATTTATTCATAAATTTTAAGTATTTTTACTTGTTTGTCAGTGAGTCCATAAAAAGTTTTCAACTTTTTAGAGGTTTTTCCCCAACTTTTTCCACAAAATAACTATATAAAGAATTTTTAATTTAACTCTAATTATTTTGTAAAAGTTGGTTATTAAGGGAGTAAAACACTTTAAAACTAAAAAAGAGAATTATCCCTTCAATAATCATTTATATTTAATCTTTTGATTTTTCAGAAACCTTGTGATTTTCTGTCCTAATCATTAAGGCTTCTATTTGAGCAAGAACTTTTTGAAGTTCATCTGTTTTATTTAGAGAGGATTCAGCCACTTCTCTAAGTTTTTCTAGCTGTTCTTGTGTTTTGTTCATTTTTAATTAATTAAAATTCATCAAAAGCAAGTTGATGGTAAAAAACAAAAATTTTGTACACACACATTAATATATTCACTTCTTTTTTTAAAAAGTCAAATCTTGTTATTAAAAATCTTGAATACATAATTTTTAATAGATTTAACTAACTCAAGAAATAAATACTGGAAGACCGAATGTAGCTGTAGTAATTAAAGCTCCAGCAAAAATTATAAAAGGAAGATAAGGAAATTTTTTCAAAACCATTCAATAAATTTTTATACAATATATAGGTATTTATACTCTTTGTCTAGGCTCTTGTATAATTTTACACTTTAAATTTTAATTCCATAAAAAAGAAATACAAAAAGAAGTGTAGAAGTTATTAACCCAAATCCAATTAAGGGACCAAGAATACCTGTATTTATAAATTTAAAGAAATTAAATTGAATTCTCTTTGATTTCTCCATAAATAGAGATTTGTATATATATAAATTAAACAATTTTGAGATCTTGATCAAGTAGATTTGATAAAAACTATTGTAGTTTTTACCCTAATTTAGAAGGTAATTTTTTACAAGGATTAGCCAAATTTGCCAGAAATATATTCTTGAGTAGTTTTTTCTTTTGGTGCATTAAAAATCTTATTAGTTGATGCATATTCAGCAAGATAACCTACTTTCCCCCCATCACCATCTTCATATGCACTTGCATTGAAAAAGGCAGTCATATCACTTACTCTTAATGCCTGTTGCATATTATGAGTAACTATTATTATTGTATAATTCTTCTTGAGTTCATGCATTGTCTCCTCAATTTTTAAAGTAGAAATTGGATCTAACGCGGAACAAGGCTCATCCATGAGGATTATTTCAGGCTCAATTGCTATAGTCCTCGCAATACATAATCTTTGTTGCTGACCACCAGATAATGAGTAGCCACTATCATTTAATTTATCCTTACACTCGTCCCATAAAGCTGATTTTTGTAGCGAATTTTCAACTAGTTCGTCCATATCACCAGTGTACCCATTAATTCTTGCACCAAAAGCAATATTTTCATAAATAGATTTTGGGAAAGGATTGGGTTGTTGAAATACCATTCCAATTCTCCTTCTTACTTCAACTGGATCTACTCTTTTATCATATATATTTGTCCCATCAAACATTACAGTACCTTTCAGTGAACAATTAGGAATAAGATCGTTCATTCTATTTAAAGATCTGAGAACAGTTGATTTACCACAACCTGAGGGTCCTATTAGAGAGGTTATTTTCCCCTTTTTAAAGTTACAAAAAACATTTCTTACGGCTTCAAAAGTCCCATAGCTAATAGAGACATTCTCAAGAGATAAAATTATATTTTTTTGTGATTTCTTATTTTTAATCATTTATATTCTTTTTGTTTTTTCAGTAAAAGCGGCTAATATTCTTGAAAATATATTTACTGATAGTATCGATAAAACAAGAATAAAGGAAGCTGCCCAAGCTAGTTTATTCTGTGCATCGTAGGGTTCAAGAGCAAAATTGTATATCAGTACAGCTAAAGAACCCATCTCGTAAAATAAATCTCCAAAACCAGTAATGTAGTAGTAAGAAAATAAAGCAGTAAATATCAATGGTGCTGTTTCACCTGCAGCTCTTGCGATGCCAAGTACAACTCCTGTAGCAATAGATCTAAAGGCTGATGGTAAAGTGACATTCAATATTGTTGTATACATACTTGCTCCAACACCAAGAGAAGCATATCT
>CEWJ01117512.1_pt1 | contig 14339 bp, 13 predicted proteins | sample 350291 | NCBI WGS metagenome assembly CEWJ01 (sample SAMEA2622923, study PRJEB7988) | marine metagenome | isolation source: saline water (ENVO:00002010), including | reverse complement strand
GGAAGATAACTTGCTTTCTGTTCCTCGTTTCCATGAAGCGCGATTGTTTTTGCACACAAACCAACGTGAACACAGAACATTACTGCGAAAGAAGGATCTACTCTGGCTAACTCTTCAATGATTATTGATTCCGAAATATCATCTACAGGATTTCCACCGTATTCTTCTGGGATTGTTATACCTTGCAGACCATACTCCAAAAACTGCTGCCATTCCTCTGCAGGCGGTATCTGATTAGCGTCCCTGTGCTCGATTGTAGGAGGTAGTACAGACTCTGCAAAGTCCCTTACCATCTCACGAATCATTTGCTGCTCATCAGTCTCTTCGAATTGCATGTTACGGGCCAAATGGTTACAGCATTTTAGGGCTGCCCTTCCGCAATTCACTTTTGCAGTGCGTTCATATATTACCGGTCTAACGGCGCCACAGGGTTGAGACCATGGATGAAGAAGTCATGGAATTCGGCATCGCACACAGCCGCAAGTACTCTAGGGACCACCTATGGTACCAAGAAAAGGACGACCGCTTGGTAATCGGCATTTCTGATTACCTAGCTGCTGACATCGGAGAAGTGCTCCGTGTCATCCTTCCGCACGCTGAAACCGAAGTCGATGAAGAACAGAATTTGTTCTCAATCTGGACAGCAGAAGAAAAATTGACTTTCCCAAGTCCTTTTGCTGGAGAGATTGCAGAAGTTAACGGCGAAGTAGAGATTAATCCGGAATTGGTAAATGATTCACCATATGATTTGGGATGGATTATCATTCTAGATCCACATGATGTGGATATGGAGAATCTGTTAGAACCAGATGAGTATGTCGATTTCCTAGCTGAAGGATGATCACATTCCGGCGAACCCAAAACAACCGGAGTGATTTGAATGGACCTTGATAGACACGATTTTGAACTCGATGATTTAATCGAGAGAATCAAGGGTCACGACCATCGTTTAGTTGCCCTTCAAATCCCTGAAGGTTTGAAGATGCAAGCATTAGAAATGATGGATGAAATCGAAGATGAAACTTCTGCTAAAGTTATTCTCGCAGCAGACCCTTGCTACGGAGCCTGTGACTTAGTCCATGATAAAATGAAGATGATGGGTGTCGAACTAGTAGCTCATATGGGCCACTCTCAGATGAATATTGATTCTGGAATGCCAACACAATTCATCAATGTCACATACGATGGAGATCCTGCAATTGACTCGGTATTACCTATTCTTGCTCAACACAGGGCTGTTGCTCAAGCAAGGCTTGCGGAGGGCGATGTTGGTGAAATTAGTGAAGAAGAAGCCCAAGAAAGATTTCTCGATGCTGTTGGAAGAATTGCGCCATTGAAAGGTGCGAAACTAGGACTTGTTGCCTCTATACAACATTTGCACTTAGTATTCGATTACAAGAAAAGATTCGAAGATGCTGGATTCGAAGTAGAAGTCCCTGTTGGTGGAGCAAGGTTGACATTCCCTGGACAGGTGCTTGGATGCAATTATTCTGGTGACGATGATGAAATTGGACACTACCTTTTCCTGGGAAGCGGTGATTTCCACCCGATAGGTTTAGCCTTGCACACAGGAAAACCACTGGCAATGCTTGACCCGTATACTGGTGATGCCAGTGAGATGGGTGCTGAAAGGATTGAAAGAATTCTCAGACAGCGTTTTGGATTGATTATGGCAATACAAGATGCTCAGAACTTCGCAATACTAATTGGTGAAAAGCCCGGACAAATGCGCCGGAGTTTGGCTCTAAAACTGAAGCGTACGCTTGCTAAGCAAGGAAAGAAAGGATACTTGCTAGCCTTAGAACACGTAGGGCCGGAATTAATTGATTTCTATCCCGTTGATGCATTCGTAAATACAGCATGCCCTAGAATAGCAATTGATGATTCTGTAAAATATGGTAAGCCTTTGGTTACGCCATTCGAATTAGAAGTGGCCTTGGGAGTGAAGAAGTGGGAATCGGGATATCAGTTCGATGAGATACCTTGAGAGGGGTTCTCGAATTGAAAGTTCAATAACCATAGACGATAAGCCTCAGTAGTCATGAGTTCATATCTAGACCGTATCGGGGCAGGCCTAATCCTCAGTAGACCAGAGGTTTTTGGTTTTGATTTCGTACCTGAAGTGCTTGTAGGAAGAGAAGACATTCAGAGTGAATTAGCTGCAATACTTGGCAGCATAGCGCATCCAGAAGGAACTGGAAGAGTTGTTATAACGGGCCCTGTAGGTTCAGGTAAAACCGTCTTAGCAAAGCGATTTTGTCAGGATATTATCAGACATTTAAGCGATAAGAGAAACATCAAGCGAGTACACGTTAACTGCAGAAACGCTGCTACACCTTCTCGAGTCATGCAGAAAATTGTGCAGGATTTAGACCCAGGACACCCAGATAGAGGTCTCGGAGTTGGTGAATTGCTAACAAGTCTAAGGAGGATGTTGCATAGTAGTAATACACATCTAATCGTGATTCTCGATGAAGTCGACCACCTTCTAAGACGCTCTGGGGACGACATCATCTACAAGTTGATGCGTATAGACGAAGACAGAGAGGGCGTTGGTACACTATCGACTATAATGATCAGTCAAGAACAGGTATTAGATTTACTAGAAAATGCGGTTATTTCTCGAGTTGGACGATCGAATCATGTTAGAATTCCTCCCTATGACGAGAAAGGTTTGATGAAAATCATCACACAGAGAACTGAATTAGGTCTGGTAACCGGAACTTGTCCTGAAGAAATACTCAATCTAATCGCACAAGCTGCAGCACCATCTGGAGATGCTCGCCAAGCAATAGAGTTACTGGAAGGAGCGGCAAAGCGTGCTGAAGCCTCAGGTCGCTCAATTATAGAATCTAAAGATGTTCAAAGAACGGTTGTAACTATGCCCACAAATGTTGATTCAATGAATATTGAAAATCTACCTCCTCATGCAATGCTGATCTTGCTAGGCTTATGCAGGAGATTGAAGAGAGAAGAAAGTGTAACCAGCGGGGAGACTGAAAAGCTCTATCATGTAGTTTGTGAAGAATACGGTCAGGATCCTAAAGGCCACACTACACTGTGGAAACACATCAAGCGTTTGGCACAAGAAGATATTGTGGTAACTAAGACAGCAAAGGCAGAGGTTGGCAGGGGAAGAACTCAGCACATTTCGATGCCGCATATGCTCCCTAGCGATGTAGAAAGACGCCTTGAAACACTGATTCCTAGCCGACTACGTCGTTGATTACCTAGTTTATATCGCACAAAGGGCCTAAATACCCGTCGCATGTCGGCAGGCTGCTCAAGAGTTGATAACATGGCAGACACTACATTCGTCGCAGTGGTCAATGACACAAATCCAGACAACGGGGGACGCTCCTACAACCTAACAGTTAGTGGGAATAATCTACCCCAATTCCTAGGAAAGAAAATCGGAGATATTGTTGATGGAATCTTCGTAGGAGAAGGTGAAAAAACACTTGCTGGATACAAATTAGAAATCACAGGAGGTTCAGATAAGACTGGAACTCCAATGCGCTCCGACCTAGAGGGAGGAACACGACAATCTGTTTTGGTTACCGCATCTACCGGATTCAAAGGGCACGACCTTGTTCACAAAACAAAGGGTGGAGAAAAGAAGAGATTCCGTTACAAACCAGACGGAATGCGCAAGCGCCGCAATTTCCGTGGCAACACTATCACTCAAGATACTAGACAAATTAACCTCAAAGTTGTAGAGGCCGCTAACAAGAGCCTCTCAGACATCCTCGGAGCAGATTCAGAGGAGAGCAGTGAGTGAAGCCGCGAGGCTGATCTGAGGTACTGGAGGAATGGGAAGCATGGCACGCAAGCTTCCCGCACAACCTGAAGTCAACATCGGTTTAGTTGGTCACGTAGACCACGGAAAGACTACTCTAACTCAAGCGCTGTCAGGCATTTGGACTGACACACACTCTGAAGAACGAAAGCGTGGAATCTCCATCAAACTAGGATACGCAGATACTGCATTCTACAAGACCAGTGAAGGAGAGTATTATGCAACTGGAAAAAGGCCAGATGGAGGAAATGACGACGCTACTGAATTGCAAAGAGTTGTTTCATTCGTTGATGCGCCAGGCCACGAGACTCTAATGGCCATTATGATTACAGGAGCCAGCATTATGGATGGAGCCATGCTTATGGTCGCTGCAAATGAGACATGCCCACAACCGCAGACAAGAGAGCACCTGATGGCTTTGGAAATTGCTGGAATTGAAAACATAGTGATTGTTCAAAATAAAATTGACTTAGTAAGTCGTGAAAGAGCAATTGAATCCCATAATGAAATCAAAGATTTCCTCAAAGGAACAATTGCAGAGAACTCGCCAATTATTCCCGTTTCTGCTCACCATGATGTCAATCTAGACATATTGATTCAAGCAATTGAAGCCATAATCCCGACCCCTGACCGTTCTAAAGACAAGAGATCGATTATGCACGTTGCACGTTCTTTTGATATCAACAAACCAGGAACAAGGCCTACAAAACTACGAGGAGGTGTAATCGGTGGTAGCATTGTTGAAGGTGAATTCAACATTGATGATGAAATTGTTATCGGCCCTGGAAGAAAGATTGAGAAAGGAAACAAAGTTCACTACGAACCAATTCACTCTAAGGTCATCAGCATGCAGGGAGGAGGGTTAAACCTAGGAAACATGCATGCAGGAGGCCTTTGTGGTATGGCTACCCCATTAGATCCTGCAATAACTACTGCAGACAATTTGTCAGGGCAAGTGGTAGCTAAAGTCGGAGATTTACCGGAAATCCGTAATTCTGTAGATATTTCTGTCAATTTAATGGAAAATATGGTAGCAGGAGAAGGGGAGGATGCATCTCCAATTATGCCACTGCGCTCAAATGAAATGCTGATGGTAAATGTAGCAACCGCAACCAGTGTGGGAGTTGTTTCCAATGTCAAGAAAGGGAAAGCGACTTTGACTCTCAGACTCCCAATTTGCGCAGATAGCGGACAAAGAATCTCACTGTCCCGACGTGTTGGCTCGCGTTGGAGATTAATTGGGCATGGAACTATCGAGTGATAATCATGCCTCGGATTTTGATTGATGCCTGCGGCTGGGTCGCAGTCATTGAAGCAGGAATAAACATCGATCTAGAATTGCTAAAATGCTGTGGATACAAAGACCTGGCAATAGTTCCCAACGTAATAACTGAATTGAAAGCACTTAATGATTCAAAATTAATGATTCCCATGCTAGAGGCAAAAGCGAATTTATATGATGCACCAGAAGGGTCTGGAAAGCACACTGATGACCAATTATTTGCATTAGCAGTGCAGAATAAATGGCCCGTATTGACAGTCGATACAGATCTAAAGAGAAGATTGTCGCAGTCAAACATTTCCTGGGTTGAAGTTAGTGGAAGGTCTCACCTTAGACTAGTTGAATGAATTATGCCGGTGATTAATTCATATACTCCAAGAATTGCACCCACTCTATGGCTGCTAATGTTACTGAAGGCGTATTAACAGATGCAGATGGAATTGTCAACGATTCAAAGGAAATGGTCGAATTATTGGTTTCACTAGGTGCGGACATCAATACTGCAAATATCCTCATGTGCCTACATGTGCATGGTCCCTTGAAATCCAGTGAATTACAATCGAAATGTGGTTTAAGGCAACCTGATGTTTCAATTTCGATAAACAAATTGAACAAGTTAGAAATTATTCGAATCCTATCTTCTGCAACTAAAGGCAGAGGCAGACCTTCTCACATCTATGAACTAGCAGTACCACTTAACCAAGCATTGATTCCATTCAGGAGGCAAGCAAAAGAGAGATTGGCAATTCTTCAAAATCAATTATCTCGACTTACTGAACTAGCAAACTCGGCTAGCAATTAAGGCAGCGTAAACAGTTCGTCATCGCCATGTCCATCCAATAACCTCAATTTCACTCCTGCATCTATCCATGCGTGTGCATAATTGATTGCACCAAATGCTCTAACATAGTCTCCAGTGTCCATGAAATGCTGTGCGTCACTAGCATAATCGTCAGCCATCCGCATCAATATTGCGAGTTGTTTCGACTCTGGACTCCCTTCCTTTGGAATAGGAGTTGCTTTCTCTCTAGCTATTTTTGTCAAATTTAGATAATGGCTCAATCTTTCTTCTGTCACCTTGTCGCTAACCATTCAATCACCTCTCTGTCTTGCAAGTAGCCGATTTACATCAGAAGTTCTACCCAATGATTCATACAAGTCTATGGCTAGAGAAATTCTTCCCTCATCTTCAGCATCACAAGCTCTCTTGAAGATTCGACGTCTTTCTTCCCAATCGCTCGCTACCTTGGCCTCAGCAACCATCTTTTGCATCTCTACTCTTCTCAATTGAGATAGTTCAGGAGATTGCCATAATCTGACCAAACCATCTCGCTTCACAGTAGCCATTGTATCAGCTGCTAATCCTATCAAAAAGTCTCCCAATTCTGAGTTTGTGGACTCTATGGCAACATCCTGGGACATACAATGGATTCCCCCCTCAATAGAAAGAACCCACCATCCATCTCCTGCTCTGTGAGCGGATAATGGTTCTAGAGAACGTGTATCGATTGTTTCCAAACTATCCCAACCGTAAGGATGAGGTGAACCCTCCCAGAGCATTCCGTCGGCTGATTGTAGCAGTATTTTCCCACCAGACATTCGGCTAACCCAAGACCAAACTCTATCCTCCAGAAGACGTTGTGAATCATCATTTGCAAGTCTAGCACACCTTAGTTTGCCATCTTCATCTTGCCACATAAGATGTTCACGATCAAACCATCCAATCAATCTGCGAACTCCGCCCACATCTAGCCGTTTCAAACCACGACCTTCTTGATTGAATACATGCAGTTGCCCTTTTCGGCAGGATAGAACCCAACCGCCACCGGGGCGGGATAAAATATCGCTGAATCCACCTGTAGTAGATCTCCCTTCTCCGATTTGAGTTCCATCACTTACTCGTAGCAAATGGAACCCATGGCCGCATAATGCGCCTATTTTTCCTGAATCATGAGCGGCTGAATGTACGCGGAACGGTAGTGAGCGCTTCCATCTTTGATTAGTATCTTCATCCAGTAAAATTAATTCAAGCCCGCACGAAATCAGAAGTTCGTTCCCTACATTACATGCTGTAGAAATCAAATCTGGTGCTTGCCATGACCTCGAAACAGACCAACTCATACTACCGCCTCCATCATTCCCCATGCAACTAATTGTGCTCTGGCATCATTAGTTAGTTTGAACATTCTAGTCCTGCCTTTCTGTTGTACCGAAAGTATTCCTGCTCTATAGAGGCGATTACTCATCTGCGACATTCTTGGTCTACCAACATTCAATCTATCCTGTAAACGATTGTCGGAAGGAGAATATTCTCTAGTGGAGGCTACTTCTACAAGTACAGATTCACTCTTCGATAGATTCCTCAAAGTGTGGACGTCCAGAGGATTGCTTTCTTTCTGCCCTATTGTGGGCCTTCTCATAGCAGCCAATAATTCAGCAAGACCTAATCCCTCCGGGACATTGAGGGCATCCATTAATTGCGTGAATAGTCCCTCTACGTCGCCAACTGGTTGTGATATATTCTCTGTATGATTTGCATGAATCTCAGTATGGTCTTGGAAATCTTCAACAGGGAAATCTTCGTCTTCAACATCTTGATTCTCCTGTACTAGCATTGCATTAGGATTATCTGAAATCCATAGATGGTTAGCATCTACTCCTTCAGGTTCTCTGGTTTGTCTTTTTGCAGAATTCTTGTCGAAAGGCGGTGCTTCGTGCTTGCTTACCCTGTTCCTTGCAGCTAACGCTCTGAATGCGCCCATCGGGAGCGGCATAGATGGCGAAGACTCTGCCACCATAACCTCTGGCTCTTCGTCTAACTTATCCAAATCGAGATCAAAAATAGGTTCTGAATCATTTTCTGTTTTATCCTCAGGAGTATATTCCTCTTCTAATGATGAATGAACAATCTCTGGAGCGGGTTCGTCATACTTCATTTCTCTAGGATTTGCTCTCTCTTCATCGACCATATCTCGCATCAAACGCATTACCTTAGAAGGAGATCCCGATGTTTTCTCAAAAACGTACTCCAGGGCTAATTGTGGCATATCCCATGATATTTTGGATGCACTAGCGATTCGAGTTTGACATAAATCCCTGACCTGTTCAATATCCAATGGCTGTATAACATCGGCATGGTCGAATCGGTTAACAAGTGAATTTGACCATTGAGCTCTTTGTTCTGTTGACAAAACGACTACGACTAATGCATTAAGCCTCTCTAGTGGCGCAGTTAGAGTAGATATGACTTCGGAAAGATGCTTACCGTCTACGTTTGAAAAGTCCAAGGAAATTAGGGGAATTGGCCCCTCAAAATTCTCGGTTTCACTTACGAGTCTTGACACCATTTCCTGGGTGCTTGAAGGAACCTCGAAACCGATTAGAGGAACGAATATCTCGTGAAGAATTTTGTAAGCATGTTCAGATGTAGGAAACATGTCCAAATGAACGCTTTTGTTAGTTTCTTCAGATACACATCGCATCAATGAAGAGCGCCCAGACCCGCTTTCTCCAATCAATAATACCATTCTAGCAGTTCTAGCTTTAAGGAATCTAGTCCATCTAGCGCTAATCTCGTCTCGGCCGATCAGCATACTAGATTGCCCTCTTTCCAAAGGTCGCGCTTTGAAAGGATTCTCTCTCAACGCAGGGATACCCAAAATCGGCACATCTTCGCTCATGATAGCACTGGGATTTACAGAGTATATGATGTTTCAGTTAGAAGTGTGCTTTTAGGAGCCCGTTAGTACGCGTTAAATGGATAGCCATAATGGCTATTTTTCTTGATTTAACACTTAGTTAACGCATAGTTAACGCGTTAATTAAAGCGTTAATCGTCGGTTTATTCATCAAGTAGACCCTGTTACCATCGAATGGAGAGAAGCCGTATGCCAGTAGACAATAGCAGGCTTTCTGGATTCTACAAACTATCTGTAAAAGACAGAAGAGACAAGGTTGCAGAATTGTCTGGACTTTCTCCTGAAGATGTCGAAGCTTTGGCTAGCCAAGGTGAACTAAGCGAAATCGCAGCAGATAGAATGATTGAGAATGTCATTGGAACGATGTCATTACCTGTAGGGGTTGCAACCAACTTCGTAATTGATGGAAAATCGTACTTAATTCCATTTTGTTTAGAAGAATCAAGTGTTGTGGCTGCAGCCAGTAATATGGCCAAAAGATGTCTAGTAAATGGTGGATTTAGAACCAATAATGATGACCCAGTAATGATTGCTCAAATCCAGGTATTGGATTTACCTAATGTGGAAGAAGCCGCCGAAGCAGTGCTTACTGCAAAATATGAATTGATGGCCATGTGCAATTCCCTCCCATCTACAATGATCAAACTAGGAGGAGGATGTAAAGACATAATCACTCGATGCATAGATTCCATGTCTGGAAGAATGCTAATCGTACACCTACTAGTAGACACTAGAGACGCTATGGGAGCCAATGCAGTGAATACAATGGCTGAATTAGTTAGTGGTAAAATCGAGGAAATTACGGGTGGCAGAGTTCATTTGCGAATTCTATCAAATCTAGCAACCCATAGATTGGCAAAGGTGGAAGCGACTTTCACTCCCGAAGAGCTCTCTGATGACGGAACTAGAGAGAATGGAAGCAAGATAATTTCAGGCATACTAGAAGCACATCACTTCGCCATGGCAGATCCATATCGGGCAGCAACTCACAACAAAGGCATAATGAACGCGATAAGTGCAATTGCTCTAGCATGTGGACAAGATTGGAGAGCTATTGAAGCAGGTTGTCATGCTTGGGCTGCTGTCGAGGAAGGATCTTACAAATCGATGACTAGATGGAATAGAGACGATAGTGGTAATCTAGTTGGAACAATCGAGACTCCAATGGCTGTAGGAATTGTTGGAGGTGCATCAAAGGTACACCCGGCAGCTAGAGCTAACCTGTCTATTCTAGGAGTAGAAACCGCCCAGGAATTGGCCGGAATTATGGCTGCAGCAGGGATTGCTCAAAACCTTGGAGCAATGCGAGCATTAGCAACCAGCGGAATTCAAGCAGGACATATGAAATTACATGCAAGGAATATGGCAGTAAGTGCAGGAGCCGTAGGAGAGGAGGTAGAACAAGTTGCAAATATTGTCAATTCTCAAAGCGGACCTGTAACTCAACAATTGGTCAAGGACACACTAGAAAGTATTCGAAATGGATGATTATTCATCTTCCCCGACATCTAAAGTGGTCTGAACTCCACCTTCTTCATCGGTTTCATCCCTAAGTGCGAGTTTGCTTTCCATCCCGTCAAGCATGCCTGATGTAGTGACCATTTCTCTAAACCATGCCTTGACTTTCTTACGTTCAGTATGCGGGCAACCAAACATCTCAGAAAATCTACGAGTTGTTGTTAATCTGCGTGTATTTCCATCTCTTCTGCGCCCGATTAGACCGGCTTGTGCTAGCTCTCTGATGTGATCATATGCTCTTTGACCTAGTAATTCAACTAGTCTGGATTGAGGCATTGGTTGATGGTATGCAATCAATGCAGCCGCTTTGAGCAATTTCGGAGGCAATTCTGACTTGGTTTCTTTTGGAAGATGGTCAGCAATCCCTGGTTTTACCTCCATAGCCCATTTACCACCAATTTCTACAATTTGAAGACCCCCTCCTCTTCGCCGCTTTATTGTAGATTGTAAATTTCCAATCGATTCAATAATTTCGTCTTCTTCATATCCTAGATTTTCAGACATTTCTAAGACACTCAATGAACGTCCAGCACTGAAAAGTATCGCTTCAAGTAAAGTTTCCAATGGCACCTCTGACATGTAAATAACTCCTTACTCCACTAACCAATCATTAGGATTCTCAGATTCCGACTCTGCTGCTAATTTTTCCATCTCTTCCTCTTTCAACCTTTCTTTTTCTTCTTCGAGTGCTTTTTGTGCTCTTTCTGCAAGTCGAACGGCATGCCTCATGGATTCTGTTTCATCGCCTTTGATAGATTCCGAATCCTCTTCAATCATTTTCTCAGCTAAAATTGTCACTTCATCAAAAGTCGATGCATTAGGCCATCTATCCTCTAACATAATCGGGTCATCTGGACCTTCCTGACTTATCCAAGCATAACCTCTGTGCGTCAGGAATAGTCCTGCAACAAACGACGTGATCTTTGATTCAACATTATAGCCATCAGGGATTTCGCCAAAAGTTTCTATCAGAATTTTTTCCAATTGTAAAGTAACATCTTCTACAGGAACCTTGGTTTCTCCAAGTTCTTGGGTTACTTTACGCATAGCACTCCAACACCTGCGGATATCACCTTCCATGTCTTCATTGTGCATCCTCGAACCTACATTTTGAAGCATACTTTTGAGTTCTTCAGCATGAGCCTTACGATATTCCTCCTTGGCCTTCAAAATCTCTGCTTCATCACATGCATCTTTCAAAGCCGATAACAACTCACCCAGAGTGGAAGGTCTCCCCTCATCACGTCTCATTCGCTCTCCAAAGAATGCCGGTAAATGCTGGTCTGCGCTACCTTCCAAAACTGATGTTGTGAAAATAAATTCTTCATCATCATATTCTGCTTCCCATCCAAAATCGAAGAATTCGTCATCTTCTTCCATATCCATAGCAATTACTCTATCAAAAAGAGTAGATGCTTGCTGAGTTAATACCTCCCATGACATACGAATTAGACGGCCACATGCTGGCAAATCTAGGCCCGATGCTTCTTTTCGAACTCGCTGAGTAAATAATTTCAAAAATGCTGAAAGGTCAATATTCCAAGGATCCATTCCCTCTTCCTTAACCAAAGAGAGAACTAAGGCAACCGACCTATCAAAGGGGTCACTCAAAACCTGATGTTCAGCACTATCTTCCTGCGCAATACGCATAATGCGGTCAGCATAACGTTCAGCCTCACTAATCTCTTCCTCTTGACGCATCAACTGGTCGAGGATGTCTTGGCGAAGGAACCAATCGTCAAGAACAGCTTGCTGCATACTCAAACCTCCTGCTCTGCCTCAGAATCTTCCTCAATTTCATCTTCTTGAGCAAGTAATTCGGAGACAATTTGTTGTCTCTCTTCAATATCTTCGCTCAACTCTTCTGCTCTTTCACTCAATGCAGAGAATCCTGTTTCCTCAGGCTTCTCTTCGTCATCCTCAATATGCTTTAGCAGGCCTCCAAGACTCTTAGGAGTAGGTAGTGCATCTGGAACCTCAGGCATTTCTTCAGAAATTATCCTAGCTTCCTCGATGCGAGTATGATTTTTGTCAGATGCATTGCTAGCCTCCTTTTCAGCTTGTGCACCCAATTCTATTGCACGGTCTCGGTCGAAATCGACGATTCTTCTGGAGCAGCCATCTCCTCCGTGAGTAATTCCAATATGATGGTCTGCTAGTTCCAGTGAAACTTTACGAAGTGTTACCATAATGAATTGGGCTGCTTCACTTCTGTTGCGGCATTCGGTTGCTATCAGTTTAGAATTCGGCACATCCAGGTTTTGATCGACTTCATCGAAGTAGTAGAATGGGCTTGGGTCGTGGTCTTGAATTGCGAAAATCAAAGACAATGAAGCCATTGATTTCTCTCCACCTGATAGACCTTGTAATCTCGACTTATTCGACTTGCCACGTGGCTGAGCCCACATGTCAAGTCCTCCTTTGAATGGTTCTTCGGGGTTCTCGAGGAATAATTCACCTCTGCCTCCATTTGAAAGGCGCTTGTATACAACCTTGAAGTTCTCATTGACTTCTTTAAGAGTTGAAAGCAAACGCTTCTTCCTTTGACTCTCCAATTTATCTGTAATGTCAATTAATCGCTTTCTTCTCTGTTGAAGAGTCTTGAAATCATCTTTCATTTCATCTAGACGGGCCTTACAAGCATCATACTGCTCTATTGCCAACATGTTGAAATCTCCAAATTTGTCAAGTTTTCTTCGAAGTTCGTTAACTCTCTTTTGCGCGTCTCCGACATTTGGCAAATCGGCGTCGTCATCAGCTACAGGAATTGATTCAGTTGCCATTTCAACCAATAAATCAGCCAGATTTTGCTCCCTAATTGCAAGGCTGTTGGCGATATCTTCTGCCATTGAACGGCAGTTGATGGCTGAATTTGCTTTCTGATTGGCATTGGCTTTGACTTCAGCCCTCTCTTCTACCAGTTCTTTCCTTTCATTCTCCAAACCTTCATGCTCTTCTAGCAATGATGCGCGTTCATCTTCCTTTGCCTTTAACAGAACAGTTTCCTCTTCTATAGCAGATTTCCATTTCTTGATTGACTTTTCTCTACCAGCCATTTCTGCTTGTATTTCATCAGCTCTGGAAGTTAATGAGTCCAATCTTTCACCAAGCAAATCTCCTTTCTCCTTACCACTATCTAGGGTAACCTGAGCTTTGTTTGCAGCCCCTTCGGCCTCTACTCTCAATGCTTGAGCATCCAAAAGACGCTCACGTATTCCTTCAGGACTAGCGTTTTGGACATCTTCAGAAGCCTTGTCTCTTGCAGCTTCTGCTTGGACAAGTCGAGTTTTTGCACTCTCAATCATCTCCATCTTTCCAATGTGATCTGATTCCAAATTGGATAGTCTCCTTTGTAATTCGCTAGCAGCACCTTTGGCTTTTGTCAATTCTTTTGCGGCAATGGCTAATTCTGCTCTCAAAGTACCGGACTTAATTGACTGGTCGTCTTCTGCCAGAGAATTTATTCGGCCGCGTATCTCGTTTTGCCTAGTTCTAGCCTCACTTAATGCCAAAGATACCGTTTGAGCGATTGCGTACAATCTTTCCACTTCTCCAACCAACTTTTCGACTTCGCTAGCGCCATGGATTTTGCCTCCGAATCCAGTCTTCATCTTCTGCTTGCTACCACCTACCATGGCGCCTCCGGGTTCGGTAATCTCTCCTCCAAGAGTTACAAGCCTCACACCACCCATGAGTCTTCGAGCAGTGCCAATACTGTCTACAACGAGGGTGTTTCTCAATGCATAAGCAACTGCTGTTGCAATTCTCGGATCATAATCTAATAACTCGTGTGCGAAACCTAAGACACCGGGTTTGTTGACCAACATTGCAGCCTTACCCGTTGCCCTATTTGCCTGCATTTTGTTCAAAGGCAAGAATGTCGCTCTACCTAAATTTCTGCTCTTCAACAAGGCCATTGCTTCGGCAGCAACTTGATCGTTTTCTACAACAACAGAATTCATTCCGCCACTCACTGCGGTTGCAAGAGCATCTGCATGAGCTGCATCTTTTGGAGCGCACAATTCAGAAATTGTGCCGATAA
>CEWJ01012280.1_pt1 | contig 14339 bp, 10 predicted proteins | sample 350291 | NCBI WGS metagenome assembly CEWJ01 (sample SAMEA2622923, study PRJEB7988) | marine metagenome | isolation source: saline water (ENVO:00002010), including | reverse complement strand
ACTAAGTCAAATTCAAGATTTACAAAATCACCTCGTTCTATTAGATTAAAATTTGTTTTATTGTAAGTATGGGGAATAATTGCGACAGAAAACATATTCTTTTTTATATCGAAACATGTCAAACTCACCCCATTAATACATATGCTACCCTTCTCTATTAAATAGTTCAAAAATTTAGTGGAAAACCTAAATCTATATATCCAGCTATTTTTCTCATCAAGTTTTTCGATACATTCAGCTGTATCGTCTACATGTCCCTGAACTAAATGACCATCGATTCTACCACCCATTTTCATACTTCTTTCTAGATTAACTAATGAGCCAACCTCTAATCTTGAAAAATTTGATTTTTTTAGGCTCTCTTTTATAACTGTTACCGAATGGTTTTTTTTATTACATTTAGTTATTGTTAGACAGACACCGTTATGACTAAGACTCTCATCAATTTTTAATTCCGAGCTTATAGAGCTAGAAATAATTAGATCTAAATTATTTTTATTTTTAGTAATTGATTCGACGATCCCGGTTGTCTCAATAATTCCAGTAAACATTTTTTTAAATAATATTACTTTGCAAAAGTAAAAGTTAAATTTGTGACAAAAAATTTAATTTATGAAAGATAAAAAAATTAATTGTAGTGATACTAAAGTTAGTATCAGCGAAATGGTATTACCAAATCATACCAATAATTTAAATACTTTATTTGGAGGAAAGTTAATGTATTGGATGGATATGGCAGCCGGAATATGTGCATATAAGAATACCAAAAAAATTGCAGTTACAGCATCTGTAGATAATATATCTTTTAAGTCTCCAGTATATAAAGGCGATATTGTAACAATTAATGCTTTCATAACAAGAGTTTTTAATTCCTCAATGGAAATTTATCTTGAAGTAACTACTCAGAATAGAAAAACAGGAAAGTCAATTGTTAGTAATAATGCATTTTTTACGTTTGTTACACTAGATAAAAACAGCAAGCCAGTAAAATCAATTGAGGTAAAGCCTAAAACAGATGAGGAAATTAAGTTATTTGATGGAGCGCTTAGAAGGAGACAGCTCAGATTGATATTAGCTGGTAAGATGAAGCCTGAAGAAGCTGACGAGTTAAAATCTATATTTAATTAAAAATCTGATTTAATTTATTAAATAAATTAGCTCCTCTAAGTTCATTGTTTTTTGCAATGATTTTACCACTAGGGTCTAGCAGAAAAACACTCGGAATTCTATCAATATTGTAAAGAATAGCAGCCTCTGATTGATAATATTTTAAATCGGAAACATTTATCCACGGAAGTTTATCTTGTTTGATACCCCTAACCCAGTCATCTCTGTTCCTGTCAAGTGATACTTGATAGATCTCAAATCCTTTGTCTTTAAATAGGTTATAATTTCTGACAATATTTGGATTTTCTTCCCTACATGGCCTACACCATGCAGCCCAAAAATCTAATAGTACATACTCACCCCTCAGAGAAGATAAAGATATGGGATTTCCAGTAGTATCATTTAATATAATTTCTGGGGCTAAACTACCTACTGATACAGCTTTTAACTTAAGTAGGTTTTCTTCAAACTTTTTGAAGTAGGAGTTGGAACTAAATTCATCATAATATCTAGAATATATTGTTTCCCAAAAATTGATATTTTCTCCTATAGGCAAGTAACTTGCTGATACGATTACTGCTAATGAATTATCTAACTCCTTTAAAAATTCTTTAAGATATATTTCAAATTGATTTTTTTTAAATGAGGCTTCTTCCCTAAGACTATTTATTTTTGATATATCTTCTTCCTGACTAGCATCAAAAAAAGCTCTATTTAATTCTCTTACCTCGTCTCTATATAATCTTATTTCCTCACCAATTTTATTTAGAATTTCTGTATCATCAGAACCTTCAATTTTATAACTAAAATTTGATGGTTCGTTATCAATATTAATATTAATATCACTTCTGTTAAGAATTAAATCTATACTGCTTTTTCCTAATACATCAAGCCTGTATAGAGACGCTTCACTATTAAAAACAATAAATTCTAAGCTGTTATCAATAAAATTCGCGTTCTGAAGAAGTTCAATAGAGTAATCAGAATTGACTTTTTGCAGTCTCACCTCCCCATTATTATTTTCACCTTCAATATTAATTGTTATAGTTAATTCATTAGATGAATCATATGAAGTGTTACACGAATGAATTAAACTCAATACAAGTGAGAATATTAATAAATTTCTCATAACATAAATTTGATGAAGTAGATTTACTATATCTTTTTGAAACGTATAAAAGTATTAATAGTTCAAAACCTTAGCAAAATAGATTTTCCCCTCGTCTCTAACCTTTGATAACCCATCTAAAAAATTTCCACCTGCTGTTGAAAGGAAATTTTGACCACCGCCTGATCCCTTAATTTTTTTAGATAAATTATTTATAACATTTCTCGCGTCAAGATTAGACTCATTAGCTAAATTTTTAGATATTAATAAAACAATAAATGGTTTTGACTCAGTCTCAATTGTAGCTAAAAAAACTAAATTTTTTAATTCTCTGTCTAGCTCAAAAGCCATTTGCTTTACAAAATCAATACCTTCCTCTTTGAAATGATCTATGATAAGATTTTTACCTCCTATCTTATTTAAATTATTTATTAGTTTCTCTTTATATGTTTTCTTTCTAAGCGAATCAATTTTACCTATTCTGTCCTCAAGAGATTTGTTTTTGTTTATCAAGTTTTTAACAGAGTCCAAAATATTATTTGTTTTAAGCAGGTCCTTTACCAATTTTAAATTAGATGATTCATTATCAGAAAAATTTAATAATTCTAAAGAGGTTAAAGCTTCTACTCGTCTAACACCAGATGAAACTGAACTTTCAGAAATTATTTTAAATAAACCTATCTCTGATGTAGTACTTACATGCGTACCTCCACATAATTCAACTGAAAATTTTTCGTCAATTGTAACAACTCTGACTTTATCTCCATATTTTTCTCCAAATAAAGCTGTTGCTCCCATTTTTTTTGCTTTTTCAATAGGGACATTTTCTAATATTTCAACATCAATATTTTGAAAAATTTTATTGTTAACTATATCATTTATTTTTTTTAATTCGTCGGTTGAAAGCTTTGAGAAATGAGAAAAATCAAATCTTAAAACATTTTCATTAACAAGTGAACCCTTCTGAACAACGTGATCACCTAAAATTTCTCTAAGTGCTGAATGTAAGAGATGTGTGGCAGAATGATTTTTAGATATAAGTTTTCTTCTTTTCACATTAATTTTTGCAGTGAAAGTATCACTTAAATCATTTGGTAATTTATCAACTAAATGTATTATGAGATCATTCTCCTTCAAAGTATTTAAAACATTTATCTGGCCATTTTTTTCCTTTAATTTTCCTGAATCTCCAACTTGCCCACCGGATTCAGGATAAAAAGGTGTTTTATCGAGAACTATATGGAATTTGGATTTATTGTCAATTTTTACTTCTCTATATTTTAAAATTTTTGACTCAGAAACTAAATGATTATAACCAATAAACTTCGTATGATTATTATCGATTAAATTAACCCAGTCATCAGAAAAACTCTGAGAACTACTTCTAGACCTGTCTCTTTGCTTATTAAGTAATTTATTAAAATCAGATTTATTTAATGTTAAATTATTTTCCCTAGCGATTAATTCTGTCAAATCGTAAGGGAAACCATAGGTATCGTATAACTCAAAAGCTAACTGGCCTGGGATTTCATCATTATCTTTTAAATTACTTTTAATATCATTAATTTTTTTTAATCCTTTCTCGAGGGTTTTTAGAAATGTTTTTTCTTCCTCTAAAATGACTTTTAAAATAAAACTTTCTTGTTCTTCCAGGTTTTCAAATGTCTCTTTATAGTCCTTGATAACAGATTTAGCAAGGATATGAAGAAATGGTGACTTAAGGTCTAATGATGAAAATCCATATCTAACTGCTCTCCTTAGAATTCTTCTCACTACATAGCCTGACTTATTATTTGAGGGTATTGCTCCGTCTGATATTGTGAAAACAATCGCTCTTATATGATCAGATATAACCCTGAAAGCAATATCCTTTTTTTCATTATCACCATAATTTATTTTAGAGATTTTGGATAGAGCAGAAATAATATTCACAAAAAAGTCAGTATCATAGGTAGATTTTAAGCCATCTATTGCCATCGATAACCTTTCCAAACCCATACCGGTATCTACATGTTTATTAGGTAGTGGCTCTAAAGATCCATTTTTTTTTCTATTAAATTCAATAAATACTAAGTTCCATATCTCTATCACCTCAGGGTGATCTTTATTTATAAGATCTTTTGTAGGCGTCTTTGCCATTTCATCTGATGATCTGAGGTCGATATGAATTTCAGAGCATGGACCACATGGTCCTACTTCACCCATTTCCCAGAAATTATCACTTTTTGACCCATCTATAATTTTAGAGTTGTCAACGATTTTATTCCATAATTTTGCTGCTTCATCGTCCCTATCCAAATTATCTTTACTGTCACCACCAAATACAGTAACAAATAATCTTTTTTCATCAAGTTTATAATGATTTACTAATAAGTCCCAGGCCCACTCAATTGCATCTTTTTTGAAATAATCTCCAAATGACCAATTGCCTAACATCTCAAACATAGTATGATGATATTTATCAATACCAACTTCCTCAAGGTCATTATGTTTTCCGCTTACTCTAAGACATTTTTGAGTATTTGCTTTTCTAAGTGTAGAAGGTGATTCATTTCCTAAAAAAATATCTTTAAACTGATTCATACCGGCATTGGTAAACATCAAAGTTGGGTCATCATTAACTGTAATTGGGGCAGACTGGATAATCTTATGATTTTTACTTTTAAAGTAATCAAAAAATATATTTCTTATTTTTTTAGAGTTCATTTAAACTAAAATCGATGAATATTTTTATTTTTGCATAAGTTAAAACAAAATTAGACTATTTTATCTAATTATGAGTAAACACAAATACTATTATAATCCTGACACGTGTAGATACGAAAAGATAAGGAAGACTAATAAAGATATATTCCTTAACACAGTTGCATTTATATCAATTGTTTTATTTTCTAGTTTTATATTAGTAAATATCTACGATCGATACTTTGAATCACCTAAGATAATTCAACTAAAGAAAGAAAACCAAGAGCTCCAAACTCACTATGAAATTTTAAATAAGGAAGTAAATGTTGCATATAAGATGCTAAATAATCTAGAGGAAAGAGATGACAACGTCTACAGAATTATATTTGAAGCAGAACCAATTCCTGGTACAATTAGACAGGCCGGTATTGGTGGTATCAACAGATACAAAGAACTAGTAGACGGAAATCTTGAGAGAGATGATTTAATTATTGATAACTATGCTAAAATAGATGAACTCAAAAGGAAACTCTATATTCAAACTAAATCATATGATGAATTGCTAGATATGGCTAACAACAAAGAGGAGTTAGTAGCATCAATCCCAGCAATTCAGCCAGTATCAAATAAGGATCTGAAAAGATTAGCCTCTGGTTATGGAACCAGAATAGATCCTTTTTTGAAGGTCAAGAGAATGCACTATGGTCTCGACTTTTCTGTAAAAAAAGGGACACCAATTTATGCAACAGCTGACGGGAAAGTTATGATTGTAAAATCTTCTTTCGGTGGTTTTGGAAAACATATTTACCTTGATCATGGTAACGGATATAGAACGGTTTATGCTCACCTAGATAAATTTAATGTAAGAAAAAATCAGAAAGTAAAGAGAGGTGAATTAATTGCTTATAGTGGTAACTCTGGGAGATCCACAGCGCCACACCTACATTATGAGGTTCATAAAAATGGTAAGAAAATCAATCCAATAAATTTCTTTTTTAATGATCTTACGCCCAATCAATATGAGGAAGTTATCAAGCTTGCCTCAGTTGAAAATCAAGCACTTGGATCAACATTTTAGATATGCCCTACAAAGAGAAGGAAATAATTAAAAAATATTTCAGTATAGGTGAGGTTGCCAATAAATTAAATGTAAATACATCTCAAATCAGGTTTTGGGAAAAGGAATTTGAAATCTTAAACCCAAAAAAAAATAAAAGCGGTTCTAGAAAATATACAGCTAAAGATATTAAGATAATCGAAAAAATATATAGGTTATTAAAAGATGATAAATTCACAATTGATGGTGCTCGCAAAGAAATAACTAAGAGAAATTATAAAACAGAAAGCGATATCATTATTCACCTAAAAAAAATCAAAGAAAAACTAATAAGTTTGAAGGAGAAGCTTTAATGCTATAATCCTAATATTTTTTTTATTCCCTCCTCATCTGAACCAGAATCTGCAAAGTCATCAAAAGACTTCTCCGTTACCTGGATAATATGATCTTTAATAAATTTAGCTCCTTCAATCGCACCCTGTTCATTACTCTTAATACAACATTCCCATTCCAGAACAGCCCAACCATCAAAACCATATTGAGTAAGTTTCGAAAAAATTGATTTAAAATCGATCTGCCCATCTCCTAGAGACCTAAATCTTCCGGGTCTATCGATCCAATCAGCATAACCACCATACACACCTGCTCTTCCATCAGGATTAAACTCTGCATCTTTGACATGAAACATTTTAATATAATCATGATAAATGTCAATATTTTTAATATAATCCATTTGTTGCAGGATATAGTGGCTAGGATCATATAGCATTTTTACTCTTGAATGATTTTTAGTGGCAGATAAGAATCTTTCAAAAGTTATACCATCATGCAAATCTTCACCTGGATGAATTTCATAACACAAATCGACTCCATTTGTATCAAATTCATCTAATATTGGAATCCATCTTTTGGCTAGCTCACTAAATCCAGTAGAAACTAATCCCGCAGGTCTTTGCGGCCATGGATATACATATGGCCAAATTAATGCGCCAGAGAATGTTACATGAGATGATAATCCTAAATTTTTGCTAGCTTTTGCTGCCAGCATAAGTTGATCAACAGCCCAATCTGTTCGACTTTTGGGATTATTTCTTAATTCCTTCGGGGCGAAACCATCAAACATAGTGTCATAGGAGGGATTTACGGCAACTAGTTGACCTTGTAAGTGAGTACTAAGCTCTGTTATCTTAACTCCACAACCTTCAATCATCGACTTGTACTCATTTGCATATGCACTATCCTCAGCAACTTTTTTTAAATTAATGCATCTTGTATCCCAAGTTGGGATCTGAACTCCTTTATATCCTAAACCAGATGCCCATCTACATATTGACTCAATATCATTAAATGGAGCTTTATCGTCCATAAACTGAGCTAAAAAAATTGCAGGTCCTTTTATTGTTTTCATATTATATATTAATCCATTTAGATGATTTAGACGATTCAATTACTGCATCAATAAATTTCATTCCTCTGTATCCATGTTCAACAGTCGGGAAATCAAAAATTGGATCATGTTCTATTGAATTTTTATGGTTATTTACAGCATATGAAAAATTTCTATAAATATTAGCAAATGCTTCTATGAACCCCTCTGGATGTCCCGAGGGAGTTCTACAATGAGATAATGCAAACTCGGAGAGATATGAGTTATCAACTCCGGCTCTTAAAATCTGATTTGGTTTTCCATTAGCTTTGTGTATTAAAGTATTCGGTGTTGAATGTTTCCATTCGACACCTCCTAATTCTCCCCAAACTCGTACCTTCAAATCGTTTTCCTCTCCAGTTGCAATTTGACTAGTCATCAAATTCCCTTCTATATTGTCCTCTAAGGATATTAGTACGTTACCATCATCTTCTAGCAGCCGACCCTCAACAACTGTATTAACTTTCGCAAACAGCTTAATTATTTTTTTCCCTGTTATATATTCAACCATATTTGCTGCATGTGTCCCAATATCTCCCATACTGCCAGCTTTACCTGACTTACTCGGATCTGTTCTCCATGAAGCCTGTTTATTATCAGTATTTTCTAAGCTAGTAGTTAACCAACCCTGAGGATACTCAACAGCAACCTTTCTTATCTTACCTAACTTACCTGATTCAATTATGTTTTTAGCTTCTTTTACCATTGGATAACCAGTGTATGTATGAGTAACGGCAAAAGGTAACTTGGTTTGATTTACTTTTTCTACTAATTTTTTTGCCTGATTCGAGTCAAACGTTAAGGGTTTATCAATAATTACTGGGAAACCATTGTCTAGAGCTTTAATAGCGGGGTCATAATGAAGATGATTTGGAGTTACAATTGAAACAATATCCATTCGCTGATCCTCACTTTTAGCTGACTCTTTAATTATCATTTCATCATAAGTTTTATATACTCTATTCTTTTCCAGGTATAAGTTTTCTCCAGTTTCTAAAGAATTTTGAAAATCTGAGCTAAATGAACCACATACTAAATCTATACAATTATCTAGTAGAGCTGCATTTCGATGAATAGCCCCAATGAATGAACCTAATCCGCCTCCAATCATACCCATTTTTAGTTTTTTCATATTAGAAATATATAATATTATTTTAAATGATAATATCTAATTATAAAATAATTGAACCTTCTAAATTATTTTTCTTCAGGTTATAAAACTCTTTAAATAGATCAAATTTTTCACCAGATATTAACCCTTTTTTAACATAATTACCCTCCTCTTTTAGTATGTATGAATTACAGTTATCTCTCAAGTTATAGTTTAGAATAGTTATAGCCTGTTTTTTAATAAAATCCTCATTTATTTTGAACAAAGATTCAATTCTCCTCTTAAAGCTTCTTATCATAACATCAGCGCTCCCAGAGTAGATTATTGGATCTCCGGAGTTATGAAAATAGTATATCCTGCTATGTTCTAAGTAATCACCAACAACTGATATTACTTCAATGTTTTCACTTAAATTTTTTCTTCCAGGACGTAGACAGCAAATCCCACGAACAATTAAACAGATTTTAACTCCACTATTACTGGCTTCATATAATTTATTTATAACCTTTTTATCTTGAAGCGAATTAATTTTTATACAAATTTTTGAATCAATTCCAGATTTAGAATTCGATATCTCTTTGTCAATCAAATCCAAAATTTTATCTCGCATATATATTGGAGCTGTTATTAAATTCTCGTAATCTTCAGGTACTGAATGGCCAGTGATTACATTGAAAAATTCCAAAGCATCTTTAGTGTAATTCTGGTCAGAGGTCATTAAACTCAAGTCAGTATATAACCTTGAGGTTGTCTCATTATAATTTCCTGTTCCCATATGCGCATAATTCTTAACTTTTTTCCCTTCTCTCCTTACAATTAATAAGAGCTTTGTATGGGTTTTTAATGAGCCAATACCATATATTACATAGCAACCCGCCTTCTCTAATTGATATCCATTTTTTAAATTATTTTCTTCATCAAATCTTGCTTTTACCTCAAACAAGACCGATACATGTTTTCCATTTTCTGCAGCTTTTAGCAAGGCGTCTATTACCCGTGAATTCTTTGCAGTCCTATATAGAGTAATCTTAATTGATAAAACATTAGGATCGTCGGCAGCCTCATTCAGAAGACGAATAACAGGATCAAATGAATTATATGGATGATGAAGAAATACATCTTTTTCTGAAAGAATTTCAAAAATATTTTTATTACTAGATCCTTCCATATCGAAAGACTGAATAGGATTTGGATACTCAGAAAAAAAATCAGAAAACTCTTCAAACTCATAAATTTGTTTTAAAGAAGTAAAATCTATAATAGAATCAATAGGTAACTTCATAATATTATAATTATCAAGTTTGAATCTTTCTTTTAGTGATTTCAGAAGATAGTCGTCAAATGAATTACTAACTTCTAATCTTACCACTCTACTAAATTTTCTATCCTTTAATTTTTGTTTTAATTCCTCTAAAAAGTTAATTTCTATGTCCTCCGATTCCTCCAAAGTGAAATCCCCATTTCTTATAATTCTAAATAGACTTACACTTTCAATTGTTATACTTCTGAAAAATTTAGAAATGTATTTTGATATAATTTTTTCGATCGGGATAAAAAACATTTTATCTTGAATCCTATATTCGAAAAACCTAGGAAGATTAATTGGTACTTGGATAAAAGAAATCTTTTTTTTATTTGATGAGGCCTTATTTTTAGTAACAACTCCAAATATTAGAACCTTATTCATTAGAATTGGGAATGAGTGGAGGTCATCAAATACCATTGGTGTAAGCATCGGGAAGATTGTCTTCTTAAAATATTTTTTTATCCTCTTTCTACCTTCCTCATCTAAATCATTAACCTCACCTATTATTATATCTTTTTTTTTTAGAGTAGAAATAACTTCATCTGAGAAACATCTATTATAATCATTAAAAAAAGTTTTTGACTGGTCAAGAAGATACTCTCTAAATGGTTTTTCTCTCATCCCTGAGTAATCAATTCTAGTCTTATTATTATCAATATAATTATATAAGCTGCCAACTCTAATTTCAAAAAATTCATCAAAATTTGAGGCAACTATTGATAGGAATTTTAACTTATCTAAGACACCTCTAGATTTACTTCTAACCTGATCTAAAACTCTGTAATTAAAATTAATCCAACTTAAGTCCCTACTAATTAGATTACTCTCATTAATCGATTTGGAATTCATCAAAGATTTTCAAGAACTGACATTACCTCTTTAACATGAGATCTAGATTCTTCAAGTAATGTTCTCTCATCTGAATTTAAATCTAGCTCTATTACTTTCTCAATACCGTTAGATCCAAGAATAACAGGGACTCCTAAATAGCAATCATCAATATTATACTCACCCTCTAATTTCACACAAACTGGGAAGATTCTTTTTTGATTTTTAACAATTGACTCGACCATCTGAGCTGCAGCAGCACCGGGTGCATACCAAGCCGAAGTTCCCATAAGCTTCACAAGTTCTCCGCCCCCAAACTTCGTCCTCTCAATTATTTCGTCAAGTTTTTTATCCTTAATAAGTTCAGTGACAGGTATTCCTGAGACTGTCGTATATCTTGGTAGAGGTACCATTGTGTCACCATGGCCTCCCAAAAGTACTGCCTGAATATCTTTTGGTGATATGTTGAGTTCATCAGCTATAAAAGCTCTGTATCTTGCAGTATCCAATATTCCTGCCATACCCATCACCCTATTTCTATCAAATTTAGAAGTTAAATGAGCTTGATATGTCATAACATCTAGTGGATTTGAAACTATAATTATAATAGAATTTGGTGAATGCTTGATAATGTTCTTAGTAACAGACTCTACTATTTTAGCATTTGTACCTATTAAATCATCTCTTGACATTCCAGGCTTCCTAGGTAATCCTGATGTAATTACTACGACATCTGAATTTTCTGTAAGCGTATAATCATTAGTAGACCCTACAGTTCTAGTATCGTATAAATTAATTGGTGATTTCTGAAAAATATCAAGTGCTTTACCTTCGGATAATCCTTCTTTTATGTCAACCAAGACTACATCATTACATACTTCTCTTTGAGCTAAGACGTCAGCACAAGTTGCACCAACATTTCCTGCTCCAACTACTGTTACTTTCATTTTTTTTTTTTTTGTAAAATTAGATAATGAAAGAGAAAGTTTTAATTTAAAATTAAATTATTTCAAACTCTAAAATATTTTGAGTATTTGAATTAATTTTTATCTTATCATTAATTTGTTGCCCAACTAACCAAATAACTGTACCACCTGCATCAACAGCAACAAGTTGATCCATTTTATCTATAAAAGACACTTTATTATCGGATAAAAAACTGGAAATTTTTTTGGTATTTTTCATACCAAGAGGTTGGAACTTTTCTCCTTTTTTATAATTTCTAATCACAACTGGAAAACAAACTTTATCATAATCACATTGAGCATTATTTTTATTTCTATTTATTGGAGGTAGTTTGTTCGAGTACTTTTTAACCTCGATTTTTTTTGATCCAACATTAACAATACCTATTCCTTTAATTTCAACTTTTTCTTTTTTAAATATCTTTTCTCTAAAAATATAGAATGATTTCCTGTCATTTATAAGAACATATTTATCAGAAAAAAACTTACTATTATTTCTTTTACTTAATGCTAAAATTATGAGAGATATTTGATCATAATTAAACCCATAATCTGATAAATAGTCATTTATAATCACAGACATATCATCCTCTTTCTCTAAAAAACTTTTATCTATCTCAATAAAATTTTTCCTGGCAGTCACATAATTTGAAATAAACTTTTTCTTATGTTCATTGATAAATTTTTGAATATTTCCTAACCTATCAACTGATTTCCTAATCGAATCCTTGAAGGACGGATTAATTTCAGAAAAAATTGGAATTATTTTATTTCTTATTTTATTTCTTAAATATTTATTCTCCCCATTTGTATAATCTTCTCTCCAATTCAATTTATTTAATTTAGCATATCCTCGGATATCATCCTTGTCAATCTTGAGTAATGGCCTAAAAATATTGTTTGATGATTTAGGGATACCTACTAAACCTTTATATCCTGTAGTTTTTAGAAAATTATATAAAATTGTTTCGACATTATCATCACTGTGGTGTGCTGTCACAATATAATTATATCCAGCATTTAGAAAACCTTTAAACCACGTATATCTTAGATCTCTTGATGACATTTGAATTGAAATTTTATTTTTTTTAGAGTGCTCTAAAACATTAAAATCCTCAGAATAAAATTTTATTTTATTTTTTTGACAATATGATTTGACAAAATTTACATCTTCATTCGAATCTTTACCTCTCAACTGAAAATTACAAGTTGAAACCGAGAAATTTAACTCAAACTTTTGAAAAAGATTAAGTAAAACCATGGAGTCTATACCACCACTAACCGCAAGCAAATATTTATTATCAAATAACTCTATTTCATTTTCCTCGAAAGAGGACAAGAAAACTTTTTCTATCTTTTTCATTATTAATTGTAAAAATAAGAATTTGAAATTTGCAAAATAAATTTAATTATCTATCTATTTTTACAAAATGAAATTAATTTATTTCATTCTTTCAGTATTTATATTTATCAGCATTGACTCAAATGCCCAGAAAAAAGAAAAAATTAGATATAAAGCAGATGAACTTAAATTCAGGAGAATTGACAAAGAACCAGTAAGAAAATTAATAAATAATGTTATTTTCAATCAGGGAGATACAGAAATTAGGTGTGATTCAGCAAATTACTATAATAAAAAAAATATTTTAGAGGCTTTTGGTAATATAATTATTACCAATCCGGACTCGTCAGTTATTAGAGCTAGAAGCCTAATTTATGATGGTGAATCAAGAGTTGCCAAACTTAGAAAAGAGGTGATATACACAAAAGATAAAGAACAAATAAGCACGGATTATCTTGACTATTTTATTGACGAAAAAAAAGGATTCTTTTTTAATGAAGGGGAATTAAAAGATGAAATTAATACATTAAAAAGTGATTACGGTATATTTTACGGAAGCAAAGACCTATCCATTTTTTATAAAGAAGTAATTTTAGTTGGTGAAGATTACACACTTAAGTCTGATTCAATGACATACAACACCATAACAAAAGAGACAATTACTTTTGGATATACAGAAATTATTTCTGAGGATAGTACCTACATTGAAAGTCTGGGTGGATCATTCCAACAGGAAACAAAAAATTCAAAGCTGACATCAAGCAAAATAGAAACTAATGACTATATCCTTGAAGCAGATTTTATAAATTTTGATGAGAAAAACTCAACTTACCAAGCAAGCGAAAACGTGATATTAAAAATTAAAGAGTCAGATTATTTTGTTTATGGAGATCAAGGTGAATACAACAAATCTGAAAACATAACTAAAATATTTGGTAATACTTTACTTAAAAAGAACATTGAGAATGATACTTTTTATTTATCATCTGATACAATTCTAGCTATTGATGATGATAAAGATATCAGTAAGTTATTTGCTTATAATGACGTTAAATTTTATAAAAAAAATTTTATTGGAAAATCAGACTCGATGATTTTTATAATTAAAGATTCAACAATTAATATGTTTAATGATCCTGTAATATGGAACTATTCTAACCAAATTACTTCTGATACAATCAATTTCAAATTATATAATGACCAAGTCGAAGAAATGAATTTAATTAAAAACTCATTTATTATATCTACAGATACTATGGGAAATTATAATCAAATAAAGGGACGAGATATGAAAGCAATTTTTTCTGAAAATAATTTTATGAAAAACATTTTAGTATCGGGAAATGGTGAGACAATCTATTTTGGCTTAGATGAAGACTATAGATCTATAATCGGTTTAAATTA
>CEWJ01003803.1_pt1 | contig 14367 bp, 11 predicted proteins | sample 350291 | NCBI WGS metagenome assembly CEWJ01 (sample SAMEA2622923, study PRJEB7988) | marine metagenome | isolation source: saline water (ENVO:00002010), including | reverse complement strand
ATGTCATTCCAACCCTGGAACCAGACGAAGCCGGCGATCTCGTATCCGCGCCCGTCGTACTGCGGAAAGCGGATCTTGATTTCGCTGAGCGTTGTTTTGATCTCGGTCATCATTAACCGGTAAAAATGGCCGTAACGATCAACGACCTGCTTACGGTATTCGTCCGCCTTGGCTTTACGAATCTTTTCGATCGAAGCGCTGCTTTTCTCCTCGATTTCCTTGCGCTTTATATCCGGGTTGTCCTTCTTGGCCTTGTTCCATTCGTTGCGGATGATGTTGTTGTAGTCACGCTTGATCATGTTCTCGACCGACTCAGCGATGGCTTCCTCCGACTGCAACCCGGAGCTTGGCGGCCGGAAATCGATGCCGATGCTCTTGCCGCCCCACGCCGTCTTGATGAGCAGCACCGGCTCGTCGTAGTGGTTGCCCATCACGTGGCCAAACTGCAACTCCAGCCCGATGCAACCGGGGGAGCCGTAACCAACCGTCAGGTTGCCCCGGCGCTTGAGGTAGTTGATCCACACGTCCTCGCGCTCGATGTACTCACCGTCCTTGTGGAAGTGGGCGAAAAAATCTCGGGTCTCAGGTGCCTTGATCTGGTGATTAAGTAGAGGATCGATTTTGCCCTTACCCTCCATGTTGGACTGGCCGGCGAGTATGAACACCTTTACCGGCTTTTTCTCCTCAGCCAACGCCGTCCACCCCAGCGACAGACTCAATAAGAAATAAACAAAGTGCTTCATGGTATTAACTGCCGAATTTTTTACCCGGAACACCACAGCGAGTCGAGTTTACACTTGCCGCAAACAGCCCCGATGGATAGAAACACGCCTTAACGCATTTTTTTCAACCGCACGCTGCCATGAAAACATCCAAACGACACGGATTTACCCTGATCGAACTGCTCGTGGTGATCGCCATCATCGCGATCCTCGCCAGCCTGTTGCTGCCGGCGTTGGCCAAGGCCAAGCAGAAGGGCGTCCAGACCGTGTGCATCAACAACCTCAAACAGTGGGGCTTGGTGTGGCAGTTTTATTGCGACGACAACGACGGCAAGTTCAGCAACGGCCTTAAGGTCGGCTGGGCGCGCGGCGAGTGGGTGGCTTCACTGGAAAAATTCTGGCGCAAGCAGGACATCCTCCTCTGCCCATCCGCCAACATGGCCCGCGACCGAAACGGCGAGAGCTATCGACTGATCAAGGTACCCAAGTACAAGCACGACCAGTACGCGGTGTTTGGCAGCTACAACGCCTCCTACCGGCACGGCCACATTTCGCAGGACGGCGGTATCCCCACCCGCTCCAGCTACGGTAACAACAACTGGCTCTACAACGCACCGCGCACGATTCAAAACCGCAACATGGACTGGCACTGGCGAACGATGGATCCGGGTGGACACGACCTGAATAACATCCCGATGTTCCTCGACACGATGTGGCGCGGCGGAGGCCCGTACCACGGCAACAACAACAAGATCATGGCCGGCAATTACAATGGTGACTGGCAGGGCGCCGGCAAGGAGATGATGCACTTCGCGTTCGACCGCCACGCCGGGGGAACCCAGGGCGTGTTTCTCGACCACTCCGTGCAGCACATCCCGATCAAGAAATTGTGGCGCCTAAAATGGCACAGACAATTCGACACCAGCAAAAAGATCAACTGGCCCCGCTGGATGGCCGGTTATCCCGAGCACAATTAAAGACTTTCCCAACAACAAACCAAACCAAGGAGAACCCGGCACAGGCCGGGTTCTTTTTTTGGCTTTGCGCTTGGCCAAGCGGACGGGATAACTTGGCCAAGCGCAGGTCGCAGGTACATGGCGTTCGATCAACAGGCCCTCTCTCAGTTCAAGGAAAAGCTACTCATCATGGCCAGCCACGCCGAGAGCGTGGTCACCCGGGCCGTGCGTGCCTATCTTGACCGAGACGAGCCACTCGCCCAGCAGGCGCTGGAGACGGACGAAATCATTGACCAATTCGAAATCCAGATCGACCGAATCGCCCTCGATTTGCTCTCGCAAAACCCCGGCGAACTTGAGTTAAGGCACATCACCTGCGGCATGAAGATCGCGCAGGATTTGGAACGGGTCGGGGATGAAGCCACAACGATCGCCAGTCGATCCATCGAGTTAATGGCCCTGCCCACGCTGGACACCCCGCTGGACATCGCCGAGATGACCTTCCTCGTCAACGCCATGCTCAAGGACGCGCTCGACGCATTCGTTGTCGGTAACACCGTCTTGGCACGGGGCGTCATTCCGCGCGACAGGCAAGTCGACGAGCTGAATAACACGTATCAACGACAGCTCACCGAGTTGATGGAGGCCGAGTCGAATAACATCCGCCGCTGCCTTCACCTTGGCGTCATCACCAAGTGCCTCGAGCGGATCGGCGATCACGCCAAGAACATCGCCGAGGATGCGGTGCTGCTCCACGAGGGTACCGACATTCGGCACTCCGAACCCGGTACCGAGTAATCATGCCCAAAAAAAACGAAACCCGAATCCTTGTTGTCGATGACGAACCTGATGTGCTCGAGTTGGTCGTTTTTCATCTGGAGAAGGAGAATTTCAAAGTGGCCGTGGCTGACACCGGCGACAAGGCGCTGAAGATGGCGCGTTCCCAAGTCCCCAGCCTACTCGTGCTCGACCTGATGCTGCCGGGAATCAACGGTCTCGAGATTTGTCGACTGCTAAAGCAGAATCCAAAAACGCGCGATATACCGATCCTCATGCTCACCGCGCGTGCGGCCGAGGAGGATCGCATCCGCGGGCTCGAACTGGGCGCACACGACTACGTCACCAAACCATTCAGCCCGCGCGAACTTGTGCTGCGCATGAAAAACCTGCTGCGTCTCACCGAGGTCAATCGTGACGGGGTGGAAGTCATTGAGACCGGCCCGTTCCAACTGGACACCGTCCGGCATCAGGCGGTCGTCAACGGCGAACCGGCAACCATCACCTCGACGGAATTCAAGCTGCTCTGCCTGTTGACCGGCCGTGCCGGCGAGGTGCAAACCCGCGAGACTCTGCTGCGTGACGTCTGGGGTTACGCCCCCACCCTCGACACCCGCACGGTCGACACCACGATGCAGCGGCTTCGCGCCAAGCTTGGCCAGGCGGCCGCGCACCTCGAGACCGTTCGCGGTGTCGGCTACCGCTACGTCGAACCGGCATCATGAGCGGCTGGATCGTCTCTATCATTCTGCTTGGCTGTCTGGTTGCCCTGCATCTTTTTTGGCAAAACCGCTGCCGATCGATTGCGCTTGGCCAAGCGGAAGCCACCGGGCGGGAGGCTGGCCTAGCCAAGGCGGTCGGCATGGCCGGGATGTTCGCAAACATGCCGGAGGGCGTCCTGGTCACTGATGCCGACGGCCGAATCGAGTTTGCAAACCAGGCGTTCTGCCGATTGTTCGACCTGCAGGAAAACCCCAGCGGCAAGACCTTGATGGAGGCCATCCGCATCCATCAGGCCAACGACCTGATCGAGCGGCTCAAGGTGGAGAGTAGCATCGAGCAGGAGGAGTTCATGCTGCCAGATCTCGAGCAACGATTCCTGCAGGCCAACGGCGTGGCGATCCGCGAGAAGGACGGCGGTCATCGCGGCACAATCCTGATGTTCCACGACCTGACACGAATGAAGCGGCTGGAGAATCTGCGGCAGGAGTTTGTCGCCAACGTCAGCCACGAGTTGCGCACGCCACTCTCGATCATCAAGGGCTACGTCGAGACGCTGCTCGACGCCGAAGAGGATCCCGAGTCGATGAATCACCGTTTTCTCGCGAAGATCGAAAACCACTCGAACCGGCTGACTTTTTTGATCGAGGACATTCTCACCCTGTCGCGGCTCGAGTCAGGCGGGATCGGGCTGGAACTGCGAGACATCGATCTCGGACAACTGGTGGACAGTGTGCTCGATAGTCTCCGCGAGATGGCCGGCAAAAAGGGGGTTCGACTGGAAAACGATGTCAGAGAAAAGTTGAGACTGTTCGCCGACAGCCAACGCGTTTTTCAGGCACTGAATAACCTGGTCGAAAATGGCATCAAGTACGGAGGCGAATGCGTCTGTGTCTCGGCAAAAAGCGACGGCAGCGAAATCGACCTGTGCGTCACCGACGATGGCCCCGGCATTCCCGCCGAGGCGTGCGAGCGTATTTTTGAACGCTTCTACCGGGTCGACAAAGCGCGCTCACGCGAGATGGGCGGCACCGGCCTTGGCCTCTCCATCGTCAAGCACGTCACCCAGCTTCACGGCGGCTCGGCCCGTGTCGAGAGTGCACCGGGCGAAGGTGCCAGTTTTCACCTCACCTTTCCGATCCCCGAAAAGCCAGTCGATACCGAGACCGGCTAGCGCATCAACAACCCGGCCACGCTGGCGGTGAGGTAACAGGCCAAGAGGCCTCCGACCATCGCCCGCAGGCCCAGCTTGGCCAAGTCCGCCCGCCGCTCCGGCACCAGCGTGCTGATTCCCCCGATCTGGATCGCCACGCTGGCGAAGTTGGCAAACCCGCACAACGCAAACGTCGCAATCGTCACGGTTCGCTCACTAAGCGCGCCCTCCCCCGTGGTCATGTTGGACAGGCTGAGGAAGCCCACGAACTCATTGAGTACCACCCGCTCGCCCAGCACCGTGCCCACCCGCAGGCATTCGTCGGCCGGCACACCCATCATGAAGGCGAACGGCACATTCAGCCAACCGACCGCCTCCTGAATAGTAATGGTCCAGTCCGTCCACGACAACGCCCAGGCCAGCAGCGCGTTGGCAAGGTACACCATCGCGATAAAGGCGATCAGCATTGCGATCACATTGATCGACAGGCGCATTCCGTCTGCCGCGCCCTGGCACAGGGCATCGATGCTGTTGGTGGCCGGGCTCCTCGGCAGTTCGCAGGCCTCGTTCGCCGTTGCACTTTTTTCCGTCTCGGGAAACATCAGTTTCGCAATCACCAACGTCCCGGGAGCACTCAGCAGCGACGCCGTCAACAGGTGACCCGCATCGATCCCGAGCGAGGCGTAGGCCGCCGCCACTCCGCCGGCGATGGTCGCCATGCCGCCCACCATCAACGCCATCAACTCACTGCGCGTCATGCCGGCGAGGTAAGGCTTCACGATCAGCGGCGCCTCGGTTTGGCCCATGAACACATTCGCGGCCGAGGCCAACGTTTCGCTGCCGCTCGTGCGCAGCGTGCGCCGCATCACCCAGGCGATGCCGGTGACGATCCACGGCAGCACGCGCCAGTGGTAAAGCAGTGATGAAAGTGCCGAGACAAAAATGATCGTGGCCGGAATCGCAATGACAAACAGCACCCCCTTGCCCGGTCCGAACACGTTCTCCATGTTCTCCCGCTCAGCCAACGGTCCGAACACCAGTTTTGACCCCTCGTTGGCGAACTCGTTCAGCTTGGTGACGGCCACGTTGGCCGCCTCGAACAACCCTTGGCCAAGCTGTGTCTGGAAAACCAGCAGCGCGATGATCAACTGCAGGCCCATCCCCCAGCCGACCACCCGCCATGGGATGTTGCGGCGATGGGTGGACATCGCCCAGGCCAAGCCAAGGAAGGTCAGAATGCCAAGCAGGCTGATGAGCCGCAATGTGATCACGAGAGCCGGACGCTAGTGGCCCGCTTGGCCAAGCGCAAGCCAAGCCGACGGTCAACGCAACTCATCCGCCGTCCAGGGTTTGTCCCGGTCAGCCGTCCCGACGCGGATCTTTTCCACCGCCTCGGCGGAGACTGCCGCGGCCTCCTGCCCAAACTCCTTCCGGATGTACGACAACACAGCGGCAATCTGGTGGTCGCTCAGTCCCCCCATAGCTGGCATCGGCACTGCGTTCCCTGTCCCGTACTTCTGGCCGGCCACGGTTATCGGCCCGGTCAGCCCGTGGAGGATCACCTTGACCAGTCGTTCCGGGTCGCCGCTCACCCACTCGCTCCCGGCCAGCGGCGGGTACACCCCAGGCAGGCCTTTCCCCTCCGGTTGATGACAGGCCATGCAGGCCATGTTGTAGAGTTGCTCCCCCTCCGACGCCCTTTTCGGCGGCGTGCCGCGCAGCTTTCGCAAAAAATCCGCGCGCTCGGTGTGGCCGGCAAAATCCAGTTTCCCGTCGCGCAGGGCGTGATCCCAATACGGCTGCAACGCCCGAGCGCTCGTGCCAATGGCGTAATCGAGAAAACGATCCCGCTCTCCGGCCCAAACCTGCATAACGACCTCGACCGACTCTGCCCGGGGCACATACGTTGCGGCCACTGCCGCCTCCAGCCGGACGCGCGGATGTTCATCGCCGGCCCGCTGCCTGAGCCGGGCCATTGGCTTGACCAGGCGCGTGCCCCACTTGCCGGCCACGCGCGTGGCATAGGCGCGGACGCGATGATCGTCCGAGGCCAACAGCCGATCGAGCAGCCTTGGCCGCACCGTCTCATGCGCCTCGTACACGCCGATCACCTCCAGCAGCCATTTATCGTCCGCCACCTCCCAGCGCTTGGCCAGCCAGGCGTCCGCCTCGCGAATCACCTGCGGGCTTGGCCGATAAAAAAGCAGTCGCTTGGCCTGATAACGCGTCCAGCGTTCCAGCGAGGACAGTTGCTCCAGCAGATCGCTGACCGACATCGCAGCGAGATCCGGTTGTTGAATCGGCGGAAAGCCATTGGCTGTGATCCGCCAAATACGCCCGCTCGTCTTATCGCGGTTGGGGTTGGCGTAGCTCGCCTGATAATGGCCGATGATCGGGTTCGTCCAGTCGGCCAAATACATCGCGCCGTCCGGCCCGACGCTCACGTCCACCGGCCGAAACGCCGGCGTCGAGGACGTCACCACGCGCGGGCGCTGCCTGCTCTTGAAGCCGGCGCCGTCGTCGAGAATTTCGTGCAGTTCCACCACCGAGCCAAAGTAACCGCCGATCAATGCGTTGCCCTGAATCTCCGACGGCAACGCCTGTGTCCCGATGATGTCGATCGACGTTGTCTTGGGGGATGTTTCGAACAGCGCGCCAGTCGGGTGATACTGCTCCGGCGAATTGCGGTACGACACGCTCGCCTCCGTCGCCGAGCTGCTGCCGGATGGATTGCCCCCGCGCACCATCCCCGGCACCGTCCAGTAGCCGTGGGGCCGGTCGCCGCTTTTGTGAAACACCTGCCCGTAGTCGTCAAACGTCACGCCCCAGCAATTCGCGCCGGCCATGCCGCCTCCAAAAAATCCCTCAAGCCGAAGCTCCCGCGGACGCAGCCGCCACACCGCGGATCGGTCCAACCGCGCGATGCCCCACGGCGACTCCACGCGCGACATCGCGTGCAGCCCCTGCGTAAACCAAAGGCTGCCGTCCGGCCCGTGACTGATGCTGTTCACGAGCTGATGCGTGTCCCCGATACCAAACCCCGAAAAGAGCACACGTCGGATATCAGCACGGCCGTCCCCGTCGGTATCCTTCAGGTGCAACAGCCGGTCAAAGTCACAGACGTACAATCCGCCCGCGCCCGGCTCCACCCCCTGCACCATGGTCAATCCCTCCGCAAACCGGTGCGACCGGTCCGCCCGGCCATCACCATTCGCGTCCTCCAAAACGAGTACGAAATCGGTGCGAGGCGAACTGGCCAAAGTCTGCGGGTAGGTCGGCGAACAAGCCACGTACAGCCGCCGTTTTTCGTCCCAGGCAAACTGAATCGGCTTCACCACGCCATCAGCCTCGGAGGCGTACAGGTTCACCTCGTACTGGTCGTCCACGGTGAAAGCCGCCAACTGCTCCTTCGGTGGCAGCGTTTTTTTCTCCGGCTTGGCCAAGGGGGTCGGCTTCGGGCTGTACGGCGCCACCGCTTGGCCAAGCGCCAACGCGTGAACCCGCCGCTCCGCCTCCTGCAGCAACGGCAATTGCCGCTCGAATGACGCCTTCAACGATGGCAGGCCACCACCGGCTCGGCCGTATCGCTGGCTGATCCGATCGCCGTACACGAATGACCAGTTCGCCGGCCGCCAGCAGTCGAACCACAACTGGTTTTTGCGGACGATCTCCTCGCGCATACCCGGAGGCGGAGCCTTGGCCAAATCGACACCCAACTGCCGGGCGATCTCGGCACCCACCCGCTCCAACCCCTGCTCTATCAGGTGGATTCCATTCTCCGTTAGGCGCTCGGCCACGCGCGAATCCGAGCTGTCGACGAACGGCGAATATAGATCCACAAACACCGCGCCTCGTTGAACTGCAATCTCCCGAATTGCCTTCGTGTAGGCATACACGTCGGCGTCGCGGCTGGGGAGGTCCGGCGCGTGGGAAGCCTGCGGCGACTCAAATGGCAATGGCGAAAGCAACACCACACGCCGAGTGCGCTGTGCGAATTCGTCCAGCAGTCGATGATAGGCCGCAGTGAACTCGGTGAGTCGCCCCCGGCCGTCAAGCGATTCCATCTGCCCAAACTGGACGACCAACATCGTCGCCCCGGCGGCATGAAGCTGTGCGGGCCAGTCGCCAAAATTTACCTCGCGCCACTGCTCGTAAACCGTGTCCGCCTCCCATGCCATGAACCGAAACCTCGGTTTGTGCGCGGCAAAACCGGACGCAAGCATCGACTCCATCACGCCGGATTTTTGTTCGCGAACCAGGTTTTCCTGACCAATAAACACGACCACTTCATCGTCCGCCATTGCAAACCTGCCGCCGGCAAATCCCGCGATCGGCTCGCCCGGTTTGACCACACCAAATCGGCTGTAAATCTCCTCCGCCGGTGGCACCTGCGAACACACATTCCCCTGCGGCAACCACAGCGCGGCAAAAAGGAAAGCCCATCGACGAAAGTGCATGGGGGAAAATCGGGTACACGTACCCCTCGTGTCAAATCCCCATTGAGTTGCCCCGGTCTCGTCCGCATACTGCACTGCCACATGGCTTGCGTTTCCGAACCATCCGCCGACGGCAGCAACCGCTGGCGAACGTTGATCAGCCGGTACTGGTTTTTGACACTGCTGGTTTTGATGATCCCGATCGGCCTATGGTTGCCCGAGGGGGGGGTTGCGATCAAAAACACCGGATGGGCCACCCCAGTGCTCGTCGGCGTAATGATGGGCATCTCCGGCTTCACGCTGGACACCGGCAAGCTCCAGAGCCAGGCGACCAATCTCGGCGCCATCGGACTGGTGCTCGTCTCGACCTACTGCGTTGCGCCGCTCGTCGCGTACGGCTTGGCCATCGGATTGCAACCGGAAGGGAACGCCCATTTTTTGACTGCTGTGATGCTCTTGGCCGCGCAGGCGAGCAGCCTCGCCTCGGCCCTGGCGCTGACCGTGCTCGCCCGGGGCAATCAGGAAATCGCGCTCATTTTTACCCTGCTGTCCAGTTCGCTCACCGTCGTTCTGACGCCGTTCATTCTGCAGCTCAGCGTCGGTGCCGAGGTGGAACTCCCGGTGGCCAGCATGATTTTAAAAATGCTGCAGGTAGTCATTTTACCGGTCGTGCTTGGTCAGATGCTGCGTCGTTTTCTTTGGAAAAAAACCCAGCCGTTCATCAAGGGCATCCGTTTGGTGCCGCAGATAATCATTCTTGTTTTTGTCTACTCCGGCTTCTCGGTGGCCACCGGGCAGATTCAGGGCAACACGGAAATCTTCCTCCGCATCGCGCTTGTCTCCACCCTGCTGCACGCGATCCTGTTGGGCTGGAATTTTGGGATGAGCCTGCTCTTCCGGTTGGACAGCGGCACCGGCACGGCTCTGGTCTTTTCCGGTTCGCAAAAAACGCTGCCCAATGGCATCTATCTTTGGGAACGCTTCTTCGGGGACAATCCGATCGGAGCGCTGCCGCTCGCCATCTATCACCTGATTCAACTGGTGGTGGACACGTTTCTCGTCCCTTTTTTCGAACGGCGAAACACCCGCAACTGATCCAGCCGCTTGGCCAAGCACCCGGCCAAGCGCGCTCGCTTTAATTCCGCAGCCAACTTCGGAGCGGCGAGTGGCGAACAAGATCGAGAAACAGTGCGTTGAGCCGCGCAGCCTTGGCCTCCTCCAAGCGCAACGTGGCCACGGCAGTCAACAGCAACACCAAGGCCACCCCCGCGAAATAGAGAGTGTACTCATTCCACTCGACCCCCAGCCAGATCGATTTGCTGGCTGACATCACGTCGATCATCACGCCCCAAAGCGTCGGGGAAAGGCCCATCGCCAGGTTGCCGACCACGGCGTACACCGCGAAGTAATGGCTGCTGCCCAGGCGCGGCACGGTGGCCATCGCAAGGCGTGTCATCGACATCGTCACGCTGGAGAGCACGAATCCGAAACTCAGGTACAGCCCGGCCACCGCGTAAAAGTTCAACGGCAGCACCTTACCGGCTATCAACCCAAACACACCCACGCAAACCAGCCCCATGATGAGGCCGAACAAAATCACCGGCCGACTCCCCAGTCGATCCAGCCGTGTCTTGAGAAACCAAAGTGTGCCCAGCGCCCCGACAAACTTGGCCGCCGAGGCGAGCATGATGTGGTTCGCCTGCATACCGGCCTCGGCCTTGAGATACTTCACCGTGAACGCCGCCAAGCCGCCAAGCGCAATGGCCATGAACAGCTCCGTCCAGAGCAATTTTCGAAACGGTTTGGCCGCAAAAATCTCCGCCCACGGAGCCTGCTGTTTTTTGCCGGCCTCCTCCTCCGGCGGGGCCACGTCCGGCACACGCCGAATGAACGCGATGCTCACCGCCCCCATCATAAAACTGAACGCAAACAGCACGGTGAACTGCCCACTCGTCGGCGATTTGCCCAGGTAAATTGCCACCAGCAAAAACGCCACAAGACTCCCGGCGTTGGCGAACGCGCTCTCGAGTGTCAGGTATCGTCCACGAATCGTCTCCGGGATCAGGCCGCGAATCCACGGAAACCAGGCGCAACTGGCGATCCCCCGGATCATGTTGAACGCGAACAGCAGGCCGATCACCAGCGCCAGTTGGCTCTGCGAATTCAGGACTCCGTCCATCATCGGCACGAATATCAATCCGAGCACGAACAGCAAACGAACCGTCCAGCCGGTCGCGATGAAAAACCGGTAGCCCCAGCGACCCACGTGAGCGGCGGCGGGAATCTGGAAGATGACCATCAGCGGCGTCATCCCCGCGATCAAACCCATGATAGTGGCACTGGCCCCGAGACTTTCCGCGTACAGAAAAATCGGGCTGTCCATGATGATCTGGCAGGACAGAAAATTGAGGAAGAAAAACCAGAACAGACTCTGGACCCCATCGGGAAACGGCGACTTGGTGGCGGCCTGACTCAAGGCCAAGGAGTGGGCCACACGCCCGACACGCGCGTCAAGTGAAGTCAGCGGCCGCCAGGCTTTTTGCCGAACGTCGAGTTCATGTTGTTGTTCAACAACCCGCCGCGCACGGTGGGACTGGACGACCGGTTGCCCTGAAACAGCAAGGGCATGCTGCGCTTGGGCGACATGGCCGGCGGCGCGGCAATGATCGACGAAATCGCGTTGCCCTGCCCCGCGGGCTTGATGCCCAACGCCGGCGGCTTCACGGCGTTTTTCATTTCATCCACGCCAACGCCGGTGACCGGGGTGGACGCGCCCGGATTCAGGCTCGCTCCAAAATTCAACGGCGCCAGACCAAGCGGCTTGCGCGACTGCCCTCCGCCGTTGGCAGCGAATGGTGACATCCCGCCGAAGACGCCCTGTTGTTGTCCGGTTTTTGTCGAGGTGAAAAAACCGCCCTGCACTCTGCCTCCCGCTTGGCCAAGCGTCTGGCCGCCGGGCGTCCGCGTTCCACTCGAGCCGACGAACCGGCCCGCGCGGGATTCGCCGGTACCGCGCTTGATCCGGAACGGATTGCCGGAGCCGGTTTTCCGACGGGCGAACGGGGATGAATCCGAGAGCGCCGCACGGGCCGCGAACGGCGAGTTGCCACTGAACGCGAGGCCTGTTCTTTCGACTCGCTGGGTCAACTCAAGGTCGAGTTTGGTCTCGTCCCGATTCAATCGATCCTCCTCGTCCTCCTCCGGTCTCAAACGAGTGGGATCCTTCTGTCTGCTATTTCTGTTGCGCCCGTTTTTGTCCGGGGAGTTCTGCTCGTCGCCCTGAATGAAACTCTCGACCACCCCGTTCGATCTCCGGTACGGGTCGCGAAACAATTGTTTCTCCCCGTTCGTCCAGTTGTCCTCGGAAATGATGTCCTCCTTTTCCTCGTCGTCCCCCCCCAGCCCGTGGAAGACCCAGTTCTTTTTTCGGTCGAACATCTCGAGCAATCTGCGGGACGACTGCTTGTCGAGTTTGCTTGATGTGGTGGGATGAATCGATGCGCCGACACCGCTCGCGGACTTGGCTGTGCTTAGGAGGCTGCGCCCGGTATCCATCTTCACATCGCGTGCACGCGACTTGAACGCAGAGCTCCCTTTCGACGAGAAAAACCGGGCTTTCTCCGCAAAAACCACTGGGGCAAACGCAAAACCGGCCAGCAAAATTACTGACAAGCAGGCAAAGTTATTCCGGTGAAAATTCAAAATAGTGGTTGTTCCCCCGGCCGAAACCGACGCCGATGAGACATCGCGGGCCGGTGAATGTTCAATTTTCCGGCCCGGATTTCGAGCGAATATTGATGGGGTTGGTGAAAAGCAGCGAGTTGGGAACCAGTATTTTCTCGTCGTCCTTCTCCAAAGTCGTGTAGCGCAGGTCAATCGCCGTGACGTTGCCCTCGAACGATTTCACGTTGATCCACTGCCCCACCCGAAACGGCCGATATATTAGTATCAACACCCCCGAGAGGAGGTTGCTGATTGAGTCCTTGAGCGCAAAGCCGACCGCGAAGCCGGTTAATCCAAGACTCGCCACGATGGCGGACACGTCGATGCCGACCGTTCCAAGCGCTGTGACCAGTCCCATGATCCAAATGACTACATTGGCCACCCGGGCCAGCAGGTTCACCACGCTGGAATCGATCCCGGTCGCTCCGCCAGCCTTGCGGATTATCTTCCGGATCACGATGGCCAGAATCCAAAAGCCAAGCAGGATCAGAAGGGCGAGCCCGATTTTCTGAGACCAATCAATCGCCAATCCGGACCAGTCAAGCTCGTCACCACCAACCTGCTCCCCCTCATTCGCAACCGCTTGGGCTCTTAGCGCAATCGGTGTGATAAAAAAACTAGGGATTAGGTATTTCAAGTTGCTTGCAAATGCCACGGACCAAAAAATCCTTCACTTCGCGGTGCCTTGGCAGCGAAGACCATTGCCCAGATTCTGCGTTCTCCCATATTGCATGATTTCCACCCTGACGTTTAAACGAACATCCATGTCGACGGAGATATTTTTCCAGTTCGGTTCATTTCACATGGTGATAGATTCAAACGGTTCGCGAACAGCTTCACTGTTAAATTGTTCCTTCGATTTTTCACGTAGATACCGAATCGCAAGTTGATGGGCATCCTGCAGGTTCGCCTTGGTTTCATCGAGCGTTTCGCCCTGAGTTTGCACACCGGGCATCTCCTCCAACCAAGCGACGTACCCTCCCTCCTCTACTGGTTGATAAACGGCAGTAAAATTCATGAGGGAGAAGCTACCCGTTCAGATTAGGCTTCACAAGCCCGGCGTGCGCTGTTGCTTGACAAGGATTGTGACTGCCGCAGCATACCGCCGTGCCTTACCGAAAAACTTCCGTGCCGTGTTTCCTAGTGGCTGTCTTGGCGCTTGGCCAAGCGATGGGTGCGCTTGGCCAAGCGGAAAAGCAACCTCCGGCCACCACCGCAATGAAGGCCGTGGTGGATCAGGTTGAGGCGGACTGGGTCGACGGCCGCTGGGCCAACACCGAAGTCGGGCCGTTCCTCGCCTCGACCATCCTCACGCCACGGGGTCGGGTGGACAAGGGCATCGCGATCAAGGTGGGCGACAAGGCTCAGGCCACGGTCTGCTTCAACACCGAACTGCTTGGGTACAACGCCGCCTGGACCGGGGGATTTTTGAATATGAAGGCCAATCGCTACGGCCTGACGAGTTGGCCGGACCCGAAGGGGGACATGACTTTTGTCAACGGCAACGCGGTCGGCTGGGCGCATGAGTCCGGGTGGAACGATCCCCGTGCAAACAAGCGCGGCCCCCTGCCCCGGCACTGGGCCAAGTATCGCGGACTGTATCGGCACGGCAAACGGGTGGCGCTCCATTACACGGTGGGGGACGCCACAATTCTCGAGTCGCCCTGGGCCGGCGAGATCGGTGGGCAACCGTTCCTCTCGCGAACGCTTGAAGTTGGCGCCGCAGCTAAATCGCTTTCCAGCCTTGTGACAACCAACCCTGACATGACTGCCACCTTGGTTGATTCGACCACGGCAAAGCTCACGGACGACTTCAGGGCAATTTGGGTGCGTGCGCTTGGCCAAGCGGCCACCCTGAGCGTGTCCGGCAAACGAATTCT
>CEWJ01128135.1_pt1 | contig 14395 bp, 11 predicted proteins | sample 350291 | NCBI WGS metagenome assembly CEWJ01 (sample SAMEA2622923, study PRJEB7988) | marine metagenome | isolation source: saline water (ENVO:00002010), including | reverse complement strand
GTGCCGCTTCTGTTCGGCTTGGCGCTCATGACCAGGTTAGGCGAATCCTTCTCGCCGACGCTCACTTCGCGCAGCCCGCTCTACGCTTTTCCAAGGCGCCGCCACATGTTGGGCCTCAACATCGTGGCTTTTGTTGGGTTTGTTGTTTCCGTTCACACGCTGTGGATTTCCAACAAAATCAGCGAGGGTGGCAACGTTTGTTCGAGCGCAACGGTGTTTTCGTGCGACGACGTTTTGGGCAACGCCCAGTACAATGTCGACCCTATTTTCGGCATCTCATGGGGCCTTATCGGTATGTTCGCCTTCGCTGCGGTTCTTTTCATTACCAATGCTGTAGGCAAAGAGCCTGATGCCATCTGGGCTGAGCCGTACCTCAAGTACGGGACGTTCATGACCGGCGCCGGCATATTGGTCATCGCCCTTCTTGTTTCTTACGAAGTCAGGATGGGGAAGATTTGCCAATTTTGCACCATGGCCCACATCGCTAACGTCGTGTGTCTGTTTGGTTTTTGGAAAGCAGGCAAAATGCATGAGAATGGGTCGTGGAAAGACGAGGATGAAGACTCAGAGGCACCGAGGAACACCAAATCAAAGGGGCGAAAATCATGAACAAAGAAACACTCTTCTGGCTTGTTTTTACACTGACCGCTATCGCCGCCCTTGGCTTTTTGTTGGGCCAAAGCGATGGTGAACCACCGTTCAACACGGCCGACGAACGGCACGCACTGGCTAACGAGTGCATCGGCAGCCACGACGGTGGGCTGGCAGAACACTACCACGCAACCGTGAGGATTTCTGTGTTGAACGAAAACATCGCTGTTCCAGACGATGTCGGGCTGAACGATCGAGGTTGCTCCATGAGACCACTCCACACGCACGATGCTACTGGGAAAATCCATCTTGAATTCAAAGAAAGTGGCGTTGATGCGCCCTTGGAGGCGTTCTTCGACATATGGGGAAAGCACATGGATTCAACCGGGTTTGATGAGCACCGAATCGACGCATCTCATGAATTCTTGATGTTCGTGACTGAGGAAGGTGGCGAGCGAACGCAAACAACGGCGTTTGAGAACCACATCGTCAAGGACGGCCAGCTTATCGAACTGGTTTACAGGTCCATCGAGTGATCAGGGCGTGAAACTGCCGGTGAACAAAGAAGCGTTTGGCTCCTTTTCGATTTCCTCCATTCGAAGAATCGTGACTTTGATTTCGTGCGCCTCAACGTAAGTGGATCGCAGTTCCCTCATCAGAAGGCGCTGCACATCGTCCATGTCCTCACCTCGGATGACGGTCAAGTGGTGGGTGCTTTTGCCGTTTACTTTGGCGTAGTATTCAACGACCCACTCCCTTCGTGGGGTTTCTTCTTTCCATGCCACATCCTCCCACGTGTTTGTCATGATGGTAACTCGACGCTCAGGTTTATCAATGCTTCTTCTACAAGTGAGGCGAGGTGCCGTTTTCCGGCATCATGTTTCCGATATAGGGCTCTCCAGCGGCAATAAGTTTAGGAAAAATTACTTTTTCCGAACAATTGAGGCGAAAGCAAGGAGGACACATCCCCAAAGCAGGACGGTTCCGACGACACTCCCGGATGCCTGATCTTCGCTTCGTTCCCGAAAGGCGAGTTCCACCGCCCCGTAGGATGTGAGGCTGCCACCTGCATCCAACGACTCCTGTGTAGCCTCGTGCACCAAGACAACGCTCCACGAATCCATCTCGTCAAATTCCACACTCAAGGAAGATTCACACGAATCGCCAACCGATGCGTTTCTGAGGCCGAAACGGGCGGTGATGGTGTTGTTGTCAAGGGCGCATTCGGCCAGACCAACAAGCACCCTGTCTCGGTGGTCGCCACCCGGGTTGACAGCGCCCTCTGGCATCGGTTTGCCGTGTTGCACAACCATCATGGTGAGTTGAGCGCCTGTTGCTTGGACAAGGTCCGTGTGAGCGATGCTGGCTCGGTAGCCTGTGTCGGTTTTCGTCACCATGATGTCAACTTCGCTCACGTTTTGGCGCTTCATCTCTTGATTGAGAATGTCTCGTTGAACCTCACCCCACGCATCGTACCCCCGCCGAGCCGTCCCGTCTTCGACGACGAATGTTGGCGTCGAGGACGACACACCGGGTTGGGTGGAGTTCAGCCTCTGGATTCGGTAGTGCGCCGCTTCGGGTTGAAACGCGTCCATCGAATCAGTAGGGTGGAGAGCGATGAGCGCAATTCGTGAACCATGGCTGTCTGCCACTTGGATGAGTTCGGGATCGATTTCAGCGCAAGTGCTGCAGTGCGTGGCTGTGATTTCATGGACGAGCAGGCTGCGACCGCCGCCATCGGTGGACACAGGGCCTTCAAAATCAGTGGATGGGTTGATGACAACCGCTTGGCCGCTGAGCGTAGCAAGCAATGCAACCGTTAACAGCGAAAGAAATGGTGAGAGGCGCATCCCCATCGTATCCTATCCTGTACATGTACCGCCAAACAAACCTCTGCCTTGATTCCTTGCTTTTTCGTCGATTCGAGAAAAGCATTCATGAGTACGAGGCCAGAGGAGTGTTTGGAGGAAACCCACATGGCCGAACATTGGGTTGAAAATCACAAACGTGATTCATGGCGACGGCAAGCCAAAGCCAGCGGCTACAGGGCGCGCTCTGCTTTCAAATTAAAGCAAATTCAAGAGCGTTTCCACCTCGTCCGAGAGGGCGACTTTGTCCTTGATGTCGGTTGCCATCCGGGGGGATGGACACAAGTAGCGGTTGAGTTGGTTGGCGGAGAAGGGCGTGTGGTGGGCGTTGATCTTCAATCCTGTGCCTCTGTCGACGGCGCCGTTATGCTCACTGGAGACATCACCGAATCCACGACGCAAGAACGCATCACTGCGGAACTTGACGGGCAGTTGTTCAACACCATCGTCTCCGACATCTCCCCTGACATTACTGGCAAGTGGGATGTCGACCAGTCCGTGGCCATGACACTGGTCGCCGATGTGTTCGATTTTGCACTGCCGCTTCTTGCCAAAGGTGGTGCGTTCACGACCAAGTTGTTTCAGGGGGTTGGGGTGGAGGAACTCATCGCTGCCGTGCGCCCTCATTTCTCAACCGTTCGTCGTTTTTCGCCAGACGCCTCCCGGAATTCTTCCTCCGAAGTGTACTTGGTTTGCAAACATCACACGCCCTGGAAGGCCCCAAAAGAAAGTGTTCGTGCCAGATACGAGAGGGCCGTGAACAAAATTTTGGGTGGCGATGAAATCGAGCCCGACCCGGAACCTGTCGCCTCGTCCTTTCGAGTTAGGAAGAAGAAAAACACCAGCGACTTTGAAGAACATTGAGTGATTGTTCGGTGGTTATGAAAAAGCACCCGGACCTTGCTTGGCCTACCCCTGCAAACCGCATCGAGAACCTGCGTCCGAACACGCCTGTTCGCGGGTTGGAACTCGTCATCCTGAGGATGTACCCGCAACGCATGATCGTCTCCTCGCGATACACCGGCCCCGTCGCAGCGGCCTGCGGTCGCGACGAAACCGGACTTGTAGGGTTGGTGTTCTGGGCCGACCAAATCCAAAACGTCAACGTGGGCGACGTCATTCGCATCGAATCTGGGTGGTGCCGTTCAAGGGACGGAGCTCTTGTGGTCAGTACGGGAAGGCACGGAAGATTGAGCGTTGTGAAGCGGTTTGACCGTTGATGCAAGACGATGTTCTCACGCAACCATAAAGAGGAGGAGGCCGTGGGCATCCTCGTTAGGAGCCCTTCTCATGAGTGAACGAGCAACAGTTTGTACATCATCTGGCATACCATTGGCCGAAAAAGGTTCGACCACTTTCCCATGCCCCGGATGCTTCCACCCTATCGGCCGAAGCCCACGCATTCGCAATCAGGGCGTCCTGTACCAATGTCCAAAATGCCCCTACGTGGGTCCCTGAGGTGAGATCATGGGTATGGTAGTCATGACATACAAGGTGAACCCGGATTCCAACATTGAGAACGTGGACACCGACGCCATCGCGGAAGCCATCGCCACGTTGCGAAACGACGATTACGACATTCAAGCCATTGAGACCAAGCCACTTGCCTTTGGTCTGAAATTTGTCCAAGTTCACGTGAAGATGAACGATGGGGAAGGCTTGGCGGACGCTTTCGAATCCAAAATGTCCGAAATCCACGGCGTTGGCGAAATTGAAGTCCTCTCCATGGGCCTCATTTGAAATGAAAACCTCGTCAACTGGAAGCGTCGCTTCCACGGCACAGCATGAAACGATTTCACATGTTTGCCAGCGGGCCTTTCATGAACTCTCGTAGCAGCACCGTGGCGTAGCTACCCGAGCCCAAGGTGAACCGAAATCGCAAGCAGGCACCGTCTGGATGCCATCGGTCATCCCCGGATGGACCTTTTTCCCAGCGTTTGCCCAACAATTCGGCTTCCACCTTGGGTACGGTTTCCACCGAGAAGTCGTTGAAGGCAGCGACGAGGCCACGACGTGTGCCCTTTGTTGACAAGCGGGGGATGGCTTCAACGTGCCAAGACACGTCCGCGAGGTTTTCGCTCTCAATGGTCTCCTGCTCTAACTTGCCTGGCTCCCCTTCAGAGGTTGTTATTTCGCTTCCCGGCAGCGGCCCGGTGGTCGTTAGCCGATTCAGGTCGCAATTGCGTCCGATGCGGCTGAGCGTCCGTTCCTGAACGACAACGCAAGAGTTGACATCCAACTGGCCTTTTTCATCGAGACGTCCGACGATGTCCCCCACAACGGGTTGGGCGATGGGCATGTGGTTCTCCAACCTCCGTTGAAGCGACTTGTTGAACACGATGGATTGCAGGGCATGAACCGTCATCAACTGCAGGTTTGTCGGCAACTTCCGAAAGGCGCCAACGTGGTCGTCAGGGTTGGCGAGGAGGTGTTCAATCATTCGCCTTTCGAAGCCCATCCACCTTGGTAAGGATTCCAGAAGAGCCTCGCTTAACCCGTGTTCCCGTATCTGAGAGCGGACGGCCTTTGCCTCTTCTTCTTCGTGGGGACCTTCCATGGAAAGATACGTCATCACGGCCTTCTCCCAATCCCCGTTGGCGACATGGCGGCCGACATGCGGCGTGACCGGACGCCCGGAACCGAACCGCTGCGGTCCTATCCAATTTGGAAACCGACTTCCACCAAGGTTCTCCTCCATCTTGGATTGGATGGTCTGGGCTTCGTCGAGCGCCTCTGCATCAGACATCGGTGTTCCGTCAGGATGGCAACATCCACGCACCACGATGGTGAACCGATTGCCTCGATGGTTACCAAACCCGATCTTCTGATGCGTTCGGCCGAGCACCTCAATTTCAACATCGGGAAGTTCAACTTCAGCTACCTTGTTCATCGGTGCGTCAATGACAAAGAGTTGTGAGGTGACGGCTCTCTTGTCTTTGGTGCCTGCAAAGAAAACACGATTGCGGGGAATGCGAAGTTTTGCGGCGAGTTGGTTGCAAAACCTGTTCGTCTCCCAGTTTGTGAGGGTGATTTTGGCGACGGTAAAGCGCCCTCTGTTGTCCAAGTGAACCGTAGTGGCCATTTCTTCAACACGAAAGTCGGTGACCCTTGACTTGAGAAGTCCACCGATGCCGGTTGAGTCCGTGGCGTAACCCAACAAGCCGATGGCTTGAGCAACAGGGTCGGTCATGTCAACGACCTGCAGAATCAGAGGCTTGCGCCTTCAAATTCGGAAGCGACGCCTCCGATGATGTCGGTGAGTACTTTTTCAACACCCGCTTTGGATTTCGTGCGGATGTAGAATTCGGGGTCGTCGAGTTCTGGGTGCCCGGGGAAATAATTGGCATAGTCCACGTCTTTGTGGTTGTTAAGCCGTTCACGGAGAACTTGAAGGGCGGTGTGACTTTCACCGATGATACGAAGACGCAGTTCATTTTTCTCTTTCAACAGGACCGTTACACCCATAGCAACCGCTTTGGCGACCTGCCCTTTTGTTTTGAACCTTCTCCTGAACGAGGTTTTGATACGACGGCCCAACCCTGCGCTCTTCACTGCATCTACACCTGTTGGTTTTTATGCCGCGTGGCCAAGGGCGATGCATGGATAGGGCGGACCTTGAGGAACGCCTCGCCGGCCTCGCACCGACCTTTGAGCGAAGGGCACCTGTTCTTGTTGGTCTGTTCAGCGTGCTGACACTTCTTCTGGCCGCAAACCTGTACGTTTCACCTCCCACTTTCCAAACCGATCTCAACGATTTTTCTCCTGAAACCGAAGCCTCCGAGGCGCATGACAGGATACATGCTCACTTTCCTGACGAAATACGCCCGTTGTTCGTCCACGTGACAACGGACGACGGCTCCAATGTCCTGACCTTGGATGCCCTCAACAGCATGCATGATGACTTGTCGTATTTCAAGGAAGAAGCCGAAAAGCGAGATGGCATGGTTGATGTTTGGACCACGGCACCCGGCATCGTTCAACTCGCTCTCGATGAAGAGGGCGACAGAAGGGCCCTGTCTTCGTTTTCCAACTGGTCTGAAATTCTGGACCTGCTGTTCGACGAGGACGAAAAGTGCGAGTTGACCAGCAACAGTCAGTTGCTTTCTGCGGCGACGTATGCCTCCTCCGCCCTCCTGCACAAGGACCTTGACTACGACCCCGTTTGCGAGTATCTTGAGACAAAAGAAGGCAGCGCTACACCAACAGCAAGTTCCACCCTGTGGGTGTTGGAAATAGACCCGGAACTCGAAGAAACGAGGCGCAAGGCTTTGCAAGACGAATTGCGGGATGCCTTCACCGATCGTTCGGCAACCTCACCACTAACTTACGACGTCATTTCGAACGATTTGCTGGCCCACGACATTGACGAAGGAACCTTTGACAACCTTGTTTTTCTCGTGTTGCTCGCTTCTCTCGTCGTCGTGTTGATGCTGTCCGTGGCCTTTCGCTCCCTTTCTCGCGTGGCTTTTCCTCTGGTTGGCCTGACCAGCGCCTTGATTTGGACCTACGGTATTCTGAACATCGCTGGAGCACGCTTCACGGCCCTGGAAGCCACCGTCGCCCCGCTCGTTTTGGGATTGGGCATCGATTATTCGATTCACCTTCAACGGTCGCAACGGTCGTTTCAGGGGGCTTCATCCAGCGTTGCTGAATCGTGGATGAGGGCCTGTGGCCATCTGTCCATGCCCCTCTCTCTTGCCGTGGTGACCACGGTTGCAGCGTTCATGGCAAACGTGATTTCGCCCTTGCCCCCGTTGGCGACGCTGGGCTACGCACTGTCTCTGGGCGTGATGTCAGCGTTCATTTCCTCAACGCTGTTCGTCGGTGCCCTCCACGTGATGTTTTCCAGTGAGGACCGAAACGATGAGCGTCCGCCTTTGAGGTTCCCTCTCCTTTCCCAAGAAATCGTCAAGGTGCAACAGAAACAACAGGTGGGTGTCATCATGATCACCGTCTTGATATCGGGATTGGCCGTTTACGGTGCCGCCTCGCTTGAAACCGACTTTGACCTCGCAGATTTCGTCAACGAGGACATGGAAATCATGGAGGTGAGGGACGATTTGAGCATGAGCTACGAGAGCGCAGGCTGGAAGGTGATTTACCTCTTGATGGAGCCTGCGGACGGTCAAGAATCGATTGAGGGCGACTTTGATTTGCTGAACGAGTTGGAATTTATCCACACCTCCATGGAATTGAACAACGATGTTGTGGGCACCAACTCCCGCATCGCCTCCCCGGCATACGAAGGACCCTATCCACTCATCCGGGACGCTATCCTTCGCAACCAGAGCCTGGGCGATCGACACAACATGGAAATCGACGACGGGAAGGTCGAGCGTCAATCGTCCGGTCCAATCAACCTTGGTGCCTTCTTTGCAGACCTTGTCGGCGACGATAACATCGCCGATCCTTTGACCGGTGAAACTTGGGCTGACCGCCTCAACCAGACCGTCCATCTCGAAGGTTCATCCATCCTCCACATGCGGCATGAAATACGGGTGGAGGCCTCAACTTCGGTGGAATCGAGCAGGGTGGTTGACAATTTCATCGGTGTGTTGGGTTCAACCTCGGAATCCGGTACGGTGAAGTACCAACTCAGGAATCATGCAACCCTTCACGTCACTGGAGATTTGGTGATGCTTGAAACCGTGTTGAACGGTTTGTCAAAGACGCAAGTTGAAAGCACGGCCATCTCCCTTATCGTCTCCTTCCTCGTGTTGTTCCTCTTGACCCGACGCATCATGCCAGCCATCATCGTTCTCTTCCCGGTTGGTATTGCTTCGTTGTGGGTCGTGGGTTCGATGGCGCTCATCGGTTTGAAGTGGAATGTTCTCACGGTGATGGTCACTGCGCTCACGTTGGGCATTGGCATTGATTATTCCATACACATGTGGCGCCGGTTTGAAGTGGAACTCCAGAAAAAAGGCAACCACTGGGAAGCGTTGCGTGAAGCCCTCGACACAACCGGGGTGGCGTTAATGCTCAGCGCTCTCACCACCACCGCTGGTTTTGCCGTCCTCCTCTTTTCCCCGATGCCCATCATTCAGGACTTCGGCCTGATCACGGCCATCACCGTGCTTTTCTCCTTGGTGCTCGCCATCATGGTGCTGCCCGTTTTGGTCGAATTATCGGCGCGTGGTCAGGAATCGACCTACGAAGACGAACCTGTCTAAACCACTTCGAGCGCTCGCACGATATCTTCCATAGCGAGGCCTTGCTCTCTGGCCACGAGTGCGTAACCCATCCACGGTGTAATGAGGTGGAAGGCGTTGATTTTTCGTTCAACCCTGCGCTCGAGCTCCTTCATGTCCAAACCGCTTTTCCTCGCGATGAATTTCGCTACGCGAGGTGTAAGTCTGGACCTCGGGTCGTCATCCGTGGCTTCAACATGATGACGCTGGGTCTTCTGTTCCAAGGGCGCGCTGGTGTCCATTTGGGTTGTTACTTGCTCGTCTTCGATGTTGCCTGCCGAGCCGGTTGCCGATACGGGTTGCAACAGGCGCCTCGGTCGGGGAAACCAACCAAAGGGAACCTGCACCTCACCCAATTCTTGCGCGAGGTGCAGCAGTTGGTTTCGTTCCTCAAGCCACCCGGTTCTCAACAGGGCGTCAACAACGCGTTCGGCTTCGTGAGGTGCGACCCATTCCATATCAAACGAGAAGCTTCGTTCAACGTCGGGGCGGGGCAATCCGTCAACGCCCCGGAAGACAATGGTGAGTGCCCGGCGTACATCGTCCACCTCATCACTCATGGAGTGGCCAAAAGGCGAGCCCTCATGAAGGTAGGCGTCCCTAAAGTTCGTCAGCAATCTTCGTGAAGGATTTGTCCTCGTTGAGTTTCCATCGTCCGCAAGTTGGACCAACGTAGTATGTACCCTCTGCCGTGTATTCGTACTCGCCACCACCCGGTAACTTGGAGTAGTCTTCGACATGATTTGGGTCTGGGCTGTCAACACCTAGGGCGTCCATGTATTTCGCCGCCTGTTCCTGTGGCGAAAGCGGCGCTGGTTTCGATTTTGGAGGGCCCCGCGGTGGGCCCTTGCTGGGTTTCTTGTTAGAAGCGGTCGCTATCTTCCCTCCCGGTGGACCGCGTCGTTTGGCGGAAGTTGGCGCTTGCGATGGTTCGGGAGTGGTGGTCGTTTGACCGGTTGCTTCCAACGCCACGACGATTTTGTCCACGTCGGTTACGTCAGGTCTCCGCCTGCGCAGCAGAAGACCCACAGCGAGCACAGCAACGAGACCAACGCCACCAACCAGAGCCGTCTGTGCCCCGAATCCATTTGATGCACTTGAGAAGGATCGATTCCACTGATTGTTGGATTCGTCCAGCTCCCAGACGGCGCCTTCCTTATCCACCGTGATTTCGATGGTCCACGAACCTGCGGGGGCCGTAAAGGAACGCTTGACCGATTGGGCCGTGTTGGCTTCCATAGACGAAAAGACGGCTTGGCCGACAACCGTGCGTTTCTCACCACTGACAAGTTCAATGGTGGTGTTGAACGGCGTGGGCAAGAAATCGCCGCCGTTCGTCACCAAGAACGACAAACGGATGTTCTCCCCTTCCTCATAGGTGCCGGACACATCCACGTTTTCCAACGTTAGGTCAGGTCCAATGTTGTTCAATGGCGATTCAAGCCAAGGGTCCAAGTCGGAATTTCCGGTTGATGAGACGAGCGCCCATCCGGCATCGTCGTTGCCTTCCGCCCAGCAGTTGATGGTGGCTTGCTCAGAAAGCGCTGAGGGGTCGCCCTGCTGGCTGAAATCAAAAAGAAAACTGAACATTGTTTTGCCAGAAAACACCGTTGTTGAATTTCTGATGAGGGTGATGGGTTCCCAGTTGGTGGACAAGGAGCGCACTTGGCAGGTGAGCGTCAAAGGCATCGACCATCGGTGATCTTCAGCGATGTTCACACCCACTTCAACGGCCTCAAGTTTGTACCTTGAAACGCTTTTTTGCAAGGCAGAAGGTATCAGTTCAGGTGGGCTGTTGTCGATTTGGAATGAGGGTAAATCGTAGGTTGCCAGCATTTCTGTTTCGAGCGGATCCCACAACGTTAGCGACAAGTCCTGCACCAATCCGGTGCGTTCTGGGGCAGGAATCGAGGCTTGAAGGCCACCATCTTGGATGGCAACCGTGGTCCCTCCTCGCCAGGGTTCGCCTTGAAGTAAGCCGTCCCATCGTAACCGAAGGTCTCCCGTGTAGGGTGTTTGACTGGAGCGGTACCCAACGGTAGCCGTTAGGTCAAGTTGGTCTCCGCCCTTCACCACAACACCCAAGACGATGTCCTGTTGCACCGCCCCGGAGTTGTCCTGGAGGTTGGTCACTTCAATGCTCATTTCACGGTCCAGCACCCAGGCTTCGCTGCGAGCATAACGCTGCGTCCCGTCAACGTCTTGCAGAAGCACATCGACTTCCCCTTGAACCAGACCGGCGAGGGTCATGCTCCATTGGACCGTTGCACGGAAGTCAATGGTCAACACGTCGGCATCCACAACGGCACGGCAATCGTCGGTCTCGACCAACAGACGTTCGTCAACCGAGGCGCAGGTGTTGTCCAAGGGGGTGTATCGCCAGCCGAGGCTTTCGTCGTTGCCGAGGGTCAGCAAAACCTTGCTGATGTCGTTCAGGCCGTTCTGGTCCACAACCGACAATCGCCATCCGATTTTTTTGGACGGTTCAAATCTCATGAGGGTGTCGTTGAGCAAGTTTTCGGTAGGGTAAAGCGCAGTCAGTTGGGCTTTTTCAGGCGTCCTTGAGACCCATCGAGCATGACCGTTTTCAGGTGATGCAGCAGGCATCGAAAAGCCTGCAGCGTCCGTCCCCTCCAAGAGCACAAAACCTCGCTGTTTGTCGGCATTAACGGTGTCGTTGACGGTGATGTTGAGTGTCCAAAGGTTGCCGTCCTGGTGGGTGTAAAACATCGCGGGTTGGTACTCCACACGTTGCGGTACACCGTCCGCAAGACCGCCATGTTGGCCGTCATCCCTGGCTTCAAGCCAAGAAAAAGCGCTTAGGCTGCTGTTTGAGAAGCCGCCCACGTCGTGGAACTGAAACGAAACGGTTCTGTACTCGTCCTCGTTGACGTATTCACCAAGGGCTGGCGATACATCGAGCAACGTAGGTCCTTCCCCGTTGAGGATGAAGACGGTCGGTGTGTTGTCCACTTGAAGCACCCAGTCTTCGTTCGTTCTTGCTTCAATCCACACATGAAGTTCTCCCGACTGAGCTTCAGGAGCGTTGAGGCGGGCGTGATATGTTTCGCCTGCGGGGAGGTCAAACCATGCCGATGTCTGGTTGGCCCAGATTCTGTTGCCTGATGCATCTTCCTCATACAGCAAAAGGTCAAGATGAATCCTCGTTTGAATGGCGCCACCCAAGAGACGTAAACCGCTGTTCGTGAAACGATGATCGAGGCTGATGTTGAATTCGGTGTTTCCTGGAAGGACATCCCCTCCTTGGAGAACAACACCGTGTTGACCCGTGATGTTGCCGCGAATGCTCTCGAGAATGACCGAGACGTCCCTGTCGATGGTTGATTTTTCTGTATGGACGTGACTCGCATGACGCTGACCATGTGTTTCTGTTTTGAAACGAACATGATCCGTGGGCAGGGTACCGCCCAACGAAAACGTCCAGTTCACCTCTTGCCCGTCTTCGGTCATGGGCCCCGGCGTTGCGGTGGCCTGTTGGTTGAACAGCAAAGCATCGGGGTCATCGATCGTCAGTTGTGATGTTGTCGCGTTCCACGTAAGCGTCAACCAGTTGGAACCTCCGTCAAAACCACCCGATGCATCAGCAGGATGCAAGGCCAGCACGTAATCGCCTTCCGCCGTCGCAGCGTGGTGTTGCGTGATGATGGATACCGGTGATGAGGTCGGCTGCATGCTGGTTGGAGGCGGGGTCGCAAACGCTGCGGAATCAGCGCCGACGGAGACGTTGACCAACACTGGGTTGACCCACTCCATCAGGCGTGTCGTGGCGTATTTTATGCGATACTGCAGGTACGGTGTCTCCTCAGGTATGGATGTCAGTGAATGGTTACCGGGCGGGTAGTAGCTGTTGACCGGCACCGTTGTTGGCAGCCACGCAGCAGAGGCAATGCCTTGCGGTGAATCGGCGAACCTGTACTGCATGCCGATGGTGGTGCCGGGAGGTTGCACCGCTGCATAATCAAACCAGAGCAAACTCGCAGCGCCTTCGTTTGTTGGCCTCAAGTCCTGAATAGCCGAGGTGAGCAAGCCTTCACGAGAGGTTGGGTTGACGTGATACTCGTTGGCGGCCAAGTATTGCACGCTCCAGGTGCTGAATCGGCTGTTGCTCATGTCGCCACCCGCCAGAACGAGTGTATCGTTGGCCAGCGACAGCGTAGAGTCGTAAAGCCCGATGGGAAGGGTGGCCCGTGTCGTCCAGCGGTTGACAAACGGGTCGTAGCCGTAGGTCTTGTCGTTGGCCGAACCGGACCAACCCGAGGCCTCGTAGCCGCCATGAATGATGATTTCATCGTTGAACACGGTTGCGGCGTAAGCAGAGAATTTGTGGGTGGCGTTGGGAAGCGCCGTCCAAGAATCCGTGATAGGGTCGTAGGCCTCGGTCAGGTTGGTTTCCTGTTCTACCGTTCTGTTCTGCACCGGGTCAAAAAAGACCGCAACACCGCCGTAAGCGATGAGTTTACCCCTAAAGGAAACCAATTCGAAGGAATGCCGACGGTGGTTCATGTCGGCCATCTGCGTCCAAGTGTCGTTGGCCGGATCGTACCGGAGGAGTCGGTTCGTGGAGTCGGAGCGGTCGCTCGCTGTCACGCCTCCTGCAACGTAAATCATGCCGTCTTGGCTCGCTACACCCGCCAGGCCAACGGATTGGTTGCCGGGCATGTTGGTACCGTAACTCCAGTTTCCTCCCGAGGTGTTGAGCACTTGGACCACGCCCGTGGCTTCAATGGCTGGCGAGGAAAACGGGTGATGATCGCCTATGGCGTAGATAATGTCGTCGACCACGGCGCATTTGTGATACTGCTGCGCTTCTTGGAGTTGGTTGACGGCAGGCGTCCACGTTTTGTTAGCCACGTCGAACACTTCCACTGTTTTGGTGTTGGCTTCATCACCGGTTTGGGCCGGATCAACATCCACACGACCCCCTATCAGGTAGACTTCGTTCGTGGCGGGGAGGTAGGCGGAGCAGGCACCGGTTCGCATTTGAGAGAGGCCCATACCCGAGGTGGCGGTCCAAGTGACGGGCGGTCGTTGCAGTTGGGTCAATCCCGTAGCGGGCGAATACGTCAGGTTGGTGTGCGAGAAACCGTTTGAGACAGCGAATTGTTCGGTGAGTTGAGAAGTTTCAAACGGTGTGCGCTCTTCCTTTTCAACCGTTTCTGGTGGCGGATGGACGAGGGTTGCACCCCACGAAACCGTCAACAGGAGACCAACAACGGCCAGGCTCAACAGCCAAGCCTTGCAGGAGCCCATAATTGCGTGGAGGGTGGCCAAGTTTGTATATCCTTCTTGGTCATGGCTTCAGACCGGTCCGTCATCCATCATACCGTTTGCGGCGCTCTATCGGTCCTGTGCATCAAGCCCCCGACGGCCATCAACAGCAAACCGCAGGGCAAGCCGCAAACAAGGCAAACAATGGAAAACAAGGCGTAGCCATAGCCGGTGGTCACGATGAGAATACCGGCCACAGGGTACACGTTGGTTCTCGGACCGATGATAAACAATTCAGAAACATAGTACAGCGTAAACATCACCAGCACCAAACCGGCTTTGCCCACGCTTGAGCGCTTTGATGATGGTGGGGATGAACCGGGCAGCGGGAGGGCAGGCGACGACTCCTGTCCATCGAGGCCCGATCGATTCATGTCCCGTCCATACAACGCCGGGTTATGGTCTTGTTCAGAGCGAAAACGGCTTGCATGCCAGCGCTGCTTGGTCGATAGAAAC
>CEWJ01007513.1_pt1 | contig 14445 bp, 10 predicted proteins | sample 350291 | NCBI WGS metagenome assembly CEWJ01 (sample SAMEA2622923, study PRJEB7988) | marine metagenome | isolation source: saline water (ENVO:00002010), including | reverse complement strand
TTTTTTTGGTTTTTGGGTTAACGGGTTGCTACAAATTATTTCTTCCGATTGTTCTGCCGATTACGGCGCTGATTGGGCCGGGTATTTTCCGGATCCTGCTCAGGCACCTTGTAGTGTGCGCGCAGGCGTTTCAACTCCTTTTCCAACCTCGACTGGATGCCGGCAAACTCGCTGCGGCCATAGATGCTTTGCAACTCGTTCGGATCGGCCGTGAGATCGAACATTTCCCAGTCCTCGTTCTGGTAAAAATGGATCAGCTTATAGTTGCCGTCCGTCACGCCGTAGTGGCGGGCCACGCTGTGGGCACCGGGGAATTCGTAGTAGTGATAATAAAACGTCTTACGCCAGTCTGACGGAGTGTCGCCCTTGAGTAGCGGGAGCAAACTGCGGCCCTGCATGTCGCCCGGGATCTGCGCCCCGGCGATGTTGAGAAACGTCTCAGCAAAATCAAGATTCGACACGATGTCGTCGTTGATTGAGCCCGGCTCGATCACACCCGGCCAGCGCACGACGAACGGCATGACGAGCGATTCCTCGTACATCCAGCGCTTGTCGTACCAGCCGTGTTCACCGAGATACCAGCCCTGGTCCGAGGAGTAGATCACAATGGTGTTCTTTGCCAAACCGGTGTCGTCGAGATACTTCAGCACGCGGCCGATGCCGTCGTCGACCGACTGCACACAGCGCAGGTAATCCTTGATGTAACGCTGGTACATCCACTTGATCCGCTCCCTGCCCTGCAGGTTGGCCTTGCGAAACGCCTCATTCTTCGGCCCGTAGGCGGCATCCCAAAGTTTCTTCTGTTCCGGCGTGAGATTGTTCGGGCCGGCGTTAAGCTTGAGATCATTCGCGGACAGGTGCCGCGCGATGGTCATCGTCTGGTTCGCGGCAGCCTTGGTTCGCCCGGAGTAATCGTCCCAAAGCGTCTCCGGCTCGGGGATCTCCACGTCGTCAAACGTGTTGAGGTGAACCGGTCCGGGCTGCCAGTTGCGGTGCGGCGCCTTATGCTGGAGCATCAACATGAATGGCTTGTCGCCCTCGCGCTCGTTCTTCAACCACTCAAGCCCCTTGTCGGTGATGATATCGGTCGTGTAGCCGACGTTTTTCTCGACCACCACCGCCCCGGCGGCATCGGTCGTACGCATCGGTGGATTGTAGTACGGCCCCTGCCCGATCAACACGTCGAAGTGATCAAACCCGGTCGGCACACTCTTCAGGTGCCACTTACCGATCATTGCCGTCTCGTAGCCAGCCTTGCGGAGCAACTTGGGGAAAGTCTGCTGCGAACCATCAAACGGCGTGCCGCCGTTCCTCATAAAGCCGTTCAGGTGACTGTGCTTGCCGGTGAGAATGACCGCGCGGCTTGGTCCACAGATCGCGTTCGTCACGTAGCATTTCTTGAAGCGCATCCCTTCGTGCGCGATGCGGTCAATGTGCGGTGTCTTGTTGATCCGCGAGCCGTAGGCACTGATCGCATGCGCCGAGTGGTCATCCGTGAAAATGAAAACCACATTAGGCCGCTTAGCCGCCTCGGCCTGTGGTGCTGACACCAAGCCGCCCAGCACCACCAAAGCCAGTAATGCCAACGTTTTTTGAATGAATTGTTTCATGAAAAAAATCGCCCCGGCCAAGCGCCAAGTCAAAACCGGAAGGGCCGAGTCTATGCCCCCGCCAGCGCTTGGCCAAGCTCCAATACAAGCCACCGTCCATAAAGCAGCTATGTACTTGCTTGGCCAAGGTTTGGTTTGACCGGGGAGCAGTTTTTTGCGGGACTACCGGCACCCGAACAACTGCAATTGGCAAACTATGACTCATTCACTTTTGGCACAAGCCGCTGACTCCGTCTCATACTGGCCGCTGGGTATTCTGGCGATCTGTGTAGTTTTCATCGTCGTCTCCATCGTCAAGCTGCGGATCCACCCGTTTTTGGCGTTGATCCTGTCTGCGTTCATTGCCGGGCTGCTTTCGAAGGATTTGCCGGATGCCACCACCGAGAACATTGGCATCTTTAAGGCACGGGTTGATATCCAGACGATTTCCTTTTCCAAAACCGAGGACAACGCCGATACAACCATACTCTTTAACGGGAATGCACTGGATGCGGCCAAGATCAAGGAAACAGTTGGGGCACTGAAAAAGAAATACGATAAAAAGTTGTTCCTGACACTGCATCTGGTGAACGGCTTCCCCGCTGATGCTCAGGAGGTACTGGATGTCATGGCAGCAGCTGATGAAAACAAGGTTCCGATCTCTCTTCGCCACCGGGATAAACTGGGGAACGATAGCAAGCTGTTGAACACGATCACTTGGTCGTTGAGAGGATTTGGTGATACAGCCGGCGGGTTGTGCTTGCTCATCGCACTGGCGGCGATCATCGGGACGTGCATGCTAGGGAGTGGCGCGGCAGACCGGATGGTGCGAGCGCTGATGAATCTTTGCGGCGAACAACGCGCTGGGGTTGTCCTGTTGTTAAGCGGGTTCCTACTCTCCATCCCGGTGTTTTTCGACACGGTTTTTTTCCTACTGATTCCGTTGGCACGAGCGCTCAGCTTGAGGACGGGAAAATGCTACACGCTGTACGTGATCGCCATGGCGGGTGCCGGGGCCATCACGCACTCGATGGTTCCACCCACCCCGGGGCCATTGATGATTGCCGAGGGACTTAGCTTAGATACCGGCGTGGCGATGATGGCAGGGTTGGCTTCAAGCATTCTGCCAGCTGTTCTGGTTTTGTTTATGGCCAAACGCTTCGATGCCAAGTTGAACCTGCCCATGCGTGAAGCGCCGGGTACTTCAACGAGTGAACTGAATAGTATTCTCAACAAAAAGAATTCTGAACTACCAAACCTCCTGCTTTCCGCGTTGCCGATTGTCTTGCCTGTCGTTTTGATCTCACTGGTTTCCATCCTGAATTTGGTTTTCGAGAGCGGATCAAAACCGGACTGGTTTCCTTACTTGCAATTCTTCGGTGAACCCGTTATTGCGATGCTGGGAGCTGGGATTATCGCTGTGTACACGCTCGCATCACAAATGATTCGGGAGAGCAGGATTTCCAAGGAGGGCGTAATGTCGACCATCGCCAAGGCGCTGCAGGAGCCGCTCCAGACCGCGGGTATCATCATCCTGATCACCGGAGCCGGCGGGGCGTTCGGTGGGATGATTCGGCTCGCCGGGGTTGGAGAAACAATCGGTGCTCTCGCAGTTAAATTCGAAATATCCTACATCCTCCTGGCTTGGGGGGCGACGGCGGTGGTGCGGATCGCACAGGGATCAGCCACGGTCTCGATGATAACCGGCGTGGGCCTTATGAGCGCAGTGATCGGTGGGATCGAATTGGACTATCATCCGCTGTACATCTTCCTCGCGATCGGGTTTGGCTCCATCACCTTGTCGTGGATGAACGACAGCGGCTTCTGGGTGGTACAACGCCTGAGCGGCTTCACGGAAAAAGAGACGCTCAAGACCTGGAGCGTGTTGCTGACCGCCATCGCCGTGCTTGGCCTGGTGCAGACGCTCATCTTCTCCAAAATCCTCCCGCTCAAGCAGGAGGCCAAACCGGCGGAGACGGCGGCGCTGGTCGTTCAGCAGAATTAGTTTGAACCGGCGGGGAATCGCTTTTCTTATCTGTCGAGGCGCAGCCGCTTGTCCAAGCGCCAAAAGAGCCACGTGAAACCAACCGATCTCAGGGGGATTCTGCAGTATATTCCGAAGTTTCGGGACCGGATTTTTGTGATCAGCATCGATGGCGCGATTGTCAGCGATGAGAATTTTGCAAATCTGCTGCTCGACTTCGCCGTGCTGCGCTCGCTCAACATCCGCGTGACGCTGGTCCACGGCGCGGCCAGCCAGATCGCCGCGCTGGCGGCCGAGCGCGGCGTTGAGCCGTCCGATCTCGACGGCACCGAGCCAGTCAACGCAGTCACGCTGGAGCTGGCGCTCACGGCGGCCAATCGGTTGACGCACGAGATACTTGAGGGCTTCACCGCCAACGGGTTGCGCGGCGTGTCGACCAACGCGGTGACCGCCCACCCTCGCGGCATCATCGACGGTATCGACTATTGGTACGCCGGCAAGGCGGAACGGATCGACCTTGGCCACCTCGAGGGACTGCTCGCACAGGGCAACATCCCGGTCATCCCTCCGCTTGGTTTCGACCGCGAGGGCAACACCTACCGCGTAAACTCTGACGACCTCGCCCGCGAAGTCGCCGTCCGGCTCAAGGCAACCAAGCTGATTTACGTGACCACCCGCGACGGCCTGATCCGAAACAGTGAGGTCATCCGCCAGATTCCCAACGGCGAGCTGGACCAGATTCTTGAGCATGAACCGGCCAGCCTCCAGCCGGAGCAATTGGCCAAGGCCCGCAACTCCGCCACCGCCTGCCGGGCCGGCATCCCGCGCGTGCACCTCATCAACGGCAGTGTGCACGAAGGCCTGCTCGCCGAGGTGTTTTCAAACACCGGCATCGGCACACTCGTTTACGCCAACGAATATCGGCAGATTCGCCCGGCCAAAAAAAACGATCTCAGCAGCATCCTCACCCTCACCAAAAACGCGGTCGAAGCCGAGGAGTTGATGGATCGCAGCCTCGCCGACATCGAGGCCAACATCGCGGAGTATCACCTGTTCGAGATCGACGGCAACCCGGTCGGCTGCTTTTCACTTACGCTTTATCCTGACAGCAACATGGGGGAATTGGGCTCGGTCTGCGTGAGTGCTGCCCATGAAAATCAGGGCATCGGGAGCCGACTGGTCGAGTACGCCGAAAAACTGGGCCGCGACCATGGCTTGACCAGGCTGTTCGTCCTCTCGACCCAGACCTTCAAGTGGTTTCAGTCGCGAGCCGGGTTCACCGAGGGTGAACTGTCGAACGTGCCAGAGCCGCGCCACGCCGCCGCCACCTCAAACGGCCGCAACTCAAAGGTGCTTTTCAAGTCACTCGAATGAATCCCGGGCTGCTCCAGCCGATCCGGGAAACGTGCGAGCGTCACGGCATCGACCCGACGCCGCGACTGCTCTTCGCTAGCGTGGCCGACCAGCGCCTGATCGAATGCCGGCAGGTCGCCGGATGGGAATTCGTCGAGGAGCGGCGCATTATCATTTCCACCTCGCGCAACGGCGTTGGCCAAGCGGAGGGCTCGGAGAAAACCCCACTTGGCCTGCACCGCATCGCAGAAAAATTCGGGGACAACCTCCCAGCAGGGATGGTGTTCAAGGGACGCCAGATGACCGGCACGGTGGAGGACGAACCGGACGCCGCCATCGCACACCGCATCCTATGGCTGGAAGGACTCGAGCCCGGTTTCAACCAGGGCGGCAATGTCGATACCCACGCGCGCTACGTGTACATCCATGGAGTGGGTGACGAATCCACGATTGGCCAACCGGCCTCACGCGGCTGCCTCCACATGGCCGCCACCGACCTGCTCCCTTTCCACGACCGCACTCCCCCCGACACCCTTCTCTGGATCACCGAAACGTCAATGGGTCAGGGCAATTGATCCTGATTGACGACGTTTGTGGGGTTGCCGGTGATAAAGGCTTTTACATTGTTGGCGGCGATGCCGATCAACCGGCGGCGGGCGGCTTGGGTGGCCCAGCCGATGTGCGGGGTGATGTGGCAGTTCGGTGCGCTGTACAGCGGATGACCGGCAGGCGGCGGCTCGGTCTCCATCACGTCCAACCCGGCACCGGCGATTTCGCCATCGTGTAAGGCCCTGGCCAACGCCTCCGTATCGACCAACGGACCGCGAGCGGTGTTAATCAACAGCGCGCTTGGCTTCATTTGCTTCAATCGTTCGGCGTTGATGAGATGGAGATTTTTCTCGGTCAAGGGACAGTGCAGGCTGAGGACATCGCTTTGCGCAAAAGCTTCGTCCAGCCCAACCATCTCGATGCCGTCGGGCTGTTCGCGTGGGGGCCGGTGGTTGTGGGCGATCACGCGCATGCCAAACGCTTTGGCCAAGGCGGCGGTTTCGCGGCCGATTTGGCCAAGACCGATGATGCCAAATGTCTGCCCCTTCAGCTCCGTCAGCGGCGCGTTCCAAAAACAAAAATCAGGGCAGTCAGCCCAGACCCCTTGGCGAACCGCCTCGGCGTGGGATACCACGTGCTGGGTCAGGTTAAGCACGTGCGCGAAAACCATCTGCGCTACAGCCGGCGTGGAGTAGGCCGGGATGTTCGTGACCGGGACGCCACGGGCACCGGCGGCAGCGAGGTCGACGACGTTGTAGCCGGTGGCCAGCACGCCGATGTACTTGAGCTTGGCCAAGCGGCCGATGCTCTCGGTATCCAGCACGGTTTTGTTGGTAAGCACGATCTCGGCGTCGGCTGCCCGCTCGGCGATCAACCCGGACGGGGTACGGTCGTGGGTCTGCACTTGGCCAAGCGCTTCGAGGGGAGCCCAGTCGAGGTCACCGGGGTTGGCCGTGTATGCATCAAGGATGACTATTTTCACGCGGCCCGAATGAAACGGGAACCGGCCGCGCACGGCAATTCGGAAAAATGCGGTTGCCACCGGCGGGCCGGGTGTGGACGCTTGGGGCATGGGAGCGAAAAGCAAGGCCGGTTCCCGGCGGTTCGCGAATTATCCGAGACTGAACCCGCTGGGTATCGGGCGCGACATCTCGGCCGCGGACCTGATCGACCAGACTTTCATGGCGTACAACGGCGGCCGCCTGCGTGAAGCGGCGCAGCTTTTGAGCAAAAAAATGCTGCCTAAAAACGGCACGGTAGGCCTAACACTGACCGGGGCACTGACGCCAGCCGGTCTCGGTAAGTCGTGTCTCATCCCGATGATGAAGGCCGGGTTCATCGACTGGATCGTCTCGACCGGGGCGAACCTGTACCACGACCTCCACTACGGCCTGGACATGAAACTTTACGCCGGCTCGCCGTTCCTCGATGACCTCGAGCTGCGCGAGCAGTCAGTGATCCGTATTTACGATGTGTTGTTTGACTACGATGTATTGCTCGACACGGATGCCTTCGTGCGGCGCGTGATCAGCGGCCCGGAATTCCAGAAGCCGATGGGCAGCGACGAGTTCCATTTTCTGCTCGGCAAATACGTCCACGAGCGCGGGCGCAAACTGAAACTCAAGGACAGTTCCGTGCTGGCGACGGCCTATGAGTGTGGCATCCCGATTTTTACCAGCAGCCCCGGCGACAGCTCGATCGGCATGAACGTCGCCGCCATGGCGCTGCGCGATTCCGGGCTGACCATCGATCCGAACCGCGACGTCAACCAGACGGCAGCCATCGTGTACGATGCCAAGGTGCGCGGGCTGGCCTCGTCGGTGTTTATCCTTGGCGGCGGTTCGCCAAAGAATTTCATCCTCCAGACCGAGCCGCAGATTCAGGAGGTGATGGGCATCGAGGAGAGTGGGCACGATTATTTTTTGCAGATCACCGATGCCCGGCCGGACACCGGTGGCCTCAGCGGCGCCACGCCGGCGGAGGCGGTGAGCTGGGGCAAGGTGGATCCCGACACCCTGCCGGACTGCGTGGTGGCCTACGTCGACACCACCGTGGCCCTGCCGTTGCTCACGGCTTATCTGCTGACCCGCAACCGACCGCGCAAGGCCAAGCGCCTATACGATCGGCGCGACAGGTTGCTTGGCAAACTCACGGCCCGATACCTCGACACCGGGACGGTCACCAAAATCAAGACCGGCCGCAAAGTGGCCAAACGCACCTCGGCCAAGCGCTAATGCGGATTGCGATTTTCAACACCGTGCAGCTCGAGACGGCGGGCGGGATGGAGCATTTTTGCATTCAGACCGCAGCGCATCTCTCCAGCCTGCCCGGCGTTCAGGCTGACTGCGTGACGATGGACGACGCGTTCAATCTCCGCTACGGCCAACTGCATTCGCTCTATTTTTTGCGACTCTTCGATCGGTCGACAATTTATCGCGAGTCACGCGAATCAATCGAGAGCCAACTTGGCCAAGCGCGCTACCTCAAGTGCGCAAACTTCCGCGAACTCACCCAGGCGCTTGGCCAATACGACCTCGTCTACAGTCGAAACGAAATCACGGAGGCGTTTTTGTTTCACAACCTCATCGGGTATCATCGGGTTCCGCCTGTCATCTTCGGCTGCCACTGCCCGCACCGTTACGTCGACGCGAGCACGCTCCACAGCCGGCTCCACAATCTCCTCTACTCCTCGCCGCTTTACACCCGCTTGGCCAAGCGCGTGGCCGGGTTTCACACTATCTCTGGAGGCGATCGAGCGGCGATCGAGCGGCAGTTTCCGGGGCATCCGGTGGTGCAAATCCCGAACCCGTTCGACGCGGTCGGATACGCGGAACAGGCCAAGCGAGCCAAGCCGCCGATCACGGTGGATCGGGCCAAATTCAACATCCTCTGGGCCGGCCGCTTGACCGGGCAAAAAGGCTTCGCGCAACTGCTCAAGGTCATCGAACGCGTGAACGAGTCGCATACCGCTCGGGTTGAGTGGCACATTTGCGGCGAAGGCGAGTTGAGCGGATTGTTGTCTGAAGCGGCACAGCGGCACGTCAACGTCCACGCGCACGGCCATATCGACCGCGAGACGATGCCGGCGGCGTATGCCGCCGCAGACCTGTTCATCAGCACCAGTCAGTGGGGCGAGACGTACGCCTACACGCCTCGCGAGGCCAACAGCCTTGGCGTGCCGGTGGTTTCATACGATATCTCTGGCTGCAACGAGATCATCGATGATGGGGTGAACGGTCGCCTGGCCAAGTCGGACAATGAGTTTGTCGAATACATAAAGTGGTTCGCCGACGGCAATCGGCTGGGGAGTGACATCACAAAACATATCCGCAAAAAAACAGATGCCACCTCCGCCTACCGGCAACTGCTCCGTTTTTTCCAGGATCGCCTTGAATCTGAATCGAGGTAGGGCATGCTGGGACAAACGAGGACGGCTGGGACAGCCATCCTTACCAGCGCTTGGCCAAGCGGTTGCGTTCCTAGTCCGCAGGGTTGAGTTGGGATTGTATTCTCTTTAGCTTGTGCGGCGCGTGAGTGATGTCGCCGAACAACAAACGCCCCTGAAGGTGGGCATGATCTCTCTTGGCTGTGCGAAGAACCTCGTCGACGCCGAGGTGATGATGGGTTCCCTGTTGAAACAGGGATTCGAGATCACAAATGAAAACGCCGAAGCCGACGCGCTCATTGTCAACACCTGCTCCTTCATCGACGCCGCGCAGGAAGAGAGCGTGGACACCATCCTCGAGTCGACTGAGTTCCGCGAAAATACAAACACCGGCCAGGCCGTGATTGTTTCCGGCTGCCTCTCTCAACGATACCGCAAGGAACTGCCCAAGCTGATGCCGGAAGTTGACGCCTTCATGGGGATCGACCAAGTGGAACAGGTCGGCTACATCGTCCGGCAAGCTGTCGACAGTCGCGGATCGCGCCTTGGCCAAGCGGAGGAAAAACCGAACAACGATGAGACCAAGCGGGCGGTTGCTGAACTCGTTGCCGATGACGAGAGCGAACAGCCGGCAACTCCCGGCGAGCCGCTGGTCGACATACATTCGCGTCCGGATTACATCCCCAAGTTCGAGACGCCCCGTTTTCGGCTGACCCCGAACCACTTTGCGTATGTGAAAATTGCCGAGGGATGCAATCATCCCTGCAGCTTCTGCATTATCCCGCGCATGCGCGGCTCGCACCGCAGCCGTACCCAGTCCGACATCGTGCAGGAAGCCCGCCAACTCGTGGCCGACGGCGTTAAGGAGCTGAACCTCATTTCGCAGGATTCAACCTATTACGGGCTGGATCTGCGGCCGGATCATCGGGCCAACATCGCCTCGCCTGAGCGATTTACCGCTGCGGCCAATGAGCTGTCGGCCGATGCCTCGACGCTGGCCAGCCTGCTCCGCGAACTCAACTCGATCGAGGGCGAGTTTTGGATTCGCATCCTTTACACCCACCCAGCGCACTGGACAGAGGAAATCATCACAGCCATCGCCGAGTGTGAGAAGGTCGTTAAGTACGTCGATATGCCGCTGCAGCACATTCACGACGCGATGCTCGAGCGGATGCGACGCGAGACCAGCGGCCAATACATCCGCGACCTGATCGGGCGCATCCGCGAGGGCGTTCCCGGTATCGCGATACGCACCACTTTCATCGTCGGTTTTCCGGGTGAGACGGAGGAATATTTTGAGGCGCTACTCGACTTCATGCGCGAGGTGCGGTTCGAGCGATTGGGCGTGTTCACCTACTCAAAGGAGGACGGAACCAAGGCCGGCGCGATGGAATGCCAGTTGACCGACGAACAAAAAGAGGATCGCCGTGAACGCGCCATGGCCGTCCAGCTCGAGATCAGTCGGAAGATCGCCGCGGCGCAGGTCGGCAAAACTATGCGTGTACTGGTCGAGAAACAGGCCGACGAGGAGGAACTGAAGCAGGCCAACACCAGCTCATGGGAGCACGGCCTGATTCGCAGTGAAGACAGCGACGAGGAAATGGGCCTTGGCCCCTGCCTCATTGCCCGGGGCGAAGTCGACGCGCCGGACATTGACGGCCGCGTGTTGGTGCGCGGCGACCTGCCGCTTGGACAATTTGCCGACGTGAAAATCACCGGCCACACGGATTACGATTTGATAGCCGAGCCGGCCTGATCACTTGGCCAAGCGCACACGATGAACCTGCCAAACAAACTGACGATCAGCCGGATCATGATGACCGTGCTGTTTCTGATCGCGCTATTCGTCGAATTTTCGTTTCACTACACGGTGGCGCTGGTGTTGTTCGTCGCCGCAAGCATCACCGACATCCTCGACGGCACCATCGCCCGCAAGCGCGGGTTGATTACCGACTTCGGAAAACTGATGGATCCGCTGGCTGACAAAATGCTGATCTGCTCGGCGTTTATTGCGTTCATCGAGTTGGAGTGGATGCAAGCCTGGATGGTCATCGTGATCGTGGCGCGCGAGTTGGCCATCACCGGCCTACGCCTTTTGGCCGCCAGTAAAAACATCGTCTTGGCCGCCGAAAAACAGGGCAAAAACAAGACCATCACCCAGGTTGTCGCCATCATCGCACTGCTGGTTACGCACAGCCACGGTGACTGGGGTATTGTCGGGCAATTGTTCGCGTTTGAAATCGCCGGACACGCTTGGGCGTGGTGGGTGGCGGAGATTTCCAAGTGGGCAGCCGTCACACTGACCGCCACATCCGGTATTTATTATCTCTGGAAAAACCGTGAAGTCTTCCTCAACGACTGCTGAGATGAACCGACTGATTCTTCTCGTTGCCCAGGGGCTTGGCACCGGGCTTTCACCAAAGGTCCCCGGCACAGTGGGCACACTGCTTGGCTTACCGCTGTTCATCCTGCTGCTGTTGCCCGGTAACTTTGGGTTCTTCGTTGGCATGCTCGTTTTTCTCGCGATTGCCTCTGTTTATTTTTGTGAACGCGCCGAGGTCATTTTGAATCAGCGCGATCCCGGCTCGATCGTGATCGATGAAATTGTCGCCGTCCCGCTCTGCTTCGCGGGCTGGGTGTCTGCCCTCTATTTCAGCTCCGGTGTCATGCCGGAGTGGTCCCATTTTTTCAGCGGACAAAACGCGAGCTGGACAGCAGGCGGCATCCTTCTCTTCCGCATCTTCGACATCGCCAAGCCGTGGCCAGTCGGGCCAAGCCAGTCGATGCCGAAGGGCTGGGGCGTGACGATGGACGACCTGCTGGCCGCTCTCTACGTGAACATCGTAGTGGGCCTGATCGCGTGGATCGCCTGAGTCGCTTCCGCCTCGACAGGCACGGCTGTCGGCCTACACTCGACGCGCGATCCATGAAAAAAAGAACTCTTCTTCCTCTCGTTACGCTGTTTTTTTGCGTTCTACAGTCTACTGGCCAGCCCAAGCTCGACACAAAACCGCTCACTCTCGAGGGTGACATCGCATCGCACCTCGTCACCGGGGTGGATCAATTCCTCCTCGACGAACTGGCCGCATCCGTGGCCAAGCGGCCGGCATACTGGGATCGCGATTTTAGCTCTCATGAGGCTTACGTGAAATCGGTCGAGCCAAACCGCAAACGCCTGGCCCACATCCTCGGCCTGCGCGACTCACGAACCGCCTTCGACGGCCTGCAACTGGACGGCACCACCGCCACTTCGTCGCTCGTGGGTCAAACCGACCGCATCACCATTCATGCAGTCAGTTGGCCTGCGTTTCGAGATGTCACCGGCACCGGCCTGTTGCTTGAACCACGCGGGCGCGATGTAGTAGCCAACGTGGTGGCCATTCCCGATTCCGCCCAAATTCCAGAGCAAATCGCCGGATTATCGCTTGGCCTGACGCCTGAACTACAGTACGCGCGGCGCCTGGCCGAGAGCGGTTGCCGGGTGGTCGTGCCGATGTTGATCGATCGTCAGGAAAAAATCAGCCGCCTCACTCGACGCGAATTCCTCTATCGCTCCGCCTTCGAGCTGGGCCGTCAACTAGTCGGATACGAGATCCAAAAAACCCTCGCAGTGGTCGATTGGTACAAGAAAAGTTGGCCCGCCAAACCGGTTGGCGTGATCGGCTGGGGCGAGGGCGGTTTGATCACCCAATACGCCGCCGCCGTGGATACCCGCATCGATGCCGCCTGTGTCAGTGGCTACTTCGATTCCCGCCAAAACATTTGGCAGGAACCGATCGATCGAAATGTTTTTGGATTGCTCGAACAATACGGGGATGCCGAGTTGGTTTCACTCATCGCACCTCGACAGTTCATCGTGGACGCCGCACGCGGACCGGAAGTCACCATCCCGGGCGGACGCGGCGCCCCGTCACGTGTCGTCACTCCTGCGCTTGGCTCCGTCAAAGAGGAGCTGGCCCGTGCCGAGCGCCTTATCGAGAAGCTCAATCCGCCGGCCAAGCTGCAACTGGTTGAGGGTGGACAGAAACCGTTGACCGGCCAAGCGCTTGGCCAATTTCTCAAGTCGCTTACTGCAGACGCAGCGCTTGGCCCAGCGGGAGAAGACAACATCGCGCACCTCCGGAAAAACTTCGATGCGGCTCCGCGCCACGCAGCGCAGTTTCATGAGATCGACCGTCACACACAGTGGCTGCTCCGCGAGAGCCCATTCGTGCGAAAGCAATTCTACAAACCGGACACGTCTTCCGTGGCCAAGTTTGAGGCGTCGAACGAAAAATATCGCACACAGTTTTACGACGATGTGATCGGTCGCTTCGATCGCAAACGACTGCCGCTCAATGCGCGTAGCCGAAAAATCTACGACACAGAAAAATGGGTGGGCCACGAAGTAGTCCTCGATGTTTTCCCAAATGTCATCGCCTACGGAATACTGCTCCTGCCGCGTGACTTGAAGGCCGATGAAAAGCGCCCGGTCGTCGTTTGCCAACATGGGCTGGAGGGACGGCCACAGGACATCATCCAGGGCGACCACCGCGCCTACCACGACTTTGCGGCCAAGCTCGCCGAACGTGGTTTTATCACCTTTTCACCACAGAATTTGTACATATTCACCGACCGTTTTCGCACCCTGCAGCGGAAGGCCAATCCGCTCAAAAAGACCCTGTTTTCAGTGATAATTCCGCAACATCAGCAAATTGTGCACTGGCTGAAAACCCTGTCGTATGTGGACAAAGAACGCATCGCCTTCTACGGCCTGAGCTACGGCGGGAAAACCGCGATGCGCGTGCCGCCTGTCGTCACCGACTACTGCCTCTCCATTTGCTCAGCCGACTTCAACGAGTGGGTGGACAAGAACGCCTCAACACGCAACCCGCACAGCTACGTCAACAGCGGTGAGTACGAAATCTTCGAGTGGGATCTTGGCAGTACATTCAACTACGCGGAGATGGCGGGACTGATCGCGCCGCGTCCGTTCATGGTCGAGCGCGGTCACTACGATGGAGTTGCCTCCGATGAAACCGTCGGTTGGGAATTCGCCAAGGTACGATTCCTTTACCAGGGAAAGTTGAAACTAAAGGACCGTTGTGAGATCGAATGGTTCGATGGACCACACACTATCAACGGCAAGGGGACATACGATTTTTTGCATCGTCACTTGAACTGGCCGAAGCGTTGATTTCTTCGTCAAAATACCGGTTCAAAAAAAATGTTTTTTTTGAAAAAATCGGTTGTCAAAAAAAAATTTGCGAGTAGAGTCACCTTCCCAAGAAGTAAACTCTACGCGTAGAGTCCTTCTTAGTACCATTAGGTTTCACCTTTGGTAAGACTTCCAACGAAGTTGGAATGACTCCAGAGCGAGGAGGTGACATAGAACAAATGGCCGCAAAAAAGAAAGCTAAGAGAAAAGCTGCCAAGAAAGCACCTGCCAAGAAGAAGGCGGTGAAGAAGGCTGCTAAGAAAAAGGCACCTGCCAAGAAAAAGGCGGTGAAGAAAAAGGCTGCCAAGAAAAAAGCACCTGCCAAGAAAAAGGCGGTGAAAAAGAAGGCTGCCAAGAAAAAGGCACCTGCCAAGAAAAAGGCGGTGAA
>CEWJ01034998.1_pt1 | contig 14525 bp, 3 predicted proteins | sample 350291 | NCBI WGS metagenome assembly CEWJ01 (sample SAMEA2622923, study PRJEB7988) | marine metagenome | isolation source: saline water (ENVO:00002010), including | reverse complement strand
GATTCCGTGACACCATCAAAGGCTCGGAATTCGAATGTGTAATCTCCTTCAGGTTGATCACTCATGTCGTATTCAAAGTACCAATTCCTAAATGGATGATTGTTGTAAGTGACTTGGCCATCAGCATTGCTATCATCGACAGCGTACTTCATGTCAATCCAATCACTGGTGAATGGGTCCTTGACCTGAACTTCTTCAACGATACCTTGTTGATCCCACTGAGCCAACTCGTCTGAAGCATAAATCCCAGCCCAAGTCCCGTCATGCGCAGTTCCAGTGAAGTTGACTGAACGCTTGAATGAATGACCATCATTCTGGTCAACAGTAATCGACGGATCCATATTTTCAAGCGAGATGATTTCGGACAATACACCCACTTGACTGGTCATGGTAATGCTGTATTTTTTGTAGCCCTTGCCAAATTTGTAGGCTGAGACGTAGTACAGCGACAATTCACGACTGTTGGCCCCGTTTTGACAATCCGGATCATCAGCATCCATGATCAAATCGCCATCATTGTCAATTCCATCACTGCACGAGTTTTCTCCTTCATCGTCTGCGTACCGATCGGGGTTGATGCCGCCTGGACCTCCGCCCGTCATGTCGAGGTGGAAATCACTGGCGAGAGAAATCTCAGGAGTCCAACCCAAACTGTCGGTCGTCAAGGTGTACAAATCATCACCACGGCTGTCTTCGATGAGAACGGTGGCATCGCCAACGCGAACACCTTCAACCAGTGTACGGAATTTGACAATCTCTGCCTTCCGGATTTGGACTGCCCACTTGATTGGAGAGGTGTCAATGTAGATGTTTGAAGTGTCAAGTCCGGTCAAATTCGAATAAGTAAACACAGTCGAGTTGTTGGTCAACTCCATCGACAATGGGAAATTCTGCGGTGGCCAGATACTGGTCGTAGGAATCAGGACTTGTCCCAGCCAATTGTTCCACTCGTATGCTTCAGCGTCAGGCCACGATAGGGAGACCGGATTGGTCGTATTCGAGGCTTGATTGGGAATCGGGATATTCTCTGATTGAACGGTGATGCTGCTCTTGGTTACATTGTAGGTTTGCCCCACACCATTCCAACTGTTCATTGAGAAGAATCCCAATGACCCATATTGAGGATCATTTGCATAATTGGTATCGTGATTTCGAATCATCGCGCCGGTACCAGTAGAGTTGAATTCATTGTTGCGGACATCAAGAATTGCACCCACTGCACGCAGACCGTCTCCTCCACCACCGATGTCAATATCGTTGTTGTACAGCGTTAGAGATGAACGGAAAGCATGTACTGCTGGGCAAGGGAAATCCCCACCCCAGGCCTTCTGTCCCGAACACTCACCGCCATCGCTGGAGAGAATTGAATTGGCCACATACATACGATTCTCTGAGGGAGATGGTACATTCCAACCGCTGTCACCAAAGTGATATTCGCCAGCAATAATCGGCTCTTTGGCAGTGTCTTGGATGGTGACGTTCTCAACTCGAACATCACTTTCACCAATGGACCAAATTCCATTCCAACCGCCGATGGGTCCAATGGAGCCACCATTCACGTTGACTTCACTCTTGGAAATTTGAATTCCAGAACCGCCGGATGCGCCATCGATGACATTGTTGTTGAAATCGACCCACGCGAAGTTGAATGCTGTCAATGGACTACGCTCATCAGTTGTGATCTTGTTGTCCTCAATGATTAACTTGTAAGCAACATTGTTTCCAGCCGTCTTCTTGTTGTTCACGTCAATACCATTGCAAGCCGTTTCAATCGTCGAGGAACTGACATGACCCGCAGAATCATCCAGGCGGATTCCATAGTCTCCATTCATAATCACGGCATTCTGGACATTGACGAACGATTCTTCGACCCACAAAACGTGGCGACCATCATCATTCTGCCCACATCCATTGTCTGTACCTGTGAATACTGGAGAATTGATCATGAGTGGTTGCAACACACTGCCCGCACCATAGGCTTGGATGGCAGAACCGACCAATGAAGTTTCATCGTCACCAACCGTGAATTCACCTCCAACGATATCCGGTCGGCCGAGATCCAAGATGAGCAGACTGGTGGTGTTGATTCCGGTAAATTTCAGACCCGTCATTGTGGGGCTCGAACCTTCAGCGACTATCGCACCATAGCGTACTTCAGAGATTTCGGAGACCCAACGGGGCATCCCGTAAGCATTGGTAATCGATACGTGATTCAGCTTGGTCGCACCAATGTCGACCGTACTTCGCAAGAGAATGCCTTCGTTGCATGAAGGGTCACGATTGTAGTGATTATTGTTGAAAATTCCAGCACAACTTCCGGTAGCCGAGGCATTGGCCGGATCTTGCCAATTGAAGGTGATTCGTGAAGAGTTGCTGGCCATCCCATTTGCACCGCATGCAACGTCACCTGCGCATAAACCACCTCGGACATCAATGATTGTTCCATTGGGCATTGTCACAGTTGTCCCAGGTTGAACGATCAAGTTGGCGCCTGTGCCCACGATCACAGAACCAGTCAGTGTGTGGGAACCAGACCATACTTCGGTTCCGGTAATCGTACCATTGGTGGTTTCATTGGCAGCGACTGCAGTTGGCATTAGCCCGACCAGTCCGACCATGACGCTGGTGAGCATCAAGAACGACAAGAATAGGCTCTTTTTTCGATGTGTTTCTTCCATGAGGGTCCCTCTGTTTGCAAATCTGGCAGAGTGATATCGACTATAATAGAACCGGTGCACTTCGTCGCATAAATATCAATATTCGCAAATAATATCATATGAAATTAGAATAAAATGTTCTAATTTCTGAAATAAAATTATATTAGTATCATTATTAACCATTAAAATCATTATATTGTATCAAATTTTTCGATAAATATCAATTAATCTACGATGGCATCGGCAACAGCACGCTCCCAAGCCACCGCATCAAGGACGCCGTAGCCCCATCGAAGGTGGTGCCCCTCTCCCTGCAACGGGTTAGGTTGACAGGATTCTGCTAGCGCTTGTTTCACCAAAACAATGACTTGTTCAGGATCATCTATTGTGTCTAAAGCGGCCCCATGACGCTCAAGGATGAGCGCAAGGGCACCGGTCACGAATACAGTAGAATCGCTGGTCCCTGTGCTGGAGGAATACGGAATCGAATAGGTCGAGTCTGACGTTGAGATGATGTCAACTCCCGGTGCAGAAACTTCCGGCTTTTGGTTTGGGGATTCACGCACGTTTCCATCTGCGCCTTCCGTTTCTGAGCCGGTTGCCGTTCTTTCCCACAAGTCACCGTTGATATCAACGGCACCGACAGCGATGACTCCACCCACATTTGCTGGAACAGAAACATCCGTGACTCCGGTACCTGCTCCACCAGAGTTTCCTGCTGCTGCAACGACAAAGACACCTTGATTCAGTGCGTCACTAACAGCATCCGCGGTAAGTGAACCCAGAGGGTTTTCAGGATCAGGATCGCCACCAAGTGACAAGGATATGATGTCTGCATCCATTTCGTTCCAACACCATTCGATCGCATCGGCTACTGTGGTTTCCGATTGGGTTTTCCCATCGGTATCAAGTGCGGCTGCAATGATCAAGTCGACATTGGGTGCAGCCCCACGGTAATGTCCATTCGCAACCAGAATCCCTGCCATCATCGTCCCGTGACTGTCTTTGCCTCGATCCTGAACAATCGAGTTGTCATTTCCAACAAAATCACGATAACCCACCAGGTTGGCATCCTTTAGTCCGGGATGTTCTGCTTCAAATCCCGTATCCACGATACAAACTCGAACGCCTTCTCCGGTCAGTGAATATTCATCTTGCAAGGCATAGATGTTGGTGTTCTCATAAGCCCATTCTGAATCAGGCGTCAAAGCATCGGCAAAAAATACCGTCATTTGTGGATAAGCCAAGATGAGTAAGGAAACCATACACAATGCCACCAAAAGCCCCCAAGGACGTGGCTTTGAGTTTCGCAGTGTTTCCACCGTCGCATTTCTCCATGCTTCAGCTTCGTTGAGAGTTGCACCGTAGGCCGAAGGAGCGTAGCCAGGAGCATCAGGATCAATGGCCGTCAACATCCTCGGGTCTTCCGGTTCAGGAAGATACTCGAGGTTGCGTAGACGGTCTGGTGTCATTCGGCTCGCCCCGAAGGGGCGAGAGGAGGTTCATGGCACTTCCTCAGTTTGCAAGGCTGACGCCGTGTGACCGCAATATTGCTGCCGAAGCAAACTTGTCAAGCACTCAGAATGCTTGGCCACCACGTCGTCCACTGAACTTCCAGAAGAGCCAGATGATACCCACGACAAACGCGAACACAATCAGAGCGACCCAATTGTTGGATTCAGTTGCAACTGCTGGTTGGTAGTTGATCTTGATTGGTATCTCCTCAGGGGTGTTTTCCAAATCCTCTGCACTGGAGTTAATCTTCAGTGTGTAAGTGATTGAACCCAATTCATTAACCTCATCGATGAAAATCGAATAATCGGTCACTTCACCCTTGGGGATGTCTAGCATCAATGCACCAACAACGGTATTGTTCTCATTGAGAACGATGAGTTCAACGTCTCGTGCATCCACATTACCCGTATTTTCAACTTGTGCGAAAATCTCGACCTTCTGATTCATCGGGGCAAATCCATCCATGGATAGACCACGTGTTTCATGTTCAATGATTTCCAAGTTTGGCAATGCGGTCTTGATGTTCAGGGTTACCATGTCCGATGTGTTTCCGTCTTCACTGGTAATCGTGACCGTGATTGGGAAGTCGGCATCGCCTACCCAAAGATCGTTTGCATTGATTGTCAATGAGTACTGTTGAACGGTCCGTGGACCCAAATCAGGCAGGGTTTGTGGACCGGTTATCGACCACAAGGGTGTCAGTCCTGCTGGCAAATCCGAGATTTCTACTGTGTAAGTATCGTCACCATTGCCGGTGTTTTCAAAGAAGAACGAGAACGTCTCTTGCTGTCCAATTTGAACACCAATCACCTCAGGGATGTCGCTTTCATCGATCTCAATTCCAAATTCTTGTGGAATGAACACCTTCAACTCATATTCGTCGTATACTTGCGTGATTTCCTCTTGCATCTGCAATAGGAGCGAGTGACCACCCATTGCAACTGCATGTGATTTGTTTGCGGCTTGGATTCGCATGATCACATTCTCTGTAAGACCGGCTTCCAATCCCAGAGTAATTCGCATATCTGCAGCCCAACAATTGTCAAGAATACCCGCATCCCATTGACCGTTTTCGTTGGTGTCAACGAAGTCTTCACCATCATCGTAAACATCGTTGAAATCTTGAGATTCATTTGAATCGGTGAATTCTTCAGCAGGTTCACAGAATGTATCTGTGGTCTCTCCGGCACCAACCCAGAAGGAAACGTCCCAGTAGCTTGCATCTTCACCGTTCATCTGAGCCTTCAGTAGGTACTCATCTTCAGCACGGTTACCGTTGTAAACAACTTCAAGATTGACTTCTCCGACCTCGTAGATTTCGACCCCATCAGCACCAGTATCACCATTGTCGATAATGGTGAAGTGGTCTCCATCATTTTCGGATTGAGTAATTCCTACGTGTGTGTCGCCGATTACAAACGAGACCGAGTGATCTTCTTCGACGCTGAATTGTACAATCTGCTCGGGCGATTCAACTCCGCCGCCAACAACCTCTGTGCTCTTTCCACCGTTGTAGGTCATGTTCACGCCCTGTTCAGAGGTGACAAATGTACCACTCATACTGAAATCACCGGCAGGCAACAGCAAGGTGACCTTACCCTCTGCATCGACGGTTTGGTTCCAACTTGTGACTTCAGTTCCAACAAATACGAGGTGTCCACCACTGATAATGAGTGAATCATCGGCAAGTGTGCGCTCAACTCCATCGTAGTCGTTCCACTTGGTTGAGACATGCAGCATGCTCGCGGAAGACAACATGGCATCGGCTTCGCCACCTTCTGCGACGGCAGCCTGTAGGAGCGTCATGGCCGCAAACTGACCTTCGTCGCCATCATATGTTGCATACAAAATCCAGTTACCGGGTTCTACATCAGCACTCCAGGCTCCATCCCATGTACCGTCATTCAAAACCTTGGTTGGAGTCACAGAACCATATTCCATTCCAGATTCTGGAATCAACTCAAGTACAATTTCATCTGAAATGAGATTCCATTCTGAAGGTAGAACGTGTGTAATATCTCCACCTACAGTGACGATTCCAGCTGTCATCTCGATATCCGTGGTGTTGACTGTGAAACCAACATCCATTGAACCGATTCCATCACTGAATCCAGCCTTACTCGCGTGGATCTCATAGGTATTGTTCACGGGTACGAAGACTCGCCATGTTCCAAGCACATTGCTGGTCAAGTTGACGGGTCCGAACGAATCACTACTGACGACCACGTTGGCGTCTGCAATGGATTCATCACCACTCCACATATCGTTTCCATCCAAATCACGGAATAGGTTGCCAGCGATTTCAACCCACTTGTTTAGGGTCAAATTGAGGTCTGCATTTCCGGAACCCGAGACGATACTGATGGTGTGGTTGTCCAAAATCCAGCGGACGTTGATATCGGTTCGATTCAAACTGAGAGTCCAGGTACCTTGCATAAGAGAGGCATCGATAACACCATTTTCATCACTGGGTCCAAGAATGAATTCTCCCAACCCGTCTTCACTGGTTGCAGTCACGGCAAATCCACTGAGCAATTCTTCGCTACCCTGTTCAACGATTGTTAGGTTGAATTGAGCCGCTTCAATGGTCTGCCATTGTGTGGTTGACCCCGGTGTATTTTCATCGACAGTGAGTGTTCCACGGAACAACTGCAATGGATCATCATTGGTATCATCTCCATCGTCGATGATGAATTCATCGACATAGACCAACCATTCGCCTTCAGGTAGATACTCGACAATGGTACCATTGGCATCGGTATCAAGATTGAAGGTTTCGTCACCGCCAATTTCTTCGAAGTAAACCGTCCAGTTCGACATCACGCCACCGGACTCGTTTCGTAGTTCAATGGAAGTGAGCCACTCGGGCATGAAGCCCATCTCAACAGCAAAGGCCTCCGAACCAATGGCGACTTCAACAGCCCCCGTCGAGTTAGACAACAGAGTGTTGTAATTCGTTGTATTCTCATCGCGTGGATCCTTGACATCGGTTTCAAAGAACCAATTTCCTACACGCAATTGCAACCCAATGGAACCATTGTCCCAACGCGCATCGTCTGCGCTGATATTGATAATCATCGATTCTTCAAATGCGTTCGAGGGCACCATGCGGAAGTCCACAGGTAGTGCGGTCCCATTCGACATATTTCCATCGTGGTCGATGAATGTGTGGATGGTTGTCATGACATAATCAGGCTCTGCGATGAGCATGATGGTGTTATTGTCCCCGACTGGCGAATAAGTGACGGGCTCAACATTGAGCGCGTCATTATTGATGCTTAGTGTCCAGTTGCGTGTTTCATTTTCGGCTTCGGCTTCAAGCAGGTATGCTGTGAATCGACCCTGTGCTGTTTCAACCGGCCATTGCCAGGTCACGCCAGTGGCACTGTCATAGGCCTCAAGCATGAACGGGTAATCTCCGAATCCTGGAACCGTCTGTGTGTACGGTGTACCTGCTTCGTAAAGGAAGAGGTCACCCGCTGCACCAACGCTGCTCTTTGGAACCAAATCGATGCTGATGCCATCGCTTGGGACGACAAAGTTCTCACCGGCAAGTAGTGAACCGACCACAACATACGCCGTCAAATTGATTTCTGCACCGACTGGAATCTGCATTCCAAACGAACCGTTGTCATCGGTCAGAGCAGACTCAGAAATGCCACCCCATCGAGCGAAGACCGCTTGGTTCACGAAGGGTTGTGATACTTCATCGGGCTTGTCGCTGATATCATACATCACAGTACCGTTAACCCAAGCAGATTCGGTGTATTGAAGTACCAAACCGGAGATACTCTCCTGCAAATCAATTTCCTCGTAGAGAATGTAATCATCATTGAGGATACTCTCGACAACCCACGTGTCACGAGGCAATTCAATGTTGTACGAACCGTTGCCGTTGTCTCTCGCATCAACTGTGATTGGAGAGAACTGGTTCGAGAACGACAAGTTTTGACCCTCTACAGGTTGATCTTCGTGATCTAGCAATAGGAATTCAATGTCAAACATGGGCGGAATTCGTTCAATGTCCGATGGCGTCACATTGCCAGCGGTATCTGCGAGAACCGTGATGGTCTGTGATCGGTACTCGTCGAATCCGTCGTCGTCTTGGTCCATGGTTACAATGTATTCACCCTCAAGTACTGGCCCAACACCGAATGTTCCATTTTCATCGGTCTCGAACCAACAGGGGGACCAAGCCACTTCACCACAGGATTCAGTGACATCCACATCAATCTCTGATGCATTGACCAACTTCAATCGGCCGGTAACGACCTCGCTTTCTTCTTGATCCATGGCCAGTGTACTGGCCGTCCCTTGAATCCAAGTACCGGGCAAAGTCAATGCAATGTCCTTGGCATCAGGGCTGTCACGTGTCAATGGAACTTCAAGTGGCATCGGTAGAATGGCCTCTTGACCATTGCCAAACAATACAGCAACGTGGTACGTCCCTGGAATCGCATCTACAAGGTGGAATGAACCTGGCTTGACCATGTCACCACTGAAATGACCTGTTCCCTGGAATGTACCTGTACCGTTGAGGGTACCGTATGAACTCAGAGATTCATCGGAGGTATCAACCACGAATGTGCCCGAACCAATGATGGTCTCACGGTACATCTTTGTGGTAAAGAATGAGGTGCCTTCCGAGGTGAATCGTCCGGTTGCGTTTGCAACCAAACCATCAATACGATATGTATCGGTAACATTGGCATCTTCCAAACAGTAGGTTGCTTCTTCAGGCATGGTACCATTTTCACCACAAGCTTGTCCAGTTGAGTTTTCGATAGTACCCACAAACGTTCCGATTCCGAGAATGTCACCCGTACCCGTGTAAGAATGATTGTTCTGGATACTTCGCGTGTAATTACCGGTGAAGTCTGTCGCAGTCACGACGCCCTCTTCTGAAATCATGGTCCCCTCGCCCGTGAAGGTAACTTCTCCAGTGGCTCCGGGACCATATTCACGCTCACCCTCTGTTTCACCGGCAGATGTGGTGATGAAGTATGCATCTTGGCGGGACTCATCCCAGATGTTTGAGATTCTCAAATCCATGTTGGCCAGAGGCTCGCCACCGAAGTCAGATTCACCCGACCACTCGATGGTACCGGTTGCACCAGATGCTTCGACTTGGATGTCAAGAGTTAGAACGGATTCACCATTAGAGTGCCCATCCTCTCCGTTGACGATAATCATTGATTCGCCCAACCAAGTCGAACCGGAAACATTGCCGAGAATACCTGTAACAGGGTTCACGGTTCGATCCTCGTTGACTTCAGTTAGCAGGTCAGAAATCCACATGTTGGATTCCTCTGCCGTTGAAGTGACAAACAAATCACGGGCTTCCGTCAAATCGGATTCGCCCATGAAGGCTGAAACACGAATCTTTCCACTTGGAACGGTGACACTGAAGTGTCCATTGTCATCAGCCTGTGTCGATGCAATAGGAATCCAGTAAGTTCGTGCATCCGTATCGCTGGACCCTTCACCACTGAATGCATCTCGCTCAATCAGAATCTTAGCGTTGGGCACGGCACCAATTTCACCGAGCACGACATCGCCCTCTAATGTAGCACCAGAGTAGTACTTGAGCACCTTAACTCCGGTATTTGCATAGGCAATCCTTTGCGGGTCATCTTCATTGGCATCATACCAGTTTGCCAATACAAAGTGGTTCATCATTGCACCAGGCAATGGATAGGTGTAGGTCAACAAGGAATCTGGAGTACCATATCCACTGAAGTGTTGCCTTGGCTGACCTTGACGCTCGACGTTTTCAAGGCCGAGGCTGGATGTACCATAGCCCACGTAGGTCCGCGCAATCATGGTCTCAAAGAAGTCAGGGGAGTGCTCAACAAGCACATCTTCCAACTCAATGATTTCTGCGTCACCACCCGACTGACTGGCCAAAAGTTGAGCGAGATATCGCTCTTCAAACTCGGCAGCAGACATGGGGCCTTCTGTTGTGATGTATTCCGACGTGATGTAATTGTCAGGATCCAATCCACTGAGAGTTGTCGGTGCGTAGAAAATACCTGTTGGGTTACCGTAATGCATTCCACTCTCCGCATACTGATAACCACCCACGGGGTACAAACGGTTGTCTACGGCAAAGTATCGAATGTCATTGTTGCGGACGATGGTCTCTCCGGGACCACCCTCGTAAGTGGCAACTTCGTAATCAATCGAGGTCAAATCATGGTACAAATCAACCAGTTCATCCAGTGAGAAAACATGTGTCAACAAGTCTCGTGCGATGGCGTATCTTGCGTTCTGTCGGTGAAGCGAAGTTGAGACATCGTCGAAGTCATCGTAAAGATCACTGGTGTACCAATAATCACCAATGATGTAGTGAGATGCACTGCACGAGAATGCATTATTCTCGGTGTAATCAGCATCGCCGGGGTACAATTGCTCGCCACTCGAGGAACGAGTGTCGATGGAGGATTGTCCATCCACTGGACATTGGTCGACCCAGTCGGAAGCCGTGTTTCCATTCTTTGAATTGAACATGGTAATGGCTGACTCCTTGTCGTTGTACTCGTCAACCAGTACACGATCCTCGTAGACACGGTAAATGAGCTCTGTAGACCGCGTTCCGTCGTCGTTCAACACCGTACCCTGAGCCAGTTTGGTATCATCAGAGGTCCCGATGATGGTGAATGAACGGTCACGGACATCCTGTGAATCCGACATGGTGTTGATGGCCACCCATTCATCCCATGCCGCATCTCCATCGGTTGCTGAATTGAGGTGCTGGCGCATCGCATTTGCAAATGCACGTGTGAACTGTTCACTGTCCTCAGATCCCTTGTCGAGAGTGTACTCATGGCGCATGTCACCTTCTGCAAGAGTGATGATGAACAGTGCGATTGTATCTTCTTCACCGTTGGCCAGCAACATGTTACCGGCCGCAGGAATTCCCGACTGGAAGTTGTCTGCGACGGTGGGGTGCTGACCTTGAGCTAAGGCTTGGAACCCGTAATCCCACCAAGAGACGAAGGCGGGTCGCTCTGAGAAGGTGACATCTGCATCTTGTGATTCAAGCCAATCGTAGGCTTGGTTCCAGCCTGCTCCGTTGAAACCGGGGCCGAATGTGCCCATGTACCAACATTCACCCCGACAGGAAGTCATGTTGTCTTCACCTACACCATAATCGGTGTATGGTGAACCGTCCAAAACAGACCAACCGAAGAAATCGGCACGAAGTGCGTCTGGTACAAGACCGTAGATGGTTTCATCCACTTGCTTTTCACCAACTTCGCCACGTGGGATACCTGAATCAATGCCGTAAATGGCGTGCTGACTGAACAACAAAATCAGAATCATGCCGATTGCAGGAACACCGAGGTGCTTTCGTCCAGCTCCAATTGTCGAACTGAATCGGGCACGAGGACTCGTGGCTCCCATTCGGCGCCAGGTTTTGACGTATTCGCGAACTCCACTGGATCGCCATAGACCGACGACTGCGGCAGAGCCCATGATGGCCATAATCGGCGTAGCGTTGAACATGAATCGACCAGCTGACCAAGCCATGTATGAAGCCAAAAGAATCCATACTGCCAAGACCAAAGATGCAGGTCCCATCAACCGCGATGGATTCTTCGGGTCTCGGTTCTTGAATCCGCGCCACAATGATGCCAATCCCATTCCCAACGAGAAGATGAACACCAGTGGACCAAAGTTGGCGAACAATTGACCACGACTCGGAGCTTGCGCTTCAGCAATGGTTCCGAAGACCTTGTTCTTGGTGAAGTAGAATCCACCGGTTGTCAATACATCCCAACCGTTGGAGAGCCCCAATACTTGGAGGATGTAGAGTGTACCGAGCAGAACCGTAGAAATTCCAGCACCCATGATGATAACCATCAACCAAGGCTTGTCTCTGAATGCAGTTACAATCCATCCATTGATGATGGTAAATCCAACGATGTAGAACAACGGCTGGAAACCGCTGGCGTCCCAAATTAGGTTTAGTTGCAGGTTGGCATAGAACGGCAAGGGCAAGATGAATGTCGTGAGCATCATCACGATAATGGCGGCAGTCACCGGCATGCTGTCTCTGCGTCGAATCAGATTGATGGCCGTCTGTACGAAGAAGGCAGCATAAACAATCGCGAGACCATAGACGAATCCTTTCCAGCCCAGAGCAACTGTTGCAAAAGAAACACCCGCCAAGATGGCTTGTGCCATAGCAGCAGGATGCTGTTTGAATGCAGCGCGGATTCCCGCAACGAGGTGAAGGGGGTTCCAATTGGAGTCCTCAAGCAACTTGTCGTTGCCAATGGAATCAACAGCGCACAGCCAGAAGTAGAATCCAAGTGACATAAACAGAATCACAAATGCATCGTGATCAGCCAGTGCAAACGTGCTGTGGCTGACGTGACCAGGCATCAGTGCCATGAGCCAAGCACCGATGGCACCTGCAGCCGTTCCGAAGAAGCGCTTGCAAGTAGCTGCAATCGGCAATACCGTCAATGCACCGAATACTGCGGGCATTCCAGCGATGGACCACCATGCAGCATCGTGAACATCCCCTTCAAGGAAGGGGTCAAGGGCTACACCGCCCAACGCCAATGACCAACTGAACAAAGGTGGTCGAGGATTGATTGAACCTACAGGGTAGGCTCGATCCATGTCGATGATGAAGTGGCTGTTCTGAGCAAGGATGTAATCGATGGCTCGCTTCATGTACCAGGGGTCAGAACCACCGGTCATATCCCACTCGCCGGTTCCAGCCGCATTCATGGCTGGAATCACGTTCCACATGACACGCACGGCAAATGCAGTCAACAATGCACTGCCGATTGTAATGGCATACCAGTGCTGTCCCCACCATAGACGTGCTTGTCCATGGCCTCGGCGCTCAGGGCCACTGAGCAAGCGGCCTGCGAATCCAAGATAGATGAACAGTGCATTGGTCCAGAAGAAAATCAAGAACCAAGACAATCCGCCAAGATCTCCATTCAAGAAACCAATTTCATGCAGACCGAACATGGCCTTGCTTTGCCAAGTTCCAATGCTGTACAAAAGCCAGTTTAGGCTGATGATTAGGCCCATCGTTCGCCAATGTTCTGCCCAGCAGAAAGCCACAAACATGGCAATCAACCCAGTAAACAAGGCCCAGAAGAATCCAACATGCTGAGTGAGGAAAATGGCATCAGCACTTTCCAAACTCTTGAGATGCCATAGGCTGAAGATGTGAGCTGCGAGCCAAACTCCAAGTCCTGCATAGAGTGGATTGAATTCCTTTCCAAGGACTGCTGGCAACTGATTGAACCATGAACCACTGCCACCTTCTTGCAATCGACCTCGCAGAGCGAGTGCGATGAGCATGCTACTCAAAATCGATATCATCCACCATGTGAAAAACAGCGAACCGGTCACAGCACGATTTACATCGATTATGTCGTACTGACCTTGCGTTGCCAAAACAGCTTCTGCGGACCAACCGTGACCCGCAGCAGCAACCTGAATTGCATAGAGGAATCCAGCAACGATTCCAACCACGATCACTTCCTCTTCATGACGACGAGAACGGTCGAAGAGGTGGACGCCAATCGCCATTGTGGAGAAGGCCAAGCCCAATAGAGCTGCACCATCGTAGTAGTGAATCATTCCGACTGCACCGATTACAGCCGCGAATCCGAGAGAAACGAGAGAGGGGCGTGTTCCTACGGGTTCGAAGATGATTCGGGGTGCCTTGCCAAGAAGACCGCCTGCCATCAAGACGGTGGTCATCATCAGCAGTGTGTTCCAATCGCTTGCTTCGTAGTCGACTGCGTTCCATGTAGCAGCAACCATCATGGCCAACATGATGGCAATTGTCACAGGGATTGCGAGGAGCCCATAGAATGGGTCCTTTGCCGACACAGTTCCGTTTTCATTATCCATTTTTTTCCCTCTCTTTGGGTCTGACAGCACATACGCTACGCCATCAGCGACGCCGCGACTTGAGGCCTCGTTATAACCCCTCCTCACGCGCTCGCGCGAGGGGATGGTCGCAGTCACCCGAATTGCCAACCGTTGTCAAAGTGCCCTGTGACCAATATCTCGGCGGAAATGAGAGCCTTCAAGTTGAACTTTTGACAAGCATTTGTATGCCAAATTTTTGGCACTTTCCAGCGAATTTTCTGAGATGCCAGTGGCAGCCAGAACCCGCCCCCCTGTGGAAATCAATTTGCCATTTTCAAGGCCTGTACCCGCATGGTGAATCAAGTATTTGCCCTCCGCCATTGGTTGCCATTCGGGAGAAATATCGCCGCCAATCAATCGACCTTTGACAGGGGGACCCGGGTAACCCTCTGCAGCAAGAACCACAGTCATCGCATGAGCATCATGGAACGTCGGCATGGA
>CEWJ01011762.1_pt1 | contig 14557 bp, 12 predicted proteins | sample 350291 | NCBI WGS metagenome assembly CEWJ01 (sample SAMEA2622923, study PRJEB7988) | marine metagenome | isolation source: saline water (ENVO:00002010), including | reverse complement strand
AGTAAGGATGGAATTGATCCTGAAGGTGATTATGAAGTTGATGAGAAGCAAAGAAGTTGTATCCTTACTGATCAAGGTTTTGCGAAGTGTGAAAATTATCTAAAAGTAGGAGATTTGTATGATCCCAATGATCCTTGGGCTCATTACGTAACTAACGCTTTAAAAGCTAAGGAATTATTTGTAAAAGATGTAAATTACATAATTAAAAATGGGGAAGCTGTAATAGTTGATGAGTTTACAGGTAGGGTTATGCCTGGAAGAAGATGGAGTGATGGGCAACATCAGGCAATTGAAGCTAAAGAAAGTTTAAAAATTCAGCCAGAGACTCAAACCTTAGCATCTATTACCTATCAAAACTTTTTTCTTTTATACCCTGGTTTGGCAGGTATGACTGGTACAGCTAAAACTGAAGAAGTAGAATTTGAGAAGACATATAAATTACAATCTACTGTTATTCCAACTAACAAAACAAGAAAAAGGCAAGATTGGTCTGATCAGGTTTTTAAAACAGAAATAGGTAAATGGCGGGCTGTAGCAAATGAAACTGCTGAGATACATAAGAAGGGTAGACCAGTTTTAGTAGGAACAACGAGTGTTGAAAAAAGTGAACTACTTAGCTCACTGCTATATGAACAGCAAATACCACATAATCTATTAAATGCTAAGCCAGAGAATGTTGAGAGAGAAGCTGAAATAGTTGCTCAGGCTGGAAGATCTGGGGCGGTGACAATTGCTACTAATATGGCTGGAAGAGGAACGGATATTATTTTAGGTGGAAATAGTGACTATATGGCTAGGCTAAAACTAAAAGAGACACTAATGCCCTTGCTGGTTAAACCTGACGACGAACATAAACCTCCAATTCCTCAACAGAGAGCAGCTAAATCTGTAGAGGGATTTTCAAAGCAATCAAAAAATAAATCAACAACTGGTAATAGGAATAATCTTAATAACGTTAAAAATTTATTCCCTTGCCAGTTAGGTGAGCATACAGAAAACGATTTAAATCTATTATCTAAAAAGCTTATTGAGGGCTGGGGTGAAAGAAGTTTGAGCAATATTGAGTTAGAAGATAGAATAGCTACAGCAGCTGAAAAAGCACCTACGGAAGACACACTTATTCAATCCATTAGAGAAGTATTATCTAATATTAAAAGTGAATATGAAACTGTTTTAATCCAAGAAGAGGAAAATGTTAGAGCTGCAGGAGGCTTACATGTAATTGGTACTGAAAGGCATGAATCTAGAAGAGTTGATAATCAGCTAAGAGGAAGAGCAGGTAGACAAGGAGATTTAGGAAGTACCCGTTTTTTCTTATCCTTAGAGGATAATTTACTTAGGATATTTGGAGGCGATAGGGTCGCTAATCTTATGAATGCATTTAGAGTCGATGAAGATATGCCAATTGAGTCGGGAATGTTAACCAGGTCTTTAGAGGGTGCTCAGAAAAAAGTAGAAACCTATTATTATGATATTAGGAAGCAAGTTTTTGAATATGATGAAGTTATGAATAATCAGAGGAAAGCTGTTTATTCAGAAAGACTACGTGTTTTAAAAGGAATAGATTTGAAGAAGCAGGTTATTGGTTATGGAGAAATTACAATGGAAGAGATCGTAGAAGCCTATATAAACCAAGATTTGCCCCCTGAAGAGTGGGATCTAGACCAATTAATTGCCAAAGTTAAGGAATTTATATATTTATTAGAGGATCTTAATAAAGACGATATCTTCTCTTTATCAGTTTCAGAATTAAAGAATTATCTCAAGGAACAATTGAGAACCGCATATAATTTAAAAGAAGCACAAATAGAAAATTATCGCCCTGGCTTAATGAGAGAAGCTGAGAGATTTTTTATTTTGCAACAAATAGATAATTTATGGAGAGAACATCTGCAATCTATGGATTCTTTGAGAGAATCTGTTGGCTTACGAGGCTATGGGCAGAAAGACCCTCTAATTGAATATAAAAACGAAGGCTATGATATGTTTTTGGAGATGATGACAAATATGAGGAGAAATGTAATTTACTCTATGTTTATGTTTCAACCTAAGCTAGAGAATGATTCGAAGGAATAATCAATTTTTGTTGTCTCCAAGAAATTCTATTATCTCTTTGTCCTTTAAGTTCTGAGCATCGCCTAGCTGAGAAATATCAATTGCTTCATCATTAGCCATGCTTTGTACTGTTTTTTGCAATCTATTGATTTGATTCTCTAATTGATCAATTCGATCCATTAGGTTTCTAATGACGTTCGCTTCTGCATCTGGCAAGGCAGAGTGTGCAAGAGGATTGATTTTAACCCCGCTTTGATGGACTACCCTCCCTGGAACGCCAACTACTGTACTGTTACTATCGACACTTCTTACAACAACAGATCCTGCTCCTATTCTGGTATTGGCTCCAACAGTAATTGAACCAAGTACTTTTGCTCCAGCTCCGATAACAACGTTCCTTTTTAATGTAGGGTGTCTTTTCCCATGACTTTTACCAGTACCTCCTAAAGTTACACCTTGATAAAGTAAACAATTATCACCAATTTCAGCTGTTTCTCCTATAACAACTCCCATGCCATGATCTATAAACACTCTTTTGCCAATTTTTGCTCCAGGATGAATTTCAATCCCAGTTAAGGATCTATTAAGTTGACTTAATAATCTCGGAATTATTGGTAATTTATATTTCCACAAAGCGTGCGTAAAACGATGAATAGAAATTGCTTGAAAACCAGGATAGCATAATAAAATTTCTAAGATGCCTCTTGCGGCTGGATCTCTCTCTTTGATGATTGCAATATCTGATTTAAAAGTATTCAACATAACTTTCTAGTTTGCTATCCCAATTTCTTTTTTAAGTTGATCAATTGTATCTTTACTTAAATAGTTTGCAGCACAATGTAGTGAGGGTATCCTCATTAATTGAGATCTGTTTTTTGTTAATGTACTTTCCACCTCTGATAAACTTGGTCCATCACATAAAACATGATTAGATGCTCTTAACAAAGCAAGTAATCTGCTGTTGTTCTCAGGATTTGCAGTCATCAATAATATATCATTACCTCTTATGCTGTGAAGAATTACTTCTGCAGCTCTAAGCAGACCTGGACTTATGCTTACTATTCCTACACAGCTACCTGGCCTTAATTCCTTTAACATTTTAAGTTCTTTTTGGAAATCGCTGAGATCTACAGCTATAGCTCTTACTCCATATTTCTTTGCAAGTTTCTCCAACGGCTGTAAAAAATATCTACTGGTTACTATGGTCCCATTATTAGAGTTGCAAAGAACTTTTTCTAGTTCTTCCATTGGTACAACTTCTACAGGTACATTGACTTTTGGAGATAAATCTTCTGCAATTAACATTGAGGCCCCAATATCTTCTCTAGGAGTACTTACTAAAACTCTTGCTCCGCATTTAATTCTCCAGTCAATTTCATCAGTTAATAATTTTCTTGCTTCTTGTAAAGAACATCCTAATTGAATAAGCAGATCAATTATTTTTTTTGACTCTTCAATTGGATTTTTATTCAAATAATTTTTTGAATTTACTGAATCTTTAAATTCTTTTTTCTGTAATTGATCCCTCACATATATACCCGATCCAGCCATTGCCTCTACAACTCCATCTGTTTCTAATTGCCTGTAAACTTTGCTGATAGTATTTCTGTGAAGACCAGTTTGCATCGCTAACTGTCTTGTACTGGGAAGCCTGTGACCAGGAGGATAATGCCTCGCAGCGATAGCGAAGCATATTTGATTATAGAGCTGTGTAGAAGCTGGTATATCACTTTCTTGTTGTATATGGAATCTCACGCTGAATTTGATATTTGTTTAGTTTTTATATAGTGACACTTTAACATTTGTCATAAATTTTGAAAATAAAATGATGAAATATGAAAAATTTTTATTTTTCATCTTTTTTTTCCAAAGGCGTTTTTCTTGGACTTAAAAACATTATCATATTTCTTCCCTCTCTTTTTGGTGATTGTTGAACCTCTGATTGCTCTTCTAGATCAGTTGCCATTTTCAGAAGAAGTGTCTCCGCTAAGTTCGAATGCTGAATTTCTCTTCCTCTGAATATCACAGTACATTTGACTTTATCTCCTGATTTTAAGAATCTCTGTGCTTGACCAATTCTGACATCATAATCATGTTTATCAATTTTATATCTCATTTTTACTTCTTTAACTTCAGTCTGATGAGATTTTTTTCTTGCCTCTTTGGCTTTTTTTTCTTGTTCAAATTTATATTTTCCGTAATCCATAATCCTACAAACAGGAGGAGTAGCTTTCTCGCTTACAAGAACAAGGTCTAATTCTCTGTTTGAAGCTATTTCAAGTGCCTTAAGTCTATCGATAACGCCTAATTGTTTACCATCTGAGTCAACAACTCTTAATTCAGGATAACTGATCCTTTCGTTTATGTTAGGAAGCTCTCTTACGGGAGTGCGGCGGTCAAAGCGTGGGCGTGGTGGCATTCAGTGTTTGTTTGAGATTTAAACTATTTATAATAAGTTAGCAAATTGCAGACTCTATTTTAATTATTGCATCTTTTAGAGGGTTTGTGGTGTTAAGCCAAATTGGTTTATTTTTATTACGAAACCATGTTCTTTGCCTTTTGGCAAAGTTTATAGTTTTTTTAATTGTACTTGCAATAGCTTTTTCAATACTTAAGTTGTTTTCTAAAACTAATTTTGCCTCGTAATAACCAATCGTTCTTAATAAAGGGAGTTCAGAACCATATTTTTCAATTATTGTGTTTGTTTCTTCAACGATTCCATTATAAAACATATATTTTGCTCTTCTCGAGATTCTATCTTTTAAGTCATCTCTATCAAGTCCAAGTTCTAAAATCTTCCATGGCGGGGGATTCATAAACTGTTGCGATGCCATTGTCTTCCCTGTTGCGTAAAATACTTCTAATGCTCTTATAGTTCTTGTACTATCAGAGAAGTTGATTAAATCTGTTGCTTGAGGATCACATAACTTCAATAAATTCCAGCATTTGTGTTGACCAAGTTTTAATAACTTTTTTCTGAATTGTTCTTGAGGAGGTACCCCTGGAGTAATAAATCCGCTAATTATTGAATTTAAATACAAGCCACTACCACCTACAAGAAATGGAAATTTTTTTTTCTCGATCTCATTATTGATCGAATTCATAGCAATTTCCTGAAATTGCTTGACATTTATATGTTTATTTGGGAGTTCAATATCCAATAAAAAATGTTTTATTTGATTCTGTTGTTCTATTGTTGGTTTTGCTGTCCCAATATTCATCTCTTTGTAAATTTGTCGAGAGTCAATATTATGTATATTTATTTTGAAGTGCTTCGCTAAATCTATAGCTAAATCTGTTTTCCCGCTTGCAGTAGGGCCTAATAATACTATCACTAAAGGTTTTGAAGGAAACATATTAAAAAGTTGCTTGAAAAGTTGTGACGAAATTGTAGAAGTGATTAAATTATTCAATTATTTCAAGCCTTACATAGATACCAATGGTAAATTAAGTTCGATACCTTTTATTTTAATATTTTGAAAAAGGTTTATTTTATTTTATTTTGATCTAAATGAGTGCTGACAAAACGCCTAATAAAGTCTCTAACGATTACGGCGCAGAGCAAATACAAGTATTAGAGGGGCTAGAACCAGTTCGTAAAAGACCGGGAATGTATATTGGTTCTACTGGCCCTCGCGGCCTTCATCATCTTGTCTATGAAGTTGTTGATAATTCTGTAGATGAGGCCTTAGCAGGTCATTGTGATCATATTGAGATCATTTTAAAAGAAGATGGCTCAGCCTCAATATCCGATAATGGTAGAGGAATTCCAACTGATATTCATCCATCAACTGGTAAAAGTGCACTAGAGACTGTTCTGACTGTTCTCCATGCAGGAGGTAAATTTGGAAGTGGCGGATATAAGGTTTCTGGTGGCCTACATGGTGTTGGGATATCTGTTGTAAATGCTTTGAGTGAGTGGGTTGATGTGACTGTATTTAGAGATGGTAATGAATTTAATCAGCGATTTGAAAAAGGGATCTCGAAAGGAGAATTATCATCTAAAAAACAAATTACACAAATAAAGAAAACAGGTACTACTATCGTTTTTAAACCTGATACATCAATATTTACTGGTGGTATTGAGTTTGAGTATTCTATCTTGTCATCCAGATTAAGAGAATTGGCATATCTCAATGGAGGAGTAAAAATAGTTTTTCGAGATGAAAGGGTTCATTTAAAAGATAATACTTATAAAGAGGAGATTTATTTTTATCAAGGTGGAATAAAGGAATATGTCGAATATATGAATGCTGAAAAGGATTCTATTCATCCAGAAATAATTTATGTAGATTCTCAAAAAGATAATGTTTATGTTGAGGCTGCTTTGCAGTGGTGTTCAGATGTATATTCAGATAACATTTTAGGCTTTGCAAATAATATAAGGACAATTGATGGAGGTACTCATATTGAAGGTTTAAAAACAGTTTTAACGAGAACTTTTAATAATTTTGCAAAAAAAAGATCAAAGAGAAAAGATGCTGATAAAAATTTGGCTGGGGAAAATATTAGGGAAGGTTTAACTGTTGTATTGTCTGTAAAAGTTCCTGACCCAGAATTTGAAGGTCAAACAAAGACAAAACTGGGTAATACAGAAGTGCGAGGCATTGTTGATTCATTAATAGGAGAATCTCTCTCGAATTATATGGAATTTAATCCAAGTATTCTCGATCTGATTCTGGAAAAAGCAATTCAATCTTTTAATGCTGCTGAAGCTGCCAGAAGAGCAAGAGAATTGGTAAGAAGGAAAAGTGTACTTGAAAGTTCAACTCTTCCAGGTAAATTGGCAGATTGCAGTTCAAGAGATCCTTCCGAATCAGAAATTTATATTGTTGAAGGTGATTCTGCTGGTGGCTCTGCAAAACAAGGTAGAGATCGAAAGTTTCAAGCAATTTTGCCTTTAAGAGGAAAAATATTAAATATTGAAAAAACTGATGACTCAAGAATTTATAAAAATACTGAAATTCAATCTCTAATAACAGCTCTTGGTCTTGGTATAAAAGGTGAAGAATTTGACGTTAATTCATTAAGGTACCATAGGGTAGTCATAATGACCGATGCTGATGTTGATGGTGCTCATATCCGAACTTTATTACTTACATTCTTTTATAGATATCAGAAAGAACTTGTTGAAAGAGGATATATTTACATAGCTTGCCCTCCACTTTACAAAGTTGAAAGAGGTAAAAATCATAAATATTGTTATAACGAGAAAGAATTGAGGGATACAATAGAGGAATTTGGAGAAAAAGCAAATTATAATATCCAAAGGTTCAAAGGGCTTGGAGAAATGATGCCAAAACAGTTATGGGATACAACAATGAATCCTAAGACTCGAATGATGAAAAGAGTAGAAATTGAAGATGCTCTCGAAGCTGATAGGATTTTTAATATATTAATGGGAGATAAGGTTGCACCAAGAAGAGAATTTATTGAAACCCATAGTGTTGATCTTGATTTGGCAACTTTAGATATATGATTAAATTTTATATAAAAAACATTTGCTTAATAGGTTTTGCATTGATAGGTCCTATACATCTGCCTGCCGGGGGGGTTCAGAGGATGATTTATTTAGAAAATTGTCAGCAAATTGTTTTAAGTTCTAAATGCTCCATTTATTGCTCTCCTGATATGGATTCAAAAAAAATAGGATCATTTCCTATCGGATCAAATTTATCAATTTTAAATAATTGGATTGATGCTAAAGAAGAGAGATGGATGCGTATTAAATTAAATTCTAATTTTATTTTTAAAAATCTTAATCAACCAAATAGAGGATGGATAAGGATTTAGGCTTTGAGTTTTGAATCAATCATTTATTTGATCTTAGGTGGTTCTTTCGGCGTTTTATGTAGATTATTTATCTTAAGAAAAGGCAGTAATATATTTGGCTTAAGACTTGAAAAATTTTTAGTGGTAAACCTCATATCAAGTCTTTTAGTCGGAATTTATATGGCTCTTAATATTAGTAGCTACAGGATTTGTTTAATGTTTTCTGTAGGTTTTTTAGGATGTTTCAGTACTTTTTCATCTTTTATTTTCCATTTATTCACTTTAATAAAAGAGCAAAGATATCATCAATTTTTTAAATACTATATTAATGCTTTAATTTGTTCGTTTTTATTGTTTGTGATGGGTTATTTTATTACTAAAGTCATAATATATTGAAAGTTCATAAACTATTTCTTGTCATATTTATTTCTAATTGTGCCTTATTTTTAAGATTTTATATAGATAATATTTTTTTAATTTCTTTTCTCGCTTCATTCATATTTGGCATTCTTATTCCTCAGAAATTTCTAAATAAGTCAAATAAAATATTCTTTATTGCTTTTTTTTCCTCCTTTACAACATTTAGTGGTTTTCTTCCTATTTTTTTTCGAATACTCGTTACTGGAAAACTGTTAAATTTCTTTTTTATAATTAATTTTGTCGTTATTGCAAATGTAATGATTATGTATTTAGGCTTTTTAATTGGAAAAAGGTTTCCTCAATAAATATAATTAATAATGGGAATGAAGAGTATTCTTTGGATTAAATTATGAATGAAGATATTGAAAATAATTACGTTAAGGTCTCTGGAGAATTAACATCTAGCGAGAAGATTGCTTATCAGCTAGAAGAGCTCTTAATTGCTGGTAGCTATGATGCGGCAAAGCTTATCCTTGAGCCTTCTCAGCCAGTTGACATAGCCGAGGGGATAGGTAAATTGCCTCAAATTCTTCAAGCATTAGCATTTAGATTACTGAAGAAGAATGAAGCTATCGAAGTTTATGAATATTTAGATCCAATAGTTCAGCAAACTCTTCTAGATAGACTTAGATCAGGAGAGGTTCTAGAAATTGTTGAGAAGATGTCTCCGGATGATAGGGTCCAGTTATTTGATGAGTTGCCAGCTAAAGTTGTGAGAAAATTATTATCTGCTTTAAGTCCAGGTGAGAGGAAAGTTACTGCACAACTATTGGGTTATGAGCCAGAGACTGCTGGAAGATTAATGACGACTGAATTTATTGATCTCAAAGAAATGCAAACTGCCGAAGAAGCATTGTCGCTTGTTAGGAAAAGAGCGCCTTTTACAGAGACAATATATAGCTTATATGTCACGGATAAAGAAAGACATTTAACAGGTATTTTATCTTTGCGAGATTTAGTTACAGCTGAACCAAAGCAGCAAATAGGTGATGTAATGACAAGAGAGGTAGTGAATATTACTACTAATACTAATCAAGAGGAAGTTGCAAGAGCTATTCAGAGGTATGACTTTTTAGCTCTTCCTGTTGTAGATAAGGAGAAGAGACTTGTTGGCATAGTAACAGTTGATGATTTAATTGATGTTATTGAGCAAGAAGCTACAAGAGATATATATGCAGCAGGAGCAGTGCAACCGGGTGATGAAGATGACTATTTCCAGAGTGGTTTATTTACTATTGCCAGAAGAAGAATCGTTTGGTTGTTGATTCTGGTGTTGGCTAATGGTTTGACGACAAGAGTTATTGCAATGAATGATCAAATTTTAAGTAAAGTTGTCCTTTTAGCTGCTTTTATTCCTTTATTAATCGGCACGGGAGGAAATGTTGGAGCACAAAGTTCAACAGTTGTGATTAGAGGTTTAAGTACTCAGAAAATCAAATCTCTTGGTCCTCTCAAAGCAATTTTTAAAGAGTCATTAACTGGAGCATTACTCGGTATATTGATGTTAATAGTTGTAATTCCTTTTGCTTGGTGGTTAGGGGAAGGCCCTCTGATCGGGCTTGCAGTAGGGATTAGCTTAATTGCTATTACGACACTTGCAGCAACGGCAGGAGCAGTTTTGCCTTTGCTATTTGATAAAATGGGACTAGATCCTGCTTTGATGTCCTCTCCGTTTATAACAACTGTCACTGACATTGCTGGAGTTTATATTTACTTAAATACAGCAACGTGGCTATTACTAAATTTTTATAGTTAAGAGAGTGAGTAAATATACTCAAAAATGTAAAAATGTGGATTATAAGGTTTAACTTTACAATTCTTAATGGTATTGTTTACAAAAGTAAATTGATTTTATGTCTTCAGAAACTTTAATCGAGAATAAAATTACTTCAATAACTTCCCTGAAAACTGGAAATGAAGTTGATCTAGTAAGGTCTTATTTAAGAGATATAGGAAGAGTTCCTTTATTAACGCATGAGCAGGAGATTACTCTAGGAAGACAAGTTCAAGAACTAATGCAAGTTGAAAGGCTTGAACTAGAGTTAATTGAATTAACTGGTGAAAAACCATCTCATGAAGAACTTGCAGATAAATTAAATTTAACTGTTCAAAAGATCAAAAAAAGATTAAGGGCTGGTCAAAGAGCGAAAGAGAGAATGGTGGCAGCTAACTTGAGGTTAGTAGTAAGTGTTGCTAAAAAATATACAAAAAGAAATATGGAGCTACTTGATCTCATACAGGAGGGAACAATTGGCCTTGTTAGAGGTGTAGAGAAATTCGATCCTGCCCGCGGATATAAATTTTCTACTTATGCTTATTGGTGGATTAGGCAAGGTATTACACGAGCAATAGCAGAAAAGAGCAGGGCAATAAGGTTACCTATTCACATAACTGAAATGTTGAATAAGTTAAAAAAAGGACAAAGAGAGCTCAGTCAAGAGATGTCAAGGACACCTACTATTAGCGAACTTGCAAAATATGTAGAGTTACCAGAAGAAGATGTTAAAGATTTAATGTGTAAAGCAGGCCAACCTGTTAGCCTCGAGACAAAGGTTGGAGATGGAGAAGATACAGTCCTGCTAGATCTATTAGCTGGGGGAGAGGATCTTCCAGATGAGCAGATTGAGATGGATTGTATGCGAGGAGATTTACACTCACTGCTTCATCAGCTACCTGATTTGCAATGTAGAGTCTTAAGAATGAGATATGGTATGGATGGAGACGAACCTATGTCTTTAACAGGTATAGGAAGAGTTTTGGGTATAAGCCGTGATAGGGTCAGAAATCTTGAAAGAGATGGACTAAGAGGACTTAGACGTTTGAGTGAAAATGTAGAGGCTTACTTTATATCTTGAATAATTTCAAATATTAGTTTGTTGGTTTCATCTGGGTATTCATCATGTGGGCAATGTCCTGCACCTTTTATAATGTCCAAACTTTTAATATTGTTATATGTTCTTTTCCATTCAATAGCTTCATCAACAGACTCCCATGGATCTTTTTCACCCCATATTAAATAAATATTTTTTTTAACTTTTTTAAATAAATCAGTAGGCAAATAATCGTTAAATAAATTTATAAATCCTCTAAAGGCTTCTGCTGAATTGTCTCTCTGAGATGGTTTATATAAAATATCAATCAATTCATCATTAATATTATTTCCTGAGGGATAAGCTTTTTTAAGTATTTCTCTAATAACTTTTCGATTAGCAGCTCTTTTGAAAATAGTATTACTTATAAATCTTGCTCGAACAGATGTTTTAATTATTGGCCTTAGAAAATTCATTAAAATATCATTTTTCTTTAATCTCTTGTCATCCATTGTGCGCTGTGCACAGTCAATTAGAATTATCCCATCACATTTATCTTTTAATATTTCTGCTGCTCTCAAGGCAACAATGCCTCCTATTGAATTGCCGATTAAAATAGCCGGGCCTTCAATATTTTCATTACAAAATTCACTAATTTGTGTCCCCCATAAATCAAAGCAATATTTTGTAGAGCCATTGTCTGAAGATTCATAATCCAAAAGAGCAGTAGGTTGACTACTATCCCCAAAACCTAAAAGATCTATTGCATAGCAATTGAACTTTTCGCCTAAAATATCCTGATTATATCTCCAATGGCTCTTTGAAGCTCCAAATCCATGGATTAATAAAATGTTTTTATTTAGAGTTGTATTTGCTATATGTGATAAAGACCAAGAGATTTCCCATTGTCTCCAGTTCCAAAAATTATATTCTTTATGAATCATAAATACATTTTAATTAGTTGACTGTAAACTAAATTATTGTATTTGTTAAACAAAAACTACTATAAATTAGTAAAATATATATTAAACATATGAACTCCAGCCAAGTAATTTGTATAGGCGAAGCTCTTATTGACAGTATATTTAGTCAGACAGGAGATAAGAGAATAAACTACCTAGGTGGAGCACCAGCTAATGTAGTTTGTGCATTAAGCAAATTAAATATTCAATCTTCATTTGTTGGAAATATTGGAAATGATTTATTTGGATCAAAATTTATTGAATTATTTAAAGAGTTAGAAATTGATACATCTTTTTTGCAAATTGATAAGAAATATAAAACAAGAGTAGTAGAAGTTTTAAGAGATGAATCCGGCGATCGTTCTTTCTTGGGATTTGCTAAAAATGAATTTGAATTATTTGCTGATGAAAATCTTGATATTAATTTGATCAGAAGTAATATTAATTTACTTAATAATCTCTACTCTGAATCAAAATTTATAATTACTGGAACACTTGGATTGGCATCAAGTATATCTTCTAATTCAATATATTTTTTACTTAGCTTTGCTAAGAAATTTGGATTGAAAATTGTCATAGATCTTAATTGGAGAGAAGTTTTTTGGAATAATGCCAGCAATATAGATTTAACTCAGAGAGAATATCAAATAAAAAAAATTAAAGATTTTTTATCTTTTGCAGATATATTAAAGCTCTCTAAAGAAGAAGCAGATATGTTTTTTCAAAATAAGAGTCCACTCGAGATCTCGAAGCTTTTTCCAAAATCACCTTGTGTTGTGATAACTGACGGAGGAGCACCTATTAAATGGTTTATTAATGGATGTGAGGGGATTTATCCATTTTCTTATTCAGGAAATATTGTTGATACTACTGGTGCTGGGGATGCATTTCTTGCTGGTTTTTTATCCCAAATCCTTTATTTTGGAGAACCAATTAATCAATCTGAAATGCAAAAAGCATTAAAATTCTCAACTGCGTGTGGGTTTTTAACTTGTCAGGGTGAAGGGGCTATTAAACCCCAACCATCTTATTCAAAGGTTCAAGAATTTCTTGGCTTTTGATAATTAACTATTTTGTAATTCCTTCCAAATTCTTTCCCATAACTAAACTCAATGAGAGAGTATATATCAATAATAGGCAATATTAATTCTGGCCACTCAATTACCATAATCCCGCCATTTTCATTTAATTCTTCTTCTTCTTCAAAGAATAATTCTTCTGCCGATAGTTTATCTTTTAATCTATAAAAATCCATGTGTATCAATGGTAGCTTTCCTGAGTAATAGTGATGTGATAAAGCAAAAGTTGGACTTGTAATAGATTCATTGATTGATAATCCATTTGCTAAACCCTGTACAAAAGAGGTCTTGCCTGCTCCAATTGGTCCTTTTAACAACACTATGGAGAGAGGTTTTAAGCCCTGAGCAAAATTTTTTCCAAATAAAATAGTTTCAGATAAACTTTCGAGAAACACAAAAACTCATAAAAATCAATTATAGTTTAGTAGATAAATACTCTACAAAAATGGTTATAGCAAATTCAAGTATTACTACTACACCGGATTATGTCATTAGTGATCTATCTTTAGCTGAGTTTGGGCGGAAGGAACTCAATATTGCTGAAACAGAAATGCCTGGATTAATCTCATTAAGAGAAAAATATTCAGATTCAAAGCCATTAAAAGGGGCAAAAATAGCTGGAAGTCTTCATATGACTATTCAGACTGCAGTACTAATTGAGACCTTAGTTGAATTGGGTGCTCAAGTAAAGTGGGCTTCTTGCAATATTTTTTCAACACAAGATCATGCAGCAGCAGCAATAGCAAAAAGAGGGATCCCTGTTTTTGCTAAGAAAGGGGAGACCTTAGATGAGTATTGGCAATATACACATTATATTTTGGATTGGGGTAATGATACTCCAAATATGATTCTTGATGATGGGGGTGATGCTACAGGATTACTGATTTTGGGAAGTAAAGCAGAACAAGATCGATCTGTCTTGGATAATCCAACAAATGAAGAAGAAATTGCTCTTTATAAATCAATTAAAAATAAACTTGAAAAAGATGGGAATTTTTATTCTCGAGTAAAAAGTGAGATTATAGGGGTCACTGAGGAAACAACTACCGGGGTGGCTAGACTTTACCAACTTCAAAAGGATAATGCCTTACCATTTCCTGCTATAAATGTGAATGATTCAGTTACTAAAAGTAAGTTCGATAATTTGTATGGATGTCGAGAGTCTTTAGTTGATAGTATAAAAAGAGCTACTGATGTAATGATTGCGGGAAAAGTTGCCTTGGTAATTGGCTTTGGAGATGTTGGTAAAGGATCTGCTCAGTCGTTAAGAGGTTTAGGTGCAATTGTCAAGATTGCGGAGGTGGATCCTATTTGTGCTCTTCAAGCTGCTATGGAAGGCTACAGCGTAGTTACGCTAGATGATGTTGTAGAGGATATAGATATTTTTGTAACAGCTACAGGTAACTTTCAAGTAATAACTCACAAGCATCTACTGAAAATGAAAGATGAATCAATCGTA
>CEWJ01071128.1_pt1 | contig 14606 bp, 13 predicted proteins | sample 350291 | NCBI WGS metagenome assembly CEWJ01 (sample SAMEA2622923, study PRJEB7988) | marine metagenome | isolation source: saline water (ENVO:00002010), including | reverse complement strand
CCCTGATTTAAACTTATTGTTTTGTCTATAGGGTCTTCATAAGAAAAGTTAATTGCATCTTTGACTAAACCATTAGCAAATCTATGACCTTTTAAAGTTGGTAATAAATTTTCTAAATTACTATATATTTGATTAGCAATTGAAGAAGGAATTGCTTCATAATCATGCCTTGAGTAATAATTCCTCCCATATTGATGCCAATGTTTTGAAATTAAATCACTTACCGAACATTTATTTTCTGACAAGATTTGGAGCCAATATAGAACTGCCCATAAACCATCTTTTTCTCTAACATGATTACTACCTGTTCCAAAGCTTTCTTCACCACAAATAGTTATTTTCCCTGAATCTAAAAGATTGCCAAAGAATTTCCAACCTGTAGGAGTCTCATAACATGGGATATGAAGTCGATGAGCGACTTCATCAACAGCAGCACTTGTAGGCATAGATCGGGCCACACCCTCAATACCGTCCCTATAACCTGGGACACAATTTGTATTTGCTGTAAGTACGGCCAAGCTATCACTAGGATTAATAAAGCATCCCTTTCCTAAAATCATATTCCTATCCCCATCTCCATCACATGCAGCGCCAAAAGAATAGGTTTGCTGATTTAATAATAAATCTGCTAATTTATCCGCATATGTCAAATTAGGATCTGGATGCAAACCGCCAAAATCTACTAACGGTGTATCATTCATTAAAGATTTCTTAGATAATCCAATTTTGTTTACGAATATATCTCTCGCATAAGGACCAGTAACAGCGTTCATTGCGTCAAACACAATTGGAAAATCAGTTTTTAAAAAATCACTTATCTTATCAAGATCAAAAATATTTTCCATTAGAGAAACATAGTCTGCAACACCATCAATGATTTCTAACTCCATTTCTTGAAGACTATAGACTCCAGAATTATCTAAATTTGGTATTTCCAATTCGCAAAATTTATAACTTGTGAGAGATTGACTTACATTAAAAATATTATTAGTAACAATCTCAGGAGCTGGACCACCATTCGATACATTGACTTTAACGCCAAAGTCTCCATCAATACCTCCTGGGTTGTGGCTTGCAGATAAGATTATCCCTGCTAAAGCATTATTTAGGCGTATTAAGTTTGAAGCTGCTGGAGTAGATAGAAGACCATCTTTAGCAACTATGATTCTACCCACTTTATGAGCTGCACAAATACTTATTATTCTTTTTATTGCTCTTTCATTACCATATCTACCATCTCCACCAAGAATAATAGTTGAACCTTGAACTTCAGAGAAAGATCTTAGGACAGATTCAATAAAAATTTCTAAATAATGATCTTCCTCAAATTTAACAACACTTTTTCTAAGGCCAGAAGTTCCTGGTTTTTGGTCTATAAATGGATTATCAATATTAACAACCTTGATGTCTTGCATGATTTTGTTTCAACTTAGAAAAAGCTAACTAATTTAATGTGGCATTTCGGAAGTTCTTAACATAGCGATAAACCAGAAGGAAGAAATTATTAAAGCAGTGAAAATACCCAAACTTACTCCATATTTAGAAATTGTTAAAGGAACTACAAGGGGAAATGTAATTGCACCTAACATAGGAGTAATCGCAATAAAATTCTTACGCATATTATTTATTTATTCAAACCATTCAGTCTCTGCATTTTCTTTATTGTTTGTATCATCAATAGGAGTGATCCTATCAAACTTCATAGTAATACTCCTTTCTTGATCTCCAGATACATCAAAGGCCTTTATTTCATACTTCTGAGTACCATCTCTAAAAGGAACTTGTAATCTAAAAGTTCCATCGCTTGCTAGAGGAACTTTTTCATCTCCTATCGTCAATGTTGCCTCAGGGTCAGTAGCTCCATAAACGATAAGTTCAGCATCTGCAACGAGCCAAAAATTTCTACTTCTCATACCAGTTCCTGATTCATTGATACCAGAAGACCATATGCCTGCACCAGAATCATTAATATTATCACTATTACTTGCATGAGCATTACTTTCCATAAATTCTTCTGAGCCTACCCTTCTACGCGAAGAATAATTAGTTGCTGCTTGATATAAACGTTCATGAAGTCCGCTTGTATCTTTATCTTGTGAATCAATAATTGCAGGATTATTATCTAATGGTGAATCTAAATTAAAAGGAACAAATTTATCTAAAATTTGTTCAGAGGGTTGAGAACTTGGCACATGACTAGCAGATGAAAAAGCTAATGACATCCAATTGAACCCATAACGATATCCAAGCTCAACTTTATAATCTCTATCAGCCACAGGTATGGGTAGATACCATTCCGTACTATAACTATCAACAGCAATCTCTCTTAAAGTACCTTGGTTGACATTTCCCTCTGAAGAGCCAGTGACATCATATAAACGCAAACATAATTTATTTGCTCCGAGTGATTGAGCTTTCTCTCTATCATTATCTGAAATTTCCCAAAATACATATGCCCATTCTGGATCTCTGGGTAAAAAGACTAAATTAGTCTTATTTAGATTTGTTATTGGGGCTGGGACATCTGAGATATTATCCTGAACAATATTTTTATCTGAATTATCTGAAGAAACAATATTTTTATTTTGGTAGCTGATAATTAAATCTACAAGCACAGCTTTTGTCTTACGACTATACAAAGGAACAGATAATTTACTTGCTTTTTGTCTCAATTGTCTGAGGGTAAGGCTAAGTAATTCTTCTTTGTTCATAGTCCCTTCAACCACTTAAAATCTCCGTTTTTGTTTGGGATCAGTATGTTCTTTTTTTTTGTAATTTGCGGGATTTTATTGGCTGTCGTCAGGATCTACTGACTAGTTTTAACTCAAAGAAATTTCACTATTCCTTGAGATGAACTGCTATTATTGAGATTTTGAAGTTTTATAAAAATGAGGTGTATTAAAGAAATTTTTTCTTTTTTAAATTTTTATTACCTAAAAAAGTTTGCAATTCAACAAAAATATATCTTTTCTTTGGGATCGCTTAATAATCAATAAAGTCAACCATTATTTCGAACTAAATCAACTAAATCATCAATACTAAATTCAAGTATATCTTTTCCAATTTTTTTAGAATGTATTTCCAATTTTTGAGCTGCAGCATTCATTTGGGCAAATAACAAATTTGTAAATTCAATGTCATTAATTTTTTTTGCTTCTAATTCACACCACTCTTTTATTAAATGATCTTCAGGAAATATTTTATTATTAGTTGATGCAATATCTTTAAAAATTTCTAGACAATGCGCTAAAAGTCTCACATGATGTTTCTGAATTAAAGGTAAATCAAGCTCCTGAATTTTTTGAGCTACCTCTTTTTTTATTGGACTTGAAAAGTTTTCTAATTGATCAGACATTAAATTAATTTAAAGGAATGAAGAAAGTTCAATATTTTGCATATATTTCGTTAAAGTATATAAGAGAACTAACAGAAATAACTTTAATTTTCAAACAATGGTAAATGACAATTTAGTTGATAATATTGTTTCTGAACCGTATAAGTATGGTTTTGTAACTGAAATTGAAAGCGAAAAAATTTCAAAAGGGATTAATGAAGATATCATAAGGCTCATTTCATCAAAAAAAAACGAACCTGAATATCTACTTAACTTTAGGTTAAATGCATTTAAAAAGTGGCAAACAATGGAGGAACCTGATTGGGCAGATTTAGGTTATGAAAAGATTGATTATCAAGATATCATTTATTACTCTGCTCCTAAACAGCAAGAGAAGATTACTAGCTTGGATGAAGTGGATCCAAAACTATTAGAAACTTTTGACAAACTTGGCATTCCACTAACTGAACAAAAAAGACTCACTAATGTAGCAGTCGATGCTGTTTTTGATAGCGTTTCAATAGCAACTACATTTAAAGAACAACTTGCAGAACATGGAGTAATATTTTGCTCTATAAGCGAAGCGATTAAAGATCACTCAGGACTAATAGAAAAATATTTAGGCTCTGTGATACCTGCTAATGATAATTATTTTGCAGCCTTAAATTCAGCTGTTTTCAGTGATGGTTCCTTTGTATATATCCCTAAAAATGTTACTTGCCCCATGGACTTATCCTCATATTTCAGAATTAATAGTGGAGATTCAGGACAATTTGAGCGGACTTTAATCATTGCTGAAGAAGGTAGTTCAGTAAGCTATCTCGAAGGATGTACTGCTCCAATGTTTGATACAAATACTCTCCATGCTGCAGTAGTAGAACTCATAGCGTTAGATGATGCATCTATTAAATATTCAACCGTTCAAAATTGGTATGCTGGAAATGAAAATGGTGTAGGTGGAATTTTTAACTTCGTCACAAAAAGAGGTAAATGTCAAGGCAAAAGAAGTAAAATAAGTTGGTCTCAAGTAGAGACTGGATCAGCAATTACTTGGAAATATCCCAGCTGTATACTTCTCGGAGAAGAATCAGTTGGTGAATTTTATTCTGTAGCGCTTACAAATAATCTTCAACAAGCTGATACAGGCACGAAAATGATTCATATTGGACCAAAGACTAAATCAACAATTGTAAGCAAAGGGATTAGTGCTGGCAAATCCTCAAATAGTTATAGAGGTCTTGTAAAAATAGGATCAAAAGCTAAAGGTGCTAGGAACTATAGTCAATGCGATTCAATGTTAATTGGCGATAAGGCTGCTGCTAATACATTCCCCTACATTCAATCTCAACAAACAAATTCAGAGGTTGAACATGAAGCAAGTACGTGTAGAATCTCTGAAGATCAACTTTTTTATTTACAAAGTAGAGGTATAGAATTTGAAGAAGCAGTTTCTATGATGGTTAGCGGTTTTTGCAGAGATGTTTTTAATCAACTACCAATGGAATTTGCTGCTGAAGCAGATAAGTTACTCTCTTTAAAACTTGAAGGATCAGTAGGCTAATCCCTTTTAACTAATTACAATTTGATGCAAAGCAAAAAGAAAATGAAGAAACCGCTTTTAGAAATTACAGATCTTTTTGCATCAACTGATAATCTACCAATTTTAAAAGGAGTAAATATTCAAATTAATTCTGGTGAAATACATGCAATAATGGGTAGAAATGGTTGTGGTAAAAGCACTCTTTCAAAAATAATTGCTGGTCATCCATCTTATGAAATTACTAGTGGTGCAATTAAACTTTCTGGAACTGATATAGAAGATTTAGAACCAGAAGAAAGAGCTCAAGCTGGAATTTTTTTAGGCTTTCAATATCCTATCGAGATTCCTGGAGTCAGTAACTTAGAATTTTTAAGAGTAGCGACAAATGCAAGACGAAAATTCCTTCAAAAAGATGAATTAGATACTTTTGAATTCGAAGATTTAGTAAAAGAAAAACTAGATATTGTAAAAATGGAACCTACTTTCCTTACAAGAAGTATAAATCAAGGATTTTCAGGAGGAGAGAAAAAAAGAAATGAGATCCTTCAAATGGCTCTCTTAGAACCAAAGATTGCTATTTTAGATGAAACTGACTCAGGATTAGATATTGATGCATTGAGAATTGTTGCATCTGGAATCAAAAAAATAGCAAATACGAATTCTGGAATAATTTTGATTACTCATTACCAAAGATTACTTGATGAAATCAAACCAGATTTTGTACACGTAATGGCTAATGGGAAAATAATAAAAACTGGAGATAGCGAACTCGCTTTAGAACTTGAAAAAAATGGATATGACTGGACTGATGAATTTATAAATCAAGATTAATATAATGCAAATAATTGAAAGCATCACTAATAAAGAAAAGCCCTTAGACCATAAATCTACTATCCAAAAAATATGTTTTGATAAATTAAAAGTCACTCCATTACCAAATAAAAAGAATGAGATTTGGAGAATGGCAAGTAAGACAAAATTAGCAAGTTTTTTAAATTATAAGTTAAGTGATGATTTTCATGATCCAGTTATTCCCTACGATACTGCAAATCAAGATTTCCTTAGAATTATTATTGGTGAACATCAAAACATTAATTATATAGATGAGAATTATGAAATCAAAATCTTAGAAGAGGAAGAGATAGTCAATTTAATTAAAGAGAAGATTATTGATTGTGACACTACTACAAATTGGAGTAATTTATTAAATCATTGCTTAACTAAAAAAAGAAACATTTTAGGTTTAAATATTTCAGGACAAAAGATCCCTTATATTGAGATAATTTCTAACTCTAAATATGATTTATTCAGCTCAAAAACATTAATTATAAATATAGACAAAGATACAAACGCAGATATTACACAAATAAATCTTGGAGATGAGAATAGCGCATTATCTGCTTCATCATATCTATTTATAGGTAAAAATTCATCCGTGAATCATGGAATAGTATCCTATGGCGAAAAAAAATCTTATATTATTAACTCCTTAAATGTATTTCAAGATAAAGATAGTGAATACAATTTAGGTTCACTTCAATTTAAATTTAATTTTGCAAGGCTGGAAATAGATGTCAATCAAACCGAAGGAAATGCAAAGACAAAGATTAAAGGAATGCAAATAACAAAAGATAATGAACAAATTTCTACTTATGCAAAAATAAAATTTAATGGCCCAAATGGCTATTTAGATCAATTAAATAAATCATTAGCAAAAGATAGATCTCATTCAGTATTTGAAGGACTAATAATAGTACCTCAAATAGCCCAAAAAACAGATGCCTCTCAACTCAGTAGAAACTTACTTTTATCAAATCATGCAAGAATAGACACAAAACCTCAATTAGAAATTATTGCAGACGATGTAAAGTGCATGCACGGTGCAACCATTTCTCAATTAAATGAAAACGAACTTTTTTATATGAGATCTAGAGGTCTCACACAAGAACAAGCAAGTAAACTACAATTGAGATCTTACTATCAAGAAATTATTTCCTTTTTGCCAATTTCAAAGGAAAGATGGGATTTACTTTCTTTACTTCTTCAAAATCAATAATGAAATCTGCGCAAAATTTAATGTTTTTTGAAAAAAAAGATTTCCCTCTTTTAGAAAAAAATATTCATAAGGAAGAACAACTAATTTATCTAGATCATGCTGCAACCACGCAAAAACCAATACAAGTACTTAATAAATTAAATGAATATTACAGTAATTTCAATGCAAATGTTCATAGGGGTGCACATCAATTGAGTGCTAAGGCTACTGAAGAATTTGAGAACGCCAGATCAATTATTAAAGAATATTTAAGTGCTTCTTCGGAAAAAGAAATTATATTTACTAGGAATGCGACTGAGGCAATTAATATAGCTGCGCGATCATGGGGAGAAATTAATTTAAAAGAAGATGACGAGATATTATTAACAATAATGGAACATCATAGTAATATAGTTCCTTGGCAGTTAGTAGCAGCAAAAAATAAATGCAAAATCAAATATATTGGGATAACTGCAGAAGGTACATTAAATCTGGAAGAATTCAAATCAAAAATTGGGAAAAATACAAAGTTGATAAGCCTTGTGCACATAAGCAATACTTTAGGGTGCTGTAATCCCATTAAAGAAATAGCAGCAATAGCAAAGGAGAATGGTTCTTTAGTTCTTTTAGATGCTTGTCAAAGCTTAGCCCATACTGAAGTTAATGTTAAAGAATTAGATATTGATTTCCTAGCAGGTTCAGGACATAAGCTATGCGGTCCTACTGGGATAGGGTTCTTATGGGCAAAAGAACAAATACTTAATGAAATACCTCCATTTTTTGGAGGAGGAGAAATGATTGAAGATGTTTACGAAAATAGTAGTACTTGGGCCGAACTTCCTCATAAATTTGAAGCGGGTACTCCCGCGATAGCAGAAGCAATTGGTCTTGCAGAAGCTCTTAAATATCTAAAAAATATTGGAATTAATAACATAAATAAATATGAAAAAATTTTAACCAAACATTTATTTAAAAAACTAAATCAAATTAAAGATTTGAATATAATTGGTCCAGGTCCAAATATTGATATCAATAGAGCTTCATTAGCAACATTCCATATCAAAGGAATACATTCTAATGACATCGCAGAGATTCTAGATTCAAAAGGCATATGTATAAGAAGCGGACATCATTGTTGCCAACCATTACATAGACATTTAGGTATAAAGTCAACCGCAAGAGTGAGCATGAATTTCACTACAACTAAAGAAGAAATTGATACTTTTATTGAAAAACTTGAAGAAACAATTGATTTCTTAAAATTTAATTCCTAAGAAAAATCTTATTCAAGAATGCCTCTGTTAATTTTAAATAATTTAATCTATTTTTTATTTCTTTAATCCCATGTCCCTCGTCCTCATAAAGATGAATCTCTGAATAAATATTATTCCGTTTAAGCAACTTATTGAACTTAACAGAAATTCTATAATCAATTACAGAATCTTTTTTTCCATGAAAAAGTAATATTGGTTGCGAGATCTGATTAATTTTATTTATGGGTGATCTTTCAAAATATTGTTTTCTATTAAGATCAAAATTTCCTACTAATGAATCTAAATAATTCTCCTCAAATCTATGAGTATTTGAATTCATTTCAATCAAATCAAGCACAGGATATTTACAAACTGCGGCCTTAAATAGACTTTCATTACAGAGAGAATTTAAAGCAGTAAAACCACCTGCGCTATTGCCAAAAATTACAATTTGCGATTTATCAACTAATCCTTTTTGAATTAAACTTTTTGCAAGCTTTTTACAATCCTCAGAATCGACAATACCCCATTTGCCTTTTAAACGATTTCGATAATCTTTACCTAAACAGGACGATCCTCCGTAATTTATTTCTGCTACAAACCATCCTCTAGAAGTCCAGAACTCTACTTCAGGATTTAAGTCCCCATTAAAATAATTAGTTGGACCACTATGAGCTTTTATTATGAGTGGAGGTTTCCGAGACTGCAATAAATTACATTGATAAATCCATGCATGAGTTTGTCTCTCTTCAAAGCCCTCAAACCAAAATGCCTTAGCTTTGGAATAATTATCAAATACTTCTAATAAATTTTTTTGAGCCCTAATTTCATGAAAATTATTTATGTCTAATTCAATTAATTGGTCTTGAGATATATTACTTGAAGCTTTCAAAATTAATTTATTAGAATCTGCATGTAAATCTCGAAGATTGGTATAAGGTAATTCTATCTTCTTTATAAAAGAGAGATTACGATAATATTCTAAAATCCATTGATCTTTATGCTTCGCCAAACAAAACAATATATCTTTTGTTCCAGAAAATAATGATAAGCCTGAAATCCATTGAGGCATCCCGTATTCAAAAAATTTATTTCTTATCTTTTTTTTAATTATGATTTCTTCTAATTTATTAATCTCTAAAAATATTAAATTCCACCATCCTGAACTGTCTTCAGAGCATACTAATAAGTTTTTACTAAGCCAATGAGGTTGGAAAAAAGAAATAGTATCATTATTTCCTATTAATAATTTATTAAATCCTTTGATATGTTTTATTTCGCCTCTGGAACTAATTTTTGCAAAAAAAAGATCATTATTGTCCCATGGCATAAAAGGGCTACCCCACTCTATCCATGAAATTATATTCCCCCCTAAATATGAAGATAATGATCCAGCAAAGCAATCAAATTTTTTGATAATTTTTAAATCTTGTTTTTTTTTATCTAGATGAATTGAGAATAAATAGTCATTATTACGTAACTCTAATATCCCAAATAAAGTATTTTTATTTAATAAAGCAAAATTAGCGTCAAAATTACCATCTGAAGTTTTTGTAAGTTGCCACGGTTCTTGGTTAGGAATAAGATAAGGAAATTTAATATTATTAGAGTTTTTTAGTTTATTAATTTGGTAATTTTGAGCCCATAAAGATCCACTTAATTGATCAATCCAAACTAAAAAGATTTGATTATTTATTTCAATACATTTATATGATCGCCCACCATACCCATGAAATGAACTTTTGATGAAAAAATTGCTTTCAGTTAACTGCTGAGGTTCGAATTTATTCTTTTTAAATGGTCTTACAAATATTGCATTATTTTTTAACCCAGAAATATTCAAACTATCTTTCCAAAAAAAGAGATTTCCAATCAATGAAATTTCACTAAAGGATTTTTTGTTCTTATATACCTCTTCTCTTTTAAGTGGTTTGTAATTAATCATTTAATTTAATGCAATTAAAGTTTCAAATAGGTGATAATATTTTTATAATTCTTTTTAAGTATTAATCTTAGTAAAGCAATAGTGGCAAATCAATTCTCTCAATTGGCTAGAAATTCAAGAAATAATTTTTCAGAATCAAAAGTTGAAAAAAAACCATTAGAAAATCCTCCTCTTGAAATTTTTAAATTAGGTAGCAGCACCCTAAGAATCGATGCCAAAAGAATTAGCAAAGTAGATAAGGATGTTAGAAGTCTAGCTAGAGAAATGCTTCAAAGCATGTATTCAGCAAAAGGGATAGGATTAGCTGCACCTCAAGTTGGCATTAGTAAAGAGTTACTCGTTATTGACATTAACTTTGAGGATTCAGCTGCAGAACCACTTATCTTGATAAATCCTGAAATTACCGCTTTCGGATCTACTTTAAATTCGTATGAGGAAGGCTGTTTAAGTATTCCAGGCGTTTATCTAAATGTAGTAAGGCCATCTACTATTAAATTAAAATTTCGTGATGAAATGGGTAGGCCCCGCAAAATGAATGCAGACGGACTTCTTGCAAGATGTATCCAACATGAAGTCGATCATTTACGAGGCATTCTCTTTGTTGATAGAGTCAACTCAAAAGATGAATTAAAAACTGAACTTAAAAAAGAAGGTTATAGTATGAAAGATGTAAAATCAATTGAGTAATTGATTAGATTACGACATGACTAAAACAACTATTTTTACGAAAATAATAAATGGGGAAATTCCATGTGAAAAATTATATGAGGATAAGTATTGCATAGCTTTTAATGACATTGCCCCTCAAGCACCTGTTCATTACCTTGTTGTTCCCAAAAAGCCAATAATTAATTTACTACATTTTTCAATAGAAGATAAAAATTTAATAGGTCATTTGCTCTTTGTAGGTAAAAATATTGCAAAAGATAAAAATATTAAATCTTGGAGAACAGTAATAAATACCGGAGAAGAATCAGGCCAAACAGTTTTCCACTTACATATTCACTTTCTTGCAGGTAAAATCATGAAATGGCCTCCTGGGTAAACTCTCAAAAAAAATAAATGTGAGCTATAAATAAAGAAACTTATTAAATATGAATACTCCAAAAACACTTGAAAAAAGGAATAATATATTCTTTAGCACTATTCTAAAAAATTGGGAAAATTTAGAGGAGCCCCAGAAAGTAATTCTTAAAAAAATATGGAACGTAATCACATATAAGTGGCAACTACAGATTTTATTTAATTTGCCTTTTGTAATTTGGTGGGTTTTAGACTATAGCTTCACAACGGTACATAATTTTGATGCCAAATTAATTAATTATTTAAATCTTCCAGATTGGGCATCATCAATGATAGGTTTTGGACAATCTATGAGTTCTTAGTCTTATAATAAAAAGGAATTAAGAAATTATATAAATGGATTCATCACTTACAAATAAATCAAAAATAATTTATCAAATAAGAAAACTTAGAAAACTTGCTCAACCATTTTTCCTTCCCTTGGATCAAAGTAGCGGAATTCAATTCATATGGTTGCTGTTATCACTATTGTTTTGTGTAGGTGGAATAGTTCTTGTAGGTTTAACTGGTTTAATTAGTTTCTTTGAAAATATACAACCAATTTTATTAGAAAAATATTTTGGAGGAGTAGTAAATACAATAAATACTATTTGGTCAAGTTGGTGGGGATTACTATTCTCTGGATTATTTCTTATAGGATCAGCCAGCTTTTTTAGCTTTAGAATACAATTAAAAAACAAAAGATGGCTGCACTGGTTTTTTTTAGGAATAATTGTTCTCATGTTGTTAGCAGTCAATGGTATAAATGCTGGAATAGGATTTATTGCAAGAGACCTCACTAATGCATTAGTTGAGAAACAAGAAGCAGGTTTTTATAGAATTCTTGGAATATATGCTTGCTGTTTTATAGTTGCACTTCCAATCAGAGTATCTCAAATATTCTTCACTTATAAATTAGGAATTATTTGGAGAGAATGGCTTTCGAAAAGTCTTGTAAAGGATTATATGACTAATAAAGCTTATTATCAGCTCAATCCAAATGACGAAGAAGAAACTGATATAGATAATCCTGATCAAAGAATTACTGATGATACAAGAGCATTCACTGGACAAAGTCTGACATTTACTTTAGGAGTGTTTGATGCCCTCTTAACTTTTGGATTAAATATCTTAATTTTATGGAGTATTAGTAGAACGCTGACCTTTTCACTATTCGGATATGCAATATTTGCTACAACTATTTTGTTAATTGCGGGGAAGAACTTAGTAAAAATAGATTTTGATCAACTACGTTATGAAGCTGATTTTAGATATGGATTAGTTCATATAAGAGACAATGCAGAATCAATAGCATTCTACTCAGGAGAAAGTCCCGAAAGAAGTGAGACAGAAAGGAGGCTAGGAGAAGTAGTAAGAAACTTTAATTTATTAATTATTTGGAGAGTCATAATTGATGTAATGAGAAGATCAATAAATTATGCTGGGAATTTTTTCCCATACTTAATAATGGCCATTCCATATTTTAAAGGAGATATTGATTATGGTCGATTCATACAAGCAAGCTTTGCATTTAGCATGGTAGAAGGATCATTATTTTTTATAGTCAACCAAATTGAGGAATTAGCTAAGTTCACTGCAGGAATAGGGCGTCTAGAGGGATTCCAATCCAAAGTTGAATCAATCAGTAATGAACAACCAATTGAAAATGAAAAAATTATTTCTAATTATTCTTCAATTCTTATAAAAAACGCTAACTTATCACCCCCTGGATCAGATAAAACTATCATTAAAGATTTGAATTTAAGTATTGATAATAATCAATCACTGTTAGTAGTAGGTCCATCTGGATGTGGTAAAACCTCTTTATTAAGAATGATCAGTGGTTTGTGGGAACCAGACAGCGGAGTAATTAAGAAGCCTAAAACGGGAGATTTACTATTTATCCCTCAAAAACCTTATATGATCCTTGGATCATTAAGAGAGCAATTGTGTTATCCTACCGAAGTTGAAAAATTTAGTGATGAACATTTAGTAGCAGTTTTAAACGAAGTTAATCTTCAATCCTTAGTCAAACGCTATCCAAATCTAGATATTAAGCAAGACTGGCCAAGAATATTATCACTCGGAGAACAACAAAGACTTGCATTCGCGAGATTACTACTTAATTCACCTCAATTTGCAGTGCTTGATGAGGCTACCAGTGCATTAGATATTGATACAGAAAAAAGACTTTATAATTTACTTCAAACAAGAGATTTATCACTAATAAGTGTTGGTCATAGACCTAGTTTAAAAGAGTATCATCAGAATGTTCTTGAATTAAGCGGGGAGGGAAACTGGAAATTATTGACTGCAAAAAACTATAATTTTAATAATTAACTAAAAATTATGAATATAAACGAAGAAACTAATTCTGAAGAACAAAAAGAATCTGATACAGACTTGGCAAATGATGAAAAAAATATTCTTCAAAAGGAATCATCGACTCAAGATGATGATTACAAACTAGGGTGGAATAATTATGCAGAACTAACCAATGGTAGATTTGCCATGATTGGTTTCATTGCAATTTTGCTAATTGAATTAATAAGTAATGAATCTTTTCTTAAGTGGGCTAATCTTCTCAATTAATCGTCAAATCTAGAACTATTATCTCTTGGCTTAGCTTTCTTAGAACCTACATTATATCTACTACCAACATTTTTAGATGCAGATTTTGATTTTAAGTTTGAACGTATAGATTGTCTTGATTTATTTAAATCATTTTCTTTTGAAGTAAACGAGGCATCTTCTACTTTATCCTTAAAGGTTTGTGATCTTAGATTAGTTCTTGTTCTTTTAGCCTCTGGGATTGATGTAGATGAACTACTATTTGTACCTTCACTTTCTTTTCTACTTTTCTTTTGGTTAGGCAAAGGCCTTGATCCTCTTTTGATATCATTTCTTGAAACTCTTCTGTCTCCAAAATTACTTCTCCGAGATTCAAGATCTTTATCAACTTCAAATCGATTTCTTCTGGTAGAAACATTATTACCTAAATCATCTAAATCTCTTACAGAAGAACGTCTCCTACTAACTGCAGACTCAGGTATAGCTCTTGAAATCCTTCTAGAGGAAAACCTCTCATCATCGTAATCATCTTCTAATCCTGAATCTCTTGACTTAAATCTTCTAGAAGGCCTTTCATTTTCCTTAAATTGATCATATTCTTCTTCCCACCTATTTCGAGATGGATTCCTAGGATTACTTGGGAACTCATCATCTTCAAAAAAGGAAGATCTTCTAGCTTGGTCAGTAGCAATGCCTCTTAATCTAACACTCTCATATGCAAAAAAGACAGTAGTACCTGCTAGAAGGAATTGACCAAATTGTAAAATCGGATCTAATCTCCAGCCTTGAAAAAAAAGTATTCCTCCACACAAAAGTCCTATTGCTGCAAAAAATACATCATAATCACGAGCTAATGCAGGTTTAAA
>CEWJ01014378.1_pt1 | contig 14611 bp, 14 predicted proteins | sample 350291 | NCBI WGS metagenome assembly CEWJ01 (sample SAMEA2622923, study PRJEB7988) | marine metagenome | isolation source: saline water (ENVO:00002010), including | reverse complement strand
CAAAAAGCAATGATGTACTCATCAAGAATTCAAGATGGTTCAGAAGCTATTGATGAGAATGAAAACATGAATGATATAAAAGGTGAAAAACTTGAACAAAAGGTAGAGCAATTAAATTCTGCAATTGCTGATGTAAGGAGGCAATTAGAAGAATTAGGTCAATAATATAATAGGAAAAATTAAGAATGAATAAATTAAGATCATCTGCTATCACACAAGGTGTTCAAAGATCTCCAAATAGATCAATGCTTAGAGCCGTTGGTTTTAGGGACGGTGATTTTAATAAACCAATAATTGGAGTAGCTAATGGATATAGCACTATAACTCCATGCAATATTGGCCTCAATAAACTTTCTAAAAGAGCTGAAGAGGCCATAAGAGCATCAGGTGCAATGCCACAGATGTTTGGGACAATTACAGTAAGCGATGGCATCTCTATGGGCACACAAGGGATGAAATACTCTCTTGTTTCTCGAGAAGTAATTGCAGATTCTATAGAAACAGCTTGTAATGCTCAAAGTATGGATGGGGTTTGCGCTATCGGCGGATGTGATAAGAATATGCCTGGAGCGATGCTAGCAATTGCGAGAATGAATATACCATCAATATTTATTTATGGAGGCACAATCAAGCCAGGTAAGTTAAATGGAGAAGATCTCACCGTTGTAAGTGCATTTGAAGCCGTCGGACAACTTACCTCTGGGAAAATAGATGAAGAAAGATTAAATGAAGTTGAGAAAAACTGTATCCCTGGTGCGGGTAGTTGTGGCGGAATGTTTACTGCAAATACCATGTCAGCGGTAATTGAAGTTTTAGGTTTAAGCCTACCTCGCAGTTCAACAATGGCTGCTGAAGATTTTGAGAAAGAGATTAGTTCAGAACAAAGTGCGAAAGTATTAGTGGAAGCTATCAGAAAAGATATTAGACCTCTAGAACTTATGACTAGAAAATCATTTGAAAATGCAATCGCCGTAATCATGGCTGTAGGAGGTTCAACAAATGCAGTCCTTCATTTATTAGCAATTGCAAAAACCGCAGGAGTAGATTTAAATATTGACGACTTCGAAAAGATTAGGCAAAAAGTCCCTGTTATTTGCGATTTAAAGCCAAGTGGTAAATACGTGACTGTAGACTTGCATAATGCTGGAGGAATACCTCAGGTAATGAAAATCCTATTAAATGCAGGTTTAATTCATGGAGACTGTAAAAATATAGAAGGTAAAACGATTTCAGAAATTCTTAAGAATATCCCCGACAATCCTCCATTAAATCAAAAGGTGATCCGAAGCATTGATAACCCACTCTACAAGAAAGGACACTTAGCTATATTGAAAGGTAATCTTGCCTTGGAGGGAAGCGTTGCAAAAATAAGCGGTGTTAAGAATCCAGTATTAACAGGTCCAGCGAGAATTTTTGAGAGTGAAGAATCATGTTTAAAGGCTATTTTAAATAATGAAATCAAGTCCGGTGATGTGGTTGTTATTAGGAATGAAGGCCCTGTTGGTGGGCCCGGGATGAGAGAAATGTTAGCTCCCACCTCTGCAATAGTTGGACAAGGGTTAGGAGAAGAGGTGGCTTTGATTACAGATGGTAGATTTAGCGGTGGAACATATGGCTTAGTAGTTGGTCATATTGCTCCAGAAGCAGCTGTAGGGGGTAATATTGCTCTCGTGGAAGAAGGAGATTTGATAACCGTTGACGCCCTAAATCAAATAATTGAAGTAAAAATAAGCAACTCTGAATTAGAGTTAAGGAGAAAAAATTGGACAAAGCCAAAACCAAAATACAAAAAAGGAGTTTTAGCAAAATATTCAAGAATCGTCAGTACTTCAAGCTTGGGAGCAGTTACTGATTTAGAAACTTAAAAAATCCTAAAGCAAAATCCTTTTTACTCTGCTTGCCACATTTTCAAGTTTAAATCCATAATGAGGAGGATTACATTTTTTACCAGTTTTACCATTCATCCATAAATTTTTTGGACCACTCCATAACATGGGCTCATCTGGAAAATGAAGTTTAGTTACTACTAAAATTAAATCACCCTTAGATTTATAAATTTCTAATTCAAGATCATACAATTCTATTCTTTTCCCATTAAGGTCTCTGCACAAAATATTAATAGTTAAATCTATGTCTTCAGGATTCAATGAGAATTCTCCATGAACTTTTACTACTGAATGAATAAAAGGCTTATTGCTGAGATCTGCAGCTTTAGCAATTAAACTTTCTAAACCTTCTTTTTGATTTTCAAAGAACACTTATTGACTTTATTAAAACTTTAATGGATCCTGATTTAAAATTATCATTTAGCAAGCCTTCATCACCAAATTTTGAATGAAGTAATTGTAACCTTTTAACTTTTGAAGATTGAAATTTAAAGGGGAATTTAACTTTATTTGCTCTTATTGAAGGTTTTAGATCATAAAAGGGAATTTGAATTGAGGTAGTACCAAATTGATTTGTCGAAAATGATTTAATCCACCTTAGACCACCCGGAATAAATTCGGTTAAACCAAATAATTTATTTTGGCAAGCTACAGCAAATTTAAATGTTCTTCCCTGGCCATTAAGTCTTATTTCAAAACTAGTAAAATCAGATAAATCTAGTGAAGGGTCAAATATTGATGATCTACAACTAACAAAACCTCCCCCTTTTTCAACTATATTTCCTTTTAAAATTAATCCAGAATTAGAATTCTCACAGATAGCATTACTCGATCCACCCATGATAGTGTCATTAAGACATTTCCAATCATTAAATCCATTTTTTTGGAATAGGATTTTTTTATTAGGCATTTTTATAAAGTGAATTATTAAATATTAACTAAATTGGCAAATATTTAGATGCTTCTAAATCAGAAAAAATTAATATTTGTGATTTTGGTTGAATTAATTTAGCTGGAGTTCTTTCTGAAGATTCATTTAAATCTATTAATCTTTTTAAGGCAACTTGCTTAGAAGCCCCACAGACAAGGAAGAAAACTTTTTTTGATAAAGATAATATTTTGGGAGTTAAAGAAATTCTTTTAAGCCCTTTTCCAAAACTAAAGATAACTAATTCATCAATATTATTATTTATCCCATAAGGGAACAAAGAAGCAGTATGTCCATCGTCTCCAAGGCCAAGTAAAGTTAAATCGAAGGAAATTGGATTAGCATCACATTGGTTCTTTAACTGCTTTGTTAGATTTCTTTTAGCAATATTTTCTTCTAAATTACCTTCTTTAAATATCTCATAGAGTAGCGCTTTTGATCCAAAATTATTGAGCAATGAGTTTCTTATCATTTTTGTATTGCTATCCTCAGAATTCGGATTGACACACCTTTCATCACCTAAAAATAAATCTACTCTTTCCCAAAATAAATCTTTTTTTGAGAGTAACTTATAAACTGACTTAGGTGTAGATCCACCACAAATACAAAATTTAAATCTATCTTTTAAATTTAAACTTTGATTTATATCGATTTCGATTAAGTCAGAAAGATTTAAGAAAAGTTCTTCCTTATTTTCAAAAACTCGCAAGGAATAATTATTAAAATCTTTTTCAATCATTTAATCCATTCTGTATGAAAACTTCCTTCCATATCAACTCTTTCATAAGTATGAGAACCAAAACAATCTCTCATTGCTTGGAGCAGATTCTGTGGAAGCCTATTAGTTCTGTAGCTATTGAAGTAATCTAAAGTACTTGATAAACATGGAACAGGTATTCCTAAACTATTGGCTGTAGAAACAACGTATGACAAGTTATCAATCCTATTTGAAATTTGGGAATTGAACCACTCATCAAAAATTATATTTTTCAAATTTGGATCCTTTTTATAAGCTTCCTGAATCCTTTTCAATAATCTGGATCTAATGATACAACCACCTTTCCATATTTGAGCTATTGAACGCATATCTAACTCATAATTATAAAAGTGTGATGCCTCTTTCAGAATATCCATTCCTTGAGCATAACTCGCTATTGTAGATAAAACTACGGCATCAAAAAGGGGTTCCATCGCGTTAGAAATATTTCCCAGGTCATATTCCTTAATTTTTTTTATGGGTAATTTTGTCTCGAGTACTTTTCGTTGTTCCTTTAAGGAACTCATTACCCTTGCATTCAAAGAAGCATAAATTGTAGGTATAGAGACTCCTAATTCAAGAGCACTTACTACAGTCCATAAACCTGTACCTTTTTGGCCAGCTTTATCTAATATTTTTTCAACTAAGTCATCTCCAGTTAATTCATCTTTAGTCATCAAGCAAATTTCAGTAATTTCGACAAGATATGATGATAATTCTTCAGTCTTATTCCAAATACCAAAAACTTTTGCAATCTCAGGGCAATTCATTTTTGAAACCCTTTTCATTAGGTCATAAGCTTCTGCAAGAATTTGTTCTATCCCATACTCGATGCCATTATGTACTGTTTTAACAAAATGTCCTGAACCTCCTGGACCCACATAAGCGACACAAGGGCCATCCTCTACTTTTGCTGCCATTTTATTTAAAAGGCTTTCTATCGCATCATATGAAGCCTTAGTACCTCCAGGCATCATACTTGGTCCTTCTAAAGCTCCTTTCGCTCCTCCTGAAACCCCCATTCCTATATAACCAAAACTTTTACTTTCTAATTTCTTAACTCTCCTTTCAGTATCTTGAAATTGGGAATTACCACCATCTATTAATAAATCTCCTTCTTCCAAATATTCAGAAATATTATCTATAACAGCATCTGTTGATGGCCCAGCTTTTACCATCATTAGTATTCTTCTAGGTCTCTCTAGCTTATCGACAAACTCTTGGATTGTTTTTGCTCCTTCTATACTTTTGTCAAGACCTCTTCCTTTTAAAAAATCTTCTGTTTTAGAGTAAGTTCTATTGAAAACTACACTAGAAAAACCATTTCTCTCAGCATTTAGGACTAAATTTTCCCCCATAACGCCAAGACCGATCAAACCAAAATGTGCCTTGGGCATAAAAAATAAAAAACTCAATAAATATAGTTTTACTTCAACTCTAAAAAATTGCTTTAAATTTAATGGTTATGTCAGCAATAAGTGATCGAAAATTATTTTAAATAATTGTACCGTCAGTAATAGTGGCATTTTTCACAACTACTACAATTCCATTCCTTATATAAAAACCTTCATCGGGTCTATCTGCCTCTTCGACCCTGTCTTTATTTACAATGACAACATTATTTCCAACTCGAGTATTTTTATCCAGAATTGCTCTCTTAACAGTTGAACCCTCACCAACTCCAAGGGGTATTCCTCCGCCATTTCTTAACTGAATTCTTTCTTCAGAAGATTCAAAAAAATCTGAGCCCATAACAAGTGTATCTTCAATGACTGCATCACTTTCAATACGACTTCTTACTCCTAAGACACAATGCAAAATACTGCATGATTTTAAGATAGTGCCTTCACATACAATAGAATCAGTGATCTGAGCATCTACTAATTTTGAAGGAGGAAGATATCTTGGCCTCGTATAGATTGGAAATTTTTCATCGTAAAAACTAAATGGAGGTTTTGGCTGACGTGTGAGAGCTAAATTTGATTCAAAGAAAGCACCAATTGTTCCTATATCTTCCCAATAATCATCAAAAACGTAGCTTTTAAGATTATCACCTCGTTTTAAAGACTCAGGTATAATATCTTTACCAAAATCTGTATAGTTTGGAAATTTATTTAATAAATCGAATAATGTATCTCTACTAAAAACATATATTCCCATAGAGGCTAAATATGGTTTTTCCTTAGCAGATTCATGAGAGAGTCCAAAAACAGACGTATCTACAGCCATTGCTTTTAATATTTCACCAGAAGGTTTTTCGCTAAATTCTTTAATATTTCCCTTCACATCGGTACGCATAAGACCAAAACCCTCTGCTTGAGATTCATCAACGGGAAGTGCGGCAACAGTTAAGTCAGCATTATTTGATCTATGATGGTCAACAAATAAACTATAATCCATCCTGTATAATTGGTCTCCTGATAAGATTAGATATTCATCAACATCCCACTCTTGAAAAAGCCATTGATATTTTCTTACAGCATCAGCAGTGCCCTCAAACCATTTAGGGCTATCAGGTGTTTGCTGAGCAGCTAAAACCTCAACAAATCCTTGCCCAAAAGGTGCGCTTAGATTATATGTTCTACCTATATGTCTATTTAGAGAAGCACTATTAAATTGGGTTAAAACGTACATTTTATTTATACCCGAATTAATACAATTGCTTATTGGAATATCGATAAGACGATATTTACCTGCAAGGGGGACGGCAGGTTTGGCTCTCATTTTCGTTAAAGGGTAGAGTCTAGACCCTTTTCCTCCTCCGAGGATGATTGCCAAAACACGCTTCATTCTTACTAAAGGAGGTAGACTTCAATATTCAAACTACCTGATTATGTGCAATTTTTAAAAGAAAAATGGTCAGTTTATAAAGGTATTTAAAAAAATGATTAAAAAACTTAATAAAAAACTTCAATTAATTCATTCTTCGTCATTTAGTGAGAACAATTTTTCAACGATTTTTAGAGAGTCTTGTCTTTCTTTTCTTGTTTGCGGACTTCTTAACTGAGTAACTGGGGTATGTAGGATTTTATTAATTATTCCTTTTGTTAATGCTTCCACAACTTTCCTTTCCCTAGCTGAAAAATCTGGTCCCATTCTACTAAGTGCTTTTTGCAATTCTTCCTTTCGAATCAACTCTAAATCTGATCTCAATTTATTGATTACTGGAACAGCTTCAAGACTTGCCCACCATTCTAAGAATAGAGATCTTTCTTCTTTGATAAGGACCTCCGCCTCTTGTGCAATTTTCTTTCTGAATTCCTGATTTCTCGAAACAACTTCTTGTAAATCATCAACATCAAATGAATCAACATATTCGTGCTCTTTGACGTCATTAGCGATATTTCTTGGAACACCAATATCAATAAATCTTATAGGTGAAATGATCTTTAGATTATTAATTCTTTCAAGATCTATAAATGGTTTTTCTGAAGCTGTACTAGTAAAAATTAACGAAGATGATTTAATAGAATCATTAAGTTCATTTAAATTTTTGGAAGAAATTTTAATATTTGGAAAATCATCTGCAAGCCTTATCGCCCTCTCAATATTCCTATTAAGGAGAGTTAGAGATTGACAACCTTTTGCTTGCAGGTGAGTTAATAGGAGCCTACTCATCTTTCCTGCACCAACGACAAGAACTTTTTCTGCCTCTAAACTTACAAGGCCATCAATCCCCTGAGATTGTCCTAATTTAAGTTGTGCCAACTCTACAGCAGCAGAACTTATGGATACAGCTCCAGTCCCTAGATTTGTCTCAGATCTAACTTTTTTACCAGCACTTATTGATTGAGTCAATAATCTATTTAAAATTGGACCAGTGGAATTATGATCCTGTCCGATACGCATCATTTTCTTTACTTGAGAAAGTATTTGCCCTTCTCCTAAAACAAGACTATCCAATCCGGCAGAAACCTTCATCAAATGTAAAACAGCTTCTTCTTGTCTGAAATCGAATAAATGAGGCTCTAATTTTTCTTGTTTAAAATTCGAATATTGTGAAAGAAACTCCTTAATAGATGATAAACCAATATTAATATCTTTAACTAATGAATAAATTTCTAATCTATTACAGGTACTTAAGATTGATACTTCTAATATTTCAGAAAAGTTTCTTAAAGAATCTAATGAGGATTCTATTGATGAATCAGGGATACTTAACTTCTCACGCACTTCGACAGGTGCCGTGCGATGACTAAGTCCGACGACAACAATATGCATAAAAAAATCTTATTAAGAATTTAAAGAGAAATGCTCTTAGCACCATCTTTTATGTGAATTGTATTCGTAAAACGAGCAGAGCTATCTAGAGTACTAATAACTAAACTACTTGTCCTTATACAATCTCTTTCAAATTCTACCCCATTAAATAGCAATCCATCCGTAATACCACTTCCAGCAAATACAACATTCTCTCCAGAAGCCAGTTCATTAGCTTCGTAAATTTTATCAATATCTGTAATTCCCATTTCATTTAATCTGGCAATATTACCCTCTTTTGTATAATCAGCCCACTCTGAGGTTTGCGCTATTGCAGGATCGTATACAAGTTGTCCTTGGAAATGACCTCCCAAAGCTCTCATTGCCGCAGCAGAAATAACCCCTTCAGGAGCAGCTCCAATACCCATAAGGCAATGCGTACCTGTTCCAGCAAATCCACATGCTATTGCCGCTTGAACATCTCCGTCTGAAATTGGTTGTACTTTAGCTCCACATTCTCTAATCTCTTTGATCAAATCCTTATGTCTAGCTCTATCCATAACCACGACAGTTAATTCATTTATTGATAAATCTAGACATTCACTGAGGATCTTTAAATTTTCAGTAGCAGAATTTCTTATATCAACTTTACCTTTGGCCGCAGGAGGAGCCGCTAATTTGTTCATATAGAAATCTGGTGCATTAAAAAGGCCACCACTATCTGAGGCTGCCAATACTGCCATAGAACCCCTTTGATTATTAGCACAGAGATTAGTTCCCTCGCATGGATCTACAGCAAAGTCGACGCCTGGGCCATTGCCACTTCCTACTTCTTCGCCAATGAAAAGCATAGGAGCTTCATCTCTTTCTCCCTCTCCAATAACAATTTTACCTCTCATATCTATTTTCCCCATTCGCAACCTCATCGCTTCAACAGCGGCTGCATCTGCTTCATCCTTTTTTCCTAAACCTGTAAGTTTTGCTGAAGCGATAGCAGCTTGCTCGACTACCTCGAGAATTTCTTGAATTAAAGTTTGATCCACAGTAAATAAATTTTAATTTTTTAAAAAAAGTTAAAAATATACTCTCACAAAAATGTCATTTTGATAAGAAATATTTATTTAAATAAGCTTTTTTTAACTCTTTCCAGAAGATACTTTATCAGGCCATGCAGTAAAATTAGTAATAGTGAACTATTTATAGTATCTTTATTAAATATTTTTAAAAAATAAATGACCGAAATTAATTCATTTACACAAGGAGGCGTCAATCGTCCCGTTCAAATAATCCCTTCTGTTTTGCCTGCAGATTGGGCGAATATGGGTTCTTGCGTCAAGGATCTTGAAGAAGCAGGCGTTGATAGAATTCAATTTGATGTAATGGATGGGAATTTTGTACCAAATCTTACCTTTGGTCCAGAAATGATTGCAGCATGCAGAAAATATTGTGATGTTCCTTTTGAAACTCAACTTATGGTTAGTCAATATAATTGCGAAACAATGCTAGATGCATATGTAAAAGCATCAACTGGGCCTAATGGAGAGCCAGGAGTTGTAATAGCTCATGTTGAAGCCAATGTTCATTTACACAGAATATTGGGTCGAATCAGGGACCTAGGAGGTTCTCCATCAGTAGCATTGAATCCACATACTCCATTTGAGATGATAAAAGATGTAATGGATATGGTTGATCATGTCCTTGTCATGACTGTAAATCCAGGCTTTGGAGGTCAAGCATATATTCCTACAATGTTAAATAAGATTAGGCAGATAAGAGATTTCGTTATTAAAAACAATTTGAATGTTGACATTGAAGTTGATGGAGGGATTAAAGCTAATTGGACTATTTCACAGTGCGCTGCAGCAGGAGCAAATTGCTTCATAGCAGGGAGTGGAATGTTTGCATATCCAACACTAAAAGAAGGTTGCGATGAATTAAGAGCAGTCGCTAAAGATGCGCAAAATGGAAATATAATTGCTGAACCTAATTGAATAATAAATTAACTATAAGAACCATCCATAACTATGAAGTCCTAAGCCTAAAAAGTTAACTCCGATATAACAAATTAAGACAATAAAAAATCCAAAAGTAGCCAATGCTGCAGGCTTTCTTCCTTGCCAACCTTTACTTATTCTCATATGAAGATAAGCTGCGTAAAACAACCATGATATTAGTGCCCATGTCTCTTTTGGATCCCAACTCCACCATGTACCCCATGCTTCATTTGCCCATACTGCACCACTTATAAGTCCCAGAGTCAGAAGAAGAAATCCAAATAATATTGATCTATAACTTAAAGTATCTAATTTTTCGACAGAAGAGAATTTAACTGGTTCCATTATTGAATCAATCGAATTTAGACTAGTTAGCCTGTAACCACCTATTCCAAAAGAGTTGCTTCTTATTTGTAAAGGTTGGTTCTTTTCAATAAAAAGGACAGATGCTGATAATAAAGAACCAATAATAAGCGCAGCATAACTTAACATAACTACGGTCACATGCATGATTAGCCAACTAGATCTTAAAGCAGGAACAAGATTTGAAGACATTCTTAAATCTTCAGGGAGAACGAAGCAAGCGAAACCTAGAGCTAGCAAAACCATCGGATTTGACACTGCGGGAATTATGGGGGATTGATACTCTTTTTCTAAAACTAATTGTCCAAATATTATTCCCCACGACAAAAAGCAAAGCGACTCATAAAGATTACTAACAGGGAAATGAGAGGAAAGAATCCACCTTGAGATTAGTTGAATAGCAAGCAAAAAGTTAACTAATATGGCGATATTTCTATTAAAAGAAGATAATTTATTAATTAATGCATTAAATAAAGTGAAGGGTAATGAAATTAGTAAAATATAAAAAACTATCAAACCCAAGCTTGAGACAGGATCAATTATTAGATTTTTCAAAGTTTCATCCAACACTATTAAAAAGCTTGCCTTTTAAAAATAAAATATAATTTAGAAATATAATTTAGAATTAAAGAATTAGAGTATATCTTTATAAAAATTAAGCATATATTAATTTTTAACAATATTTAGAGTGTAAAATCATCACCAAGATAAAACTTCTTAACTATTGGATTATTCGCAACATCTTTAGAAATTCCGTAAGCTAAGATTTTTCCTTCGCTTAAAACATAAGCCTTGTTCGTAATCAGGAGAGTTTCCCTAACATTATGATCAGTTATTAAAATGCCAACTCCACTCTTACTTAATTTTACTATTAATTTTTTTAAATCATTTACTGCCAAAGGATCTATCCCAGCAAAAGGTTCATCTAAAAGTAAATACTTTGGTCCCTTCTGGCCAACAGATATTGCTCTAGCTATTTCACATCTTCTTCTTTCACCTCCGGACAATTGGAATCCATAATTATCAACAAATTTAATTAAATTAAATTCATTAACAATTTTTTCTCTTCTATTCCTTATTAGAGATTTACTTAATAAAGAATTTTGTAAGGCCAAGTCAATATTATCTTTTACTGTTAGATCTCTAAAAATACTAGCCTCTTGAGGCAAATATCCCAATCCTAATTTTGATCTAATTGGTAAAGGTAAATTAGTTATTAACCTATCATTCATAAAAATATCGCCTTTGTTAGGTTTTAAATTCCCTACAGCCATATTAAATGTTGTTGTTTTACCAGCCCCATTAGGTCCTAATAATCCAATAATTTCTCCGGGTCTTACAGTTATTGAAATATTTTCTACAATTTTTTTTCCACTAATATTTAAAGATACTTTTTTAATTTCTAATTTCATTAGTTCAATTTAGTATTTTTAAAAAAGGAATATCATTTTGGCTTAATTTTTTATTAAGGTGAAGTTTTTCCAATAATTTTTCTAAAGATATGCAGAAAGAATGTAAATCAACCCCTAGATTTATATTAGATCTTTTTTTAATTCTTCCAAGACCTTCACCTAGTAATATAATTGCACCATTATTATTACCTTTATTCAAATGAAATTGCGATACCGAAACTTGCAATATCCCTTGAATAATTTGCCTTTCATCACCATCTAATTCGTTCCATATATCCTCTAATGCATCATGAGCCTCGTACCATTTTTGAGAGTTAAATAAATTCAATGCATCTTTAAATGATTTTTTAAATTTATCAGAGGTAAGATCATTCATTTAAATTATTTTTTTAAAATTCTTTTTTTATTTAATTTTCTTAATCGTATCGACTCAGGAGTAACTTCAAGCATCTCATCAGGTCCAATATACTCTAAAGCTCTTTCTAAAGTAATTTCTAAGGGAGATTGCAAAGTATCTAATTCTTCAGCTCCAGCGGATCTCATATTTGTTAGTTGTTTAGTTTTACATATATTGATCTCTAAGTCTTGAGGCCTATTATGTTCACCAATAATCATTCCTTTATAAACTTTTACTCCCGGTTTAATAAAATACACACCTCTATCTTCTGCATTTTTTAAAGCATAAAATGTTGCCACTCCCTCTTCAAAAGCGATGAGGACTCCATTTCTTCTTGTTTCAAAATCCCCTGATTTTGGCCTATATTCATAAAATGAATGACTCATAATTCCCTCACCACGAGTTAATCTTACAAATTCACCTCTAAATCCTATTAAACCCCTTGATGGAACTAAAAATTCTATCTGAGTTCTACTATCTGCACTAGTCTGCATATTTTGCATCTCTGCTCTACGTGAGCCTAATTTTTCAATACAAGAACCTACTGCTGATTCTGGGATATCAAGAACCAAAGTTTCAATTGGTTCGCATTCAATTCCATCAATTTCTCTAAAGATAACTTGAGGCTGTGAAATTTGGAACTCAAATCCCTCTCTTCTCATTGTTTCTATTAGTATTCCCAAGTGAAGCTCTCCTCTTCCAGAGACGGAAAATCTATCAGGAGACTCTGTCTCTTCAAACCTTAATGCTACGTTTGTTAAAAGTTCTCTTTCAAGCCTATTTTTTAACTGTCTACTAGTAACAAATTTGCCTTCCTTACCTGCGAAAGGCGAATCATTTACAACAAATGTCATTTGCAATGTAGGTTCATCAACTTTTATTAACGGCAAAGGACTAGGAGATTCTGGACAAGCAATAGTTTCGCCAATGTTAACATCTTCAAAACCTGACAATGCAATAATATCTCCCGCAAAAGCTTCATTTATTTCGACTCTCTGTAAACCTTCAAAACCAAGTAGTTTACTAACCTTCCCCTTAATAATTTTACCTGTTTCTTTTATCAAATTAGCTTGTTGTCCAGCTTTAATCGTTCCATTATGTATTTTCCCGATAACAATTCTTCCAAGAAAATCTGAATAATCTAAGGTTGTGATCTGAAGTTGTAAAGGCTTATCGGTTTTACCTACAGGAGGAGGAACATGTCTTAATATCGCTTCAAATAAAGGCATCATATTTTCACTTTTATCATCCATATCTTCCTTCGCTATTCCTGACAATCCACTTCCAAAAAGATATGGGAAATCACACTGATCATCATCAGCACCTAATTCCAAAAACAAATCAAGTACTTTATCTACTGCTATTTCGGGAATTACCCTTGGTCTATCTATTTTATTAACAAATACTATTGGTCTCAAACCTTTCTCTAATGCCTTTTTAAGAACAAATCTAGTCTGAGGCATAGGACCCTCATTGGCATCAACAATTAAAAGACAACCATCCACCATCCCAAGAACTCTCTCAACTTCACCGCCAAAATCAGCGTGTCCAGGAGTATCGATAATATTAATCCTTGTATTTTTATAATTTACTGCTGTATTTTTTGAAAGAATAGTAATTCCTCTCTCCCTTTCCAAATCATTTGAATCAAGAACGCAAGTTGGAACAACTTCGTTATCTCTAAAAATTCCAGACTGAGATAATAAAGCATCTACAAGTGTTGTTTTTCCATGATCCACATGAGCAATTATTGCTACATTCCTGATCTCTCTTACTGATGAAGGCATATTTTAAATTTACAAAAACTTTATAAACCTTATTAGGTTAGCTTAAAGAAGGTATTTTACGAAGAAAATAATTTATTCAACAAAGAATAAATTTTAAGGAATTTATAATCTTTATATTAAGTTAGAAAAAATTAATTTCTCTATTTGCTTGCTCAAAAATCTTTAAAGCATCAATAGATCCTTCATATCTCCAATGCCAAGGCTCATAATCGACATTCTTGTGTGTTTTATCAAAGGATAATCTAAAGTGATATTTTGCTGCGTTTCTTTTCAGCCATTTAAAGGCTCTTGTATCTTCAAATTCAACTTCAAAATCTGTTTTTCTATTTTGAGCATCCCCAATATCAATAGCAAATCCAGTACTATGTTCAGAATATCCTGGAGGCGCTGATACCTTGGCCCTCTCAATTGCAACTTGATTTCTTGCAGCTTTAAGCGAATAAAATATTTCATTCTGCAATTTAACCGACCTAAAGCCACTCAAAAGAGTCAGAAAAACTCCATCTTTTTCTGCATCAGACTTCATTTTTAAAAGTGATGAATACATATCTTTATGAACAAGTATGTCAGGTTGTATTTCTACAAGGTTATTATTTGATATTTCTTTGTAGGGAAGATGCCCCAATAGTTTTTTATTAGTTGTTGTATTTAATGATCTAGATGCTAAGACTTTTTGATAACGCTGCCAAAACAATGGGGTTAAAAATAGAAATAATGAAGCTATAAATAATACTATCTTGAATATAAAAAACCTATTATTTCTTAAATATTCTCTCTGAGCCTCTTGAATAACATAATTATTATTTGTTGCGTTCTCGTTTTCCAATATTTAGAAAGTAATAAAAAACATGTTTCGATATTAACTATTTTTTTAAGAAAAGCACTTT
>CEWJ01026484.1_pt1 | contig 14687 bp, 11 predicted proteins | sample 350291 | NCBI WGS metagenome assembly CEWJ01 (sample SAMEA2622923, study PRJEB7988) | marine metagenome | isolation source: saline water (ENVO:00002010), including | reverse complement strand
TATCAAAGATTCTTGATACTGGATCTCAGAAAAATTTAATTGAGTTGGGATGGATCAAAAATGTAAGAGTAGTAATACCAAGATCAATAATCACATTAGCATTACCATCATATGCAAATTCTCAGAGAGATAGAATAGTTCAAGAGGTAAGAAAAATATTACTAAACTTTTCTGATATTGAAGATGTTCAGATAGAACTAGAAAACAACTTAGAACAAGCAAATTCAAATAGTGAAAATAATCAACCACAACTACAAAAGATTAATGGAATTAAGCAAATTATTGCTGTTAGTAGTGGAAAGGGCGGAGTGGGTAAAAGCACTATTGCAGTTAATATAGCTTGCTCTCTTTCGAAATTAGGTTTAAAAACAGGTTTATTGGATGCAGATATTTATGGTCCCAATACACCATCAATGTTGGGTGTTTCTGAGGAGAGTCCCAAAGTGTTTGGGAGTGGAAATGAACAAAGGCTCATTCCAATAAGTAAATATGGAATCTCAATTGTTTCTATGGGTTTTTTGATAGAAGAAGGACAGCCTGTTATTTGGAGAGGACCAATGTTGAATAGTATTATTAGGCAATTTTTATATCAAGTCGAGTGGAAAAACTTAGATTTTCTCATAATAGATTTGCCTCCTGGTACAGGAGATGCTCAAATTTCTCTAGCTCAATCAGTCCCCATATCTGGAGCAATAATTGTAACTACTCCTCAAAAAGTATCACTGCAAGACTCTAGGAGAGGCTTGGCGATGTTTAAACAATTGGGAGTTCCATTAATAGGGGTTGTTGAAAACATGTCAATTTTTATTCCTCCTGATCAACCTAATAAGAGTTATAAGATTTTTGGAAGTGGCGGAGGTCAATTATTGGCTGATGAAAATAATTTACCTCTCTTAGCTCAAATACCAATTGAGATGCCAGTTGTTACGGAAAGTAATCAAGGATTACCTATCTCGATTAGTGAACCAAATACAAAAAGTGCTATCAAATTTCAGGAATTAGCATCTTTGATTCAAACAAAATTCATTGATAAATGATTGAAGGTATTTCATTTTTAAAAAAAAGAAGATTTCCCCCTAATAGAAATAAATTTAAATTTGATCTAATTTTTTCACCGATTTTAATTGGGCCTTTTATTTTGGTTGTTGTTTCAAGTGTGTTAATTAAGAGTATTCAAAATCAATCAAATAATAATGACTTTTTAAGTCATTTGTTAACAGGTATTTTTGGATATTTTCTAGCCATAATGATTTCAAATATTCCACTCGATAGAATAAAAAAATATGTATTTCCATTCTATATAATTTCAATTTTATCTCTAATATTCGTTTATTTTTTTGGGATAACTATTTATGGTGCACAAAGATGGTTAAGTTTAGGACTTTTTACATTTCAACCATCAGAGGTCGCTAAATTAAGTACTCTTCTAGTGATTGCATTGGTTTTAGAAAAAAATAAAATATATTCTTTAAAAGATCTTGTAAAGCCTATTATTTTAGTCTCTATCCCTTGGATATTAATTTTTTTTCAACCTGATTTAGGAACATCATTAGTATTGATTTTTTTATTTTTTGTAATGCTTTACTGGGCTCAAATGCCTATAGAGTGGATTCTAATTGTGGTTTTATCGCTTTTTACATCATTGTTTTCTTTTGTCTCGCCTTTTATTCTTTTTTTATGGATTCCATTAATGGGATTGTTAGCATTCAAATCTCTAGAAAGGAGGATTATTTTTGCAATTATTACAATGGCTTTTCATACCATAATTGCTAAATTAACTCCATTCTTATGGAATTTTGGCTTAAAAGATTATCAAAAAGATAGATTGATACTTTTTATTGATCCATCTAGAGATCCTTTAGGAGGAGGTTATCACTTACTTCAAAGTAAAATTGCTATTGGTTCAGGAGGTATATTTGGATCTGGATTTTTAAAAGGTAAATTGACCAATTTAAATTTTATACCTGAGCAGCATACTGATTTTATTTTTAGTGCATTAGGAGAAGAAACAGGCTTTATTGGTTCTTTTTTAGTAGTTTGTATATTTTTTATTCTGATAATCCAACTCACTAGGATTGCTAAAAATGCTAGAACAGATTTTGAGTCACTCATAGTAATTGCAATTGCTTCTATATTCTTATTCCAAATAATTATTAATATATTTATGACTATTGGACTTGGTCCTGTGACAGGAATCCCTTTACCATTTATGAGCTATGGTAGAACTTCATTATTAATAAATTTCTCCTGTATTGGGTTCGCATTATCCACATCAAAACGTGCAAGATCATTAAGGAATCTATGAAAAACAACATAACAATAAAATCTATTCAAGATTTACTTGTAACAGATTCTCCGAGTATGGTTGTTGATGATAATACCTCAAGAAGGATTTGGTGGTGTGCATTAGAGTTAATTCAAAAAGAATTTCTGTCAGATTATTATCAAAAAGGAGGATTATGGGTGGCTTCACCACTACCTGTTATTTATGAAAATAAATATTTAAATAAGTTGAATGGTTGGCTTTTTGCTCCAGAGGGATTTCCTTATTTTAATCATGATTATGCTGGATATTTACCTCAAATTAATTCAAAGGTTAAGGAAGAAAGTTTCGATTATTCTCCTAATTATAAAATTTTAAACTTAAATCCTTCAGATGGCTATGAACCTTTTCTAATGGTTATAACTTCAGATTTTCAATGTATATTATCTATTTCTGGAGAAAAAAATAAAAAAATAATTGTTATGCGCAGTGATCATGAGAGTATTCAAAAAGTGATTAAATTAATGGATAGAAAATTCGTTCAAGAAAATAATAATGAAGCTCAAAGATTTAGAGAAAGTATTCAGCAAATTAAAGAATTTAAATTAAACAAAGAGTTTTTAGATAACTTTTGGCCATTACTTTCAATTAGATTAGCCACTAAAATTCCTGATTTGAATTTTCAAACTACTGTCACGGATCATAATAATCACAGTAATAATCTTCAAATTACTGAAGCCAAGCTTCTAGAAGCTATTTCTCATGAAGTCAGAACACCATTAGCTACTATAAGAACTCTAATAAGTTCTACACTAAGAAATTATGAAATGGATGGGACTATTAGAAACCGTTTAATTCAAATTGATAATGAGTGTACAGAACAAATTGATAGATTTGGATTAATATTCAATGCTTCAGAATTACTAAATAATGAGACTTCTACGTCTCAGCAATTAGCAAGTATAGATTTGGGTGAAATTTTAAATAAACTATCTCCATATTGGATTTCTCAACTAAAAAGGCGAGGTATCTCTTTAAATATAGATATTCCAAATGAATTACCTGAGATCCTTAGTAATTCTGAAAAATTAGAGCTTATGTTAGGAGGATTAATTGATAAAAATACTCGAGGTTTGAGGGAGGGAAGTACTTTGATTTTAGAGTTGCGTCCTGCAGGTCAAAAAATAAAAATGCAATTAATAGTTCATAAAAAAGATGAGAACGAAAGTTTAAATAAGCAGAATAGTGGTTCAGATATTGGACCTGTCTTGAATTGGAACCCACAAACTGGAAGTTTGCAGATAAGTCAATCCGCTATGCATAAATTATTAGCTAGCCTTGGTGGTCATGTTACCCAAAGAAAAAATACTGGGTTAACTGTCTTTTTCCCAATTTCGGAAAAAAATTGACTTTTTTGCTACCTGTTAGTTTATTAAATAATGTAGAAAATTTTAAAAATTACTGAAAATTATAAATTCAAAATGTTAGCTTCGTTATTATAAATTAATAAAAATAGAATGTCAGAACCTTTAGTTGGCCAATTCCCAAAGCATATAGGCAGTACAGGAGGTTTATTAAACTCTGCAGAAACTGAAGAGAAATATGCAATATGTTGGAATAGCACAAAAGAACAACCTTTTGAATTGCCAACAGGGGGAGCAGCGATAATGCTTGAAGGTGATAATATAATGTATTTTGCTAGGAAAGAACAATGTTTAGCTTTGGGAACACAATTAAGAGCATTTAAACCAAGAATAGAAAATTTTAAAATATATAGAATCTTCCCTAGCGGTGATGTTGAATTTTTGCATCCAAAAGATGGGGTTTTCCCAGAAAAAGTGAATGAGGGACGCGAAAAAGTTGGCCATAATCCAAGAAGAATTGGGGAAAATCCTAATCCTGCAGGTTTAAAATTTACTACTAAAAAAACTTTTGATTAAATCTACAAAAGTTGATATAAGATTCAAATTTAATTATAATTTGGATTGAAACTAGAAGTATGATTAGTAAAAAGAAAGATAGTTTTTTTCAAGCCTATAATCAGGGCAAGAATTTTATACCCATTTATAAATCTTGGCCTGCAGATTTAGAAACCCCTCTAACTACTTGGCTCAAATTATCTCAGGAAAATTCACATGGGGTTTTTTTAGAATCTGTTGAGGGAGGCGAAAATATTGGTAGATGGAGTATTGTAGCCAATAACCCTTTATGGGAAGTTATCTGCGATGGTGAAACTTCAACTAAAATTTCAAGAGAGGGAGAACAGATTATCAAGAAAGGAAATATATTTGAATTGCTCAGAGACTGGACTCAAAAATACAAGTCTCATAGTCTTGATGAATTTCCTTTTGTTGGTCAACTTTACGGGTCTTGGAGCTATGAACTAATAAATTTTATAGAACCATCTGTGCCTATCCATAAAATAGATGATCACGAGATACCATATGGTGCATGGATGTTTTTCGATCAAATAATAATTTTTGATCAAATGAAAAGATGTCTCACAGCTGTTGTTTACGCAGACCTGACTAATCAAGATAATGTAAATATCGAGGATATTTATGATGATTCAACTCAGAAGATACAGTCTATTCAAGATTTAATGAGAGTACCACTTAAAGATGTAGATATTCTAAATTGGAAACAACAAAAGGATTTAAATATTGAAATGTCGAGTAATTGGATCAAAGAAGATTTTGAAGATGCAGTAGTAAAGGCTAAAGAATTTATCAAAAAAGGAGATATATTTCAGATTGTTATTAGTCAGAAATTTAAAACTGAATTAAAAAATAAACCATTTGATTTATATCGTAGTTTGCGAATGGTAAATCCATCACCTTATATGGCTTTTTTTGATTTTGGGACATGGTTTCTTATTGGTTCAAGTCCCGAAGTTATGGTGAAAGCTGAAAAAATAAAAAATAATAAAATAATTGCAAATCTAAGACCTATCGCAGGTACAAGACCAAGAGGCACCGATTCAATTGAGGATGCTCAGAATGAAAATGATTTACTAAGTGATCCAAAAGAAATTTCCGAACATGTCATGTTAGTAGATTTAGGAAGAAACGATTTAGGTAAGGTATGCAAAATAGGTAGTGTAGAAGTAAAAGATTTAATGATCATAGAAAAATATTCGCATGTTATGCACATTGTCAGTGAAGTGCAAGGGGAATTAAATGAACAAAAAGATGTTTGGGATTTACTTAAAGCAACTTTCCCCGCAGGTACAGTAACTGGTGCACCAAAGATAAGGGCTATGCAATTAATTAACGCTTTCGAAAAAGAGGCAAGAGGCCCTTATGCTGGTATATATGGAGCCGTAGATATTAATGGTTCTTTAAATACTGCTATTACTATCAGATCAATGATAGTTATCCCTAGTAAAGATGGAACTTTGACTGTTTCTGTGCAGGCTGGAGCTGGAATTGTTGCGGATTCATCTCCATCTAATGAATATCAAGAGACAATTAATAAAGCTAAAGGGATTTTAATAGCTATATCATCACTGAAGTAATTTATGAACCATTATAAGTTGCTTAAAGGATTTGAGGTAGAACTTTTTACAGGAACATTAGATAATCATGTAGGTGTTTCTAATGAGATAGAAGAACATTTTAAAAATTTTGTTAAAGAACCTGATAATAGGAATGTAGAATATATAACTGATCCTCACTTTGATTATGAAGTTCTCTATAAATCACTATTAAATCCCAGAAAAGATTTGCGTAAATGGTTAAAAAATAGAAATTTGACAATAATTCCATCATCTACATTATGTTTCTCTCATGATGATAAATTTCAAAGATCAGATTTAAATAATAGTTATCATCAATTTATTGAATCAAGTTACGGGACATCAATTGCGACTTCAAGTGTTCATATCAACATGGGAGTCGCTAATTTGAAAAAACTTTTTGCAGCTATTCGTCTAGTAAGATGTGAAGCTTCACTATATCTCGCTTTAAGTGCAAGCTCACCATTTATAAATGGGAAATTTACTGGTAATCATTCCCAACGCTGGATTCAATTTCCCAAAACGCCGAGAGAAATTCCTTTTTTTAAAGATCACTTACATTATGTAAATTGGATTGAAGAAAATATAAAAAGTGGATATATGCAAAATATTAGACACTTCTGGTCCTCAATAAGGCCTAATGGACCTAAAAGGCCTCATGAAGTAGATCGTTTAGAATTGAGAATCTGCGATTTTATATCTGATATTGATCTTCTATTGGCAATAACTGCTTTTTTAGAATTAAGAATCAAAACACTTTTTGACAATATGGATGATTTGGATCCTATATGCTCCAGTAGGTTTACATTAGAAGAGTTACAAAAAATTTGTGATGAAAATGAAATTAAAGTAGCAAAAGAAAGCCTGAATGCTGAATTGGTTAATTGGAAAAATGGAGAAGTAATTAAATGCAAAGAATGGATAATAAACTTGTTAGAGGAAATTTCTTATTCTGCAAATAAATTAAATATGCTTGAGCAATTAAAACCAATTCATAAAGTTATTGAAGAAGGAAATAAATCAATGCAGTGGATTAATAAATTTAATAATGGTTACACAATAAATGAAATAATGAAGTATGAAATTGAGCAAGTTGCGAAAAGTGAGGAATAAAATATTTTTTGATTCAAAAAAATACTTTTTATGATTCCATGATTCTTTATGTGTAACATATTAGGTATATGAAGTCTTTAAAAAATCTAAAACATAATAATTTGGACGTTATCGAGAATAATGGCCTATCTAAGACTAATAGAGTCTTAATTGAGGAATTATGGGAAGCAGTTTTAAGAAATGAATGTCCAGATGAACATGCGAATAGATTAATAAAATTAAAACAACTTAGTCATTCAAATTTAAATTCTAATATTACTTCTAAGACTTTTAAAAATGAAATAGTTGATATTATCAATGACATGGATTTAGCTGAATCTATTTCCGCTGCTCGAGCCTTTTCTCTTTATTTTCAACTAGTTAATATTCTTGAACAAAGAGTTGAAGAAGACCGATATATAGAAAGTTTTACAAATCAAAAAAAAGAAGCCAATGCTGATAATCTTGATCCTTTCGCTCCATCATTGGCCAGACAAAATGCTCCAGTTACTTTTAAAGAATTATTTTATAGATTAAGAAGACTTAATGTGCCTCCAGGTAAGCTAGAGGAATTGTTAAGAGAAATGGATATAAGGCTTGTTTTTACTGCTCATCCAACAGAAATTGTAAGGCATACAATTAGGCACAAGCAAAGACGTGTGGCGAATTTACTACAAAAAATCCAGTCAGAAAAATCTTTAACCAAAGAGGAAATTTGTTCACTAAAGTTGCAGCTAAAAGAAGAAATTAGGCTTTGGTGGAGGACAGATGAACTTCATCAATTTAAACCCTCAGTATTGGATGAAGTTGATTATGCATTGCATTATTTTCAACAAGTTCTTTTTAATGCCATGCCTCAACTCAGAGGAAGGATAACATCAGCTTTGTGCGAAAATTATCCAGATGTTCAGATACCTTCAGAATCTTTTTGTACTTTTGGTTCATGGGTTGGTTCCGATAGAGATGGTAATCCATCAGTGACCCCTGATATTACTTGGAGAACTGCCTGTTATCAAAGAAAACTAATGCTTGAAAGATATATTAATGCAACTTCAAATTTGCGTGATCAACTTAGTGTATCTATGCAATGGAGTCAAGTGAGTTCCTCTCTTTTAGAGTCTTTAGAGACAGATAGAGTAAAATTCCCTCAAATATATGAAGCAAGAGCAACGAGATATAGAAGTGAACCTTATAGATTAAAATTGAGTTATATAATTGAAAAATTAAGACTGACTCAGGAAAGGAATAGTCTATTATCTGAAGTTGGCTGGAAGGTCTCTCTAGAAAGTGAATCACTCTCTCAAAATATAGATGATAGTGAAGAACCTTATTATAAATCTGTAGATGAATTTACAAGCGATCTGGAATTAATTAAAAACAGCTTGAACAGCACAGATTTGAGTTGTGAACCTCTAAATACACTTTTGACACAGGTCCATATTTTTGGTTTTTCTTTGGCAAGTTTAGATATTAGACAGGAAAGTACTAGGCATAGTGATGCATTAGAAGAACTTACAAAATACCTTTTATTGCCAACCTCATATGATTTGATGTCTGAAGAAGAAAAAACTAATTGGCTTATTAGTGAGTTAAATACAAAAAGACCTTTGATACCGACTTCACATAAATGGTCCCAAAGTACTGAGGAGACTTTTGCTGTTTTTAAAATGGTAAAAAGACTGCAAGAAGAATTTGGCAGTCGTATTTGTCATTCATATGTAATCTCCATGAGTCATAGTGCTTCAGATTTGCTTGAAGTTTTGCTAATGGCAAAAGAAATGGGACTTATTGATTCTGAATCAAATCAATCTAAACTTTTAGTTGTCCCACTTTTTGAAACTGTTGAAGATTTAAAAAGAGCTCCAAAAGTTATGGAGGAGTTATTTAATCTAGATTTCTATAGAGCTTTATTACCAAAAGTTTCAGAAAATTCAAAACCTCTTCAAGAATTAATGCTTGGTTATTCAGATAGTAATAAAGATTCAGGTTTTTTATCTAGTAATTGGGAAATTCATAGAGCTCAAATTGCTTTACAAAATCTTTCAAGTAAGAATGGTATTCTCTTAAGACTTTTTCATGGGAGAGGTGGTTCTGTAGGAAGAGGAGGAGGCCCTGCTTATCAGGCTATCCTTGCACAACCTAGTGGTACTCTTTTAGGTAGAATAAAAATCACAGAGCAGGGTGAGGTTCTAGCTTCTAAATATAGTCTTCCAGAATTAGCCTTATACAATTTAGAAACTGTGACAACTGCTGTAATTCAAAATAGTTTGGTCAATAACAGGCTTGATGCGATGCCAGATTGGAATGATTTAATGACTAGGCTCGCAGATTCTTCTCGTACACATTACAGAACTTTAGTACATGAAAATCCAGATTTAATATCATTCTTTCAAGAAGTTACGCCTATAGAAGAAATTAGTAAATTGCAGATATCAAGTAGACCTGCCAGAAGAAAAACAGGCACAAAAGATTTATCAAGCTTAAGAGCTATACCTTGGGTATTTGGTTGGACTCAAAGTAGGTTTTTGTTACCTAGTTGGTTTGGTGTCGGAACTGCATTATCAAAAGAATTGAAGATGGACTCTCAACAAATTGAGTTACTTAGGATGCTTCATCAAAGATGGCCTTTTTTTAGAATGCTTATTTCTAAGGTGGAGATGACTTTATCAAAAGTAGATTTGGAAGTAGCAAAATATTATGTGGATACTTTGGGGAGTAAGGAAAATAGTGAATCTTTTCAAGAAATATTTAATGTAATTAAAAAAGAATATAATCTAACGAAAACTTTGATTCTCGAAATAACAGGTAAAAATCAACTTTTAGGAGCTGATAGAGATTTAAGAGACTCTGTTGAATTGAGAAATAAAACTATAATTCCTTTAGGTTTTCTGCAAGTTTCTTTATTAAAGAGATTAAGAGATCAAAAGAGACAACCTCCAATAAGTGAATTTTTGCATGGAAAGGATGCGAAAAAAAGAACATATAGTCGAAGTGAATTATTGAGAGGAGCTCTTTTGACTATTAATGGAATTGCTGCAGGTATGAGGAATACAGGTTAATCATTGCAATATTTCCCTAAAAAAAAATTAATATTGCCTGAGGGATACTTTGTGGATTCAGAGAAAATTCCATCTGCCAAATCTGTGAATAAACTTTTAGCTAGTTGCTCAAGTGATTTTTTTTCAAATGAAAAATTATTTATCGCAATTAAAGAAAGTAATTTTTTCTTTTCTATTTGTAGTCAACAAAAAAGTAAAATCTATGGTTTTGTGAGAGTTACATCTGACAAAGGCCTTAATGCAAATTTATGGAATTTGTGTGCAGAGCCTGGTAATAATCAGAATCTTTTTTACCTTATTTTGCTTAAATTAGCTCTTGAAAAAATTAATAGAGAGATGCCTGGTTGCAGTGTCTCTGTACAGGCTCCTCCTTCATCATTTAATTCTCTAGAGGAAAGTGGCTTCATCCTTGATCCAAATGGAATAAGAGTGATGGGTTATAAGATTTAAATTTAAACGAGCATGGAGGGACTTGAACCCCCGACTTTCAGAACCGGAATCTGGTGCTCTATCCAACTGAGCTACATGCCCTTAATTTTTCAATATTATTCAAGGATAATCGAAATGTAAATAAACTAGCTAATTTAACTAATGATACTTCATTAAGAAAATTTTTTTAAATCACCTAAAAATAAATAATTTCAGAAATCATAAAGATTTTGATCTTAATATTGAAGGTCAAAAGATTATTATTCTTGGTTCAAATGGGATTGGTAAGTCAAATTTATTGGAAGCAGTAGAATTTCTAAGCCAGCTTAAATCAAATAGAGCAATAACAGATAAGGATTTAATTAATAATGATTCTGAGATTGCGACGATATTTGCTCAAATTAATTTTAAGGATGATTTGAGAATCACTTTAGAAAGAAAAGGCGGAAAGAAAGTTTATATTAATGATTGTTTTTTAAAAAAACAAAGTGGAATTAAAAATTATTTGAGAAGCGTTTGCTTTAGTGCAAGTGATACTAATATTATTAGAGGCGAGCCTAATTATCGAAGAATATGGCTTGATAAGGTAGTTGTACAGTTGGAACCCGTATATTTTGATCTCCTCTCAAGATTTAATAAATTATTAAAACAAAGAAGTCATTTCTGGCGTAAAAATATTGCACAAAATGATAAAACAAATTCTTTAATTGATAGCTTTGACTCTCAACTTGCATTAATTGGGACCAGAATCCTTAGGAGAAGAAATCGTGCCTTAGAAAAATTAAGACCTTATATACAATTTTGGCATGATTATTTGAGTAAATCAAAGGAGAAAATTAATTTAAGATATGATTCAACAATAAATATTCTTAAAGATAATGATGACGAATCACAAATAGTAAGCACATTTTTGAAAGAGTTATATATTCAAAGAAATGTTGAAGCCTTAACAGGTAGATGCAGTGTTGGCCCTCACAGGGACGATATTGAATTTTTAATGAATGATATATCAATCAGAAAATTTGGTTCTGCTGGTCAACAAAGAACAATTACACTTGCTTTAAAGATGGCAGAACTTGAAATAGTAAAACAAACAATCTGTATGGATCCAATTCTAATTTTAGATGATGTTCTCGCTGAATTAGATATAGTGAGGCAAAGTCTTTTATTAGATACAGTTGGTACTAAGACTCAGTGTTTTATAAGTGCAACGCATTTAAATAAATTTAATAAAGATTTTGTAGATGGATCACAAATAATTTATCTATAAATTTTTAAAATTACCAATATTTAGCTATTCTAAGATTCTGCCTAAAAAATTTTAAGAGATGGATCTTTCAAAGCAAGAAGAAAAAATTGAGATATTTTCTAACAGATCAAGTGATAATAATTTTGATTTCCAAGGGAAGCATCTTCTGTTAGAACTTTATGAATGTAATAATCAAAAATTGAATGATGAATTATTTTTGCGCTATTTAATCAATAATTCTGCAAAATTAGCTGAAGCTAAGGTATTAAATCTAATCAGTAATAAATTTGAACCATATGGTGTCACAGCTATAGCTCTTTTAGCTGAATCGCATATGTCTATTCATACTTGGCCAGAATCGAATTATGCAGCGGTTGATATTTTCACATGCGGTACAAATATGAAGCCAGAGTTAGCGAGTCAATACTTAATAGAACATCTAGAGGCTTCAAAACATTTTTTGAAAACAATCAATCGTATTTTCCCAAATTGTGTTGAAAATCAACTCAGAAAGCCTTTTTAAATACTATCTATTTAGCTTTCCGCTTATTAAACCTTCAAGATCTAAGCTTACACATTTAAACCCAAGTTTAAAAAAATAATTAAGTAATGCTTCCTTTCTATAATTAACAATAAAATTTTGTATATCCTCTTCTGGAATTTCAATTCTTGCTGATGTACCTTGGCAACGGACCCTTACATCTTCTATTCCCATCTCTCTAACATATGCCTCTCCTTTCTCAATCATATTTAATCTTTCTTTTGTAATGTTATATCCGTAAGGAAATCTCGACGATAAGCAAGGTTGGGCAGGTTTATCCCACCATGGGAACCCAAGAGATTTTGAAATATCTCTAATATCTTTTTTTGAGAATTTAAATAAAGCGAGTGGCGATTTAACTCCAGCTTTTTTAGAAGCCTCTATACCGGGCCTATAATCACTTAAATCATCAAAGTTAACACCATCTAATATATTTTTAAAATTAAGTTTTTCTGAAATAAAAGAAGTTTTTTTATGTAATTCTTTTTTGCATGCAAAACATCTTTCTTTAGGATTATTACTATAAGATTCATCTGCTAATTCGTTTGTTTGAATTTCAATATGATTAATACCTATCCATTTGGCTTGCATTCTTGCTTCTTCTAGTAAATGACTTGCGAGGGCAGGGGATACACCAGTAATAGCGCAAGCCTTTTCTCTTAATTGTTCAAAAGTTATTGATGCCACCAAAGCGCTATCTACCCCTCCAGAATAAGCTACGCATGCTGTTTTAAGACTTTTAATATAATTACGAAGGGAAGTTAACTTTTCTGTTTGGTCATTTGTAATAAGCTCAAGCTGATTAAACATAAAAAAGATTTAAGAAGCTGGGTTGGAATTTATTATTAAATTTTGATTAATTTGCTCTACTATAACTTAAATTATCAGTAATTATTTAAAACCATTGTCAAATTCTAGTAGAAATTCAGGTATCGGTATAGTTACGGCTAGTAGTAGCCAAGAAAGATCTAAAGGACAACTACACATATATGATGGAGAAGGTAAAGGAAAAAGTCAGGCAGCTTTAGGAGTTGTCCTGAGAACAATTGGTTTGGGGATCTGTGAAAAGAAACAAACTAGAGTTTTATTATTGAGATTTCTTAAAGGACCTGGGAGGGCTTATGACGAGGACGCTGCAATTGATGCATTGCAGAGGGGTTTTCCTCATCTTATCGATCATGTTAGAACAGGACGCTCTGAATTTTTTAATGAATCTGAAGTTACAAAATTTGATAAGGCAGAGGCTGAAAGAGGATGGAATATAGCAAAAGGAGCAATAGCAAGTGCACTATATTCAGTTGTTGTTTTAGATGAGTTAAATCCTGTATTGGATCTAGGCATGTTGGATATTAGTGATGTTGTGCGTACTCTTGAGGCAAGACCTAATGGTTTAGAAATTATTATTACAGGAAGAGCTGCACCTACTCCATTAGTAAGGATTTCGCAATTGCACTCGGAAATGAAACCTCACTCAAAAATAGAAAATAATCTAAATGGTGATATAAATAATTTTGGTGGTATTGAAGTTTATACAGGAGAGGGCAAAGGTAAATCAACAAGTGCATTGGGCAAAGCCCTCCAAGCAATAGGGAAGGGGATTTCTCAAGATAAAAGTCATAGAGTTCTTATTTTGCAATGGTTAAAAGGTGGCTCTGGATATACAGAAGATGCAGCTATTGATGCTCTAAGAGAAAGTTATCCTCATTTAGTTGATCATTTAAGATCTGGCAGAGATGCAATAGTATGGAGAGGCCAGCAACAACCAATTGATTATGTTGAGGCAGAAAGGGCTTGGGAAATTGCTAAAGCTGCTATATTAAGTGGCCTTTATAAAACAATAATTCTTGATGAAATAAACCCTACTGTTGACTTGGAACTTTTACCGGTTGAGTCTATTCATCAAACTCTAATGAAAAAGCCAAAAGAAACTGAAGTTATCTTAACTGGGAGATGTAAAAATGAACCGTCTTATTTTCAGCTGGCAAACGTTTATTCGGAGATGGTTTGTCATAAACATTATGCAAATGTTGGTGTGGACTTAAAAAGAGGCGTAGATTATTAAGATTCATATTTGCAAATTAACTATTAATATTTTCTATCCCTCCTTCAATAGAAACTGATGCAATATTTACTTGCATCAGGATTCTTGAAGCTCTTTCGGATCTTGCACCCTTTTGGCAAAGAGTATAAATTTGCTTATCAGAAAAATTGGTTTTTATTAAATCTAAAGATTGTTGATTGCTAATAACACTTAATGGAATAGAAATAGATCCCTTTAATGAGAATTCTTCAAATTCTTCTTTTTCTCTTACATCAATAATAATTATTTGTTTGAGATTATTCTGATAAATTTTTTTGAATTCAATATTGTTAATTGTTTGAACTTTATTAGTTATACATTTATATTCTTCATAATCTTCCCTTAGATCTGTAAGATTATTTATTTTTTCTTTGCTATTTTTATTTCCATTCAAAATTAGTTTTTTCATTGTCATATTAAGTAAATTAAAAATTAATAATTTCCCATCAAGAATTTC